>Ga0185299_10000810_pt1 | contig 74466 bp, 52 predicted proteins | sample PaiPotPPA55metaG_FD_128002 | JGI IMG/M metagenome (GOLD analysis project Ga0185299, IMG submission 128002) | Iron sulfur acid spring bacterial and archeal communities from Banff, Canada, to study Microbial Dark Matter (Phase II) - Paint Pots PPA... ...
GCGGGTCAAAGCACATGAACATCGGCTATAGTTCCACGGACATGGCGCAGATCAAGAGTCAAATTGATGATATGGTCAGCCGGGGCATCGATGGAGTGATCATCGATTGGTATGGTCCTAACAATTCCATCGACCAGGCGACGCAGTTGGTTATGACCCAGGCGGAGAACCATCCAGGTTTTACTTTCGCGATCATGATCGATCAGGGAGCGATCGAGTGGTACTCGTGCCCTGGTTGTTCGCCGCAACAAGCCCTGGTGAGCGAACTGCAATACATCGAGCACACCTACTTCCCTTCTCCGGCTTACATGACGATACAGGGGCAACCGGTGGTCACAAATTTCAACGTCGATCTGTCCTATCCTTCGGTTGATTGGAACGCAGCCACCGCGGCGTTGAATACACACCCCTCTTTCATTTTTCAGAACAATAGCGGATTCACCCACGTTCCTACCGACGGCAGCTATTCGTGGGTAATGCCTACGACGACTGACTATGGAGTTGGCTACCTGGCCAGCTTCTACGATGCGGGCATGTCTCACGCAAGTGAGCAAACTGTTGGGGCAACATATAAAGGGTTCAACGACACCCTCGCGTCATGGGGATCGAATCGCATCATGGGCCAGCAATGCGGCCAGACATGGCTGCAGACCTTCTCCAAGCTCAATAGTATGTACAACGCCGGAAAACCACTTCCCTATCTTCAACTGGTAACGTGGAACGACTATGAAGAGGCTACGGAAATAGAATCGGGCATTGATAACTGCGTGACCATATCAGCTTCAGTAGCTGCAAACTCTTTGCAGTGGGCCATCAGCGGCAACGAAAACACCGTCGACCACTACACGGCGTATATCAGTTCCGACGGTCAGAACCTGATGCCGCTGACGGATATCGCGACCGGCATCGGTTCGCTGAATCTTTGCGGGTTCCCCATTCCTGACGGAGACTACAAATTGTTTGTGCAAGCAATAGGAAAGCCAGGCCTGGCGAACCACATCGCTGGAGCCATAAGTTATATGTCGACGTGCGCCGCAGCGGGACCGCCCCCGAGCCCAACTCTATCTTTTAGCGCGGCGCCCGCGTCGCTTAGGATTCAGGCTGGTATGTCAGGAACTCTCACGGTCACCGCGAAACCGCAGTCTGGATCGTTTAACCGTTCCATCTCGCTCAGCTGCACCGGCATTCCAAATACTTTGAGCTGTTCTTTCTATCCCGCCACCATCACGCCCGGTTCCGGCAGCGCTACTTCCAGTCTTACTGTTTCCACGACGACAGCGGCGGCTGCGAATCTGCCTCCGCTGCGTAAGTCTCCGCCCCCCTACTTCAGTTGGCTACTGCCCTTCGGGCTCATCGGGCTGGGTTTCTCTAGGAAGGGGCCGCGCAAGCGTGGGGTACAGGCCCTCGCTGTCTGCGCTGTCATCGGTCTGGGAATGTTTGGCGCCTCTTGCGGCGGAGGAGGCAAGACCGCTGGAACCAACAGTAGTGCCCCTTCCAACCCGACCAGCTACTCCGTCACCATTAATGGGAATACGAGTGTCAGCCAGCTTTCCACCGTCGTCAACATTATCGTTCAATGAGTGCTTACCATTCGACGGTTGCGGGGACGGACGATGAAGCGCAGAACGATGCACCCACCCAAGCGAATTGCGGGTCATCAACCTTAACAGCAGCGACTTCGAAGGAACCCAACTCGGCAGCTTGCGGAATCTGGTGACGTGGCGCAAGGCTACGGTCCGCTGCTCCAATTCAAAATGGCGCAGATACTTCAGAACGATGTTTGGCATCGTCATGCGAAGCGCCGCGGAAAAATTCTGCTCTGCCATTGTTTGTTGCTTAACGGGATCTGTCAGGAAGCGAATGAGACAGGCCGCCAGATCCTTCGCGTCGCCCGGTTTGTAGAACTCAATCGCCATTCCTTCACCGTCAGACATTTGCCGAAAATCTTCCAGATCCGCGCACACGATCGGAACTCCGTAGGCACAAGCCAAATGGGCCACTCCGCTGCAACCTGTGGATGAAGAGTAAGGCATCACGGCGAGGGAAGAACTCTGGAAGAGATCGGGCAAACGCTCCTCATGCACATAGCCGGTGAATTCGATCTTTGGATTTGCCGCACATTTTTTCTTCATCGACTCCACGTAGCCGGCAGCCTGCGGATGGTTCCCGCCTGCGACCACCAATCTCGCATTCGGGAGGGCCTCCGACACGAGTTGAAATGCCTCAATCATCAACTCCAGCCGCTTGTAGGTTCCCCATTTGCCGAAGGCCAAGATGCGATGTTCTGGATTTCCGCGTCGGGATAAATCCGGGAATTCGGGTTCGCGGGACAGAATGCCGTGCGAGCGGAGATGCACATTATCGCGGCCATATTTTTCGTGCAGAATCTTGCGATACCCCGGCATAAGTACGGATACGGAATTGGACAAAAGAAGCATTCGAGTGGCCAAAGCGCCCGCCAACCGGTAGGTTCGGGCATAGCGCACTCCGGCATCCTGCAGGTTCACTGTGTCCATCAGATGGTGAAGGGTCACGTGGGTGTAGCAACCATTCAGGCGCGAAAGCAGCGGAGTCAGAAGTCCGGCGAAGGCAATGAGGGGATTGCGGCCAAAGGTGCTGAAGAGCAGATTGAACCACACGACATCAGGCTTCTGTTTTCGGATCGCCGTTAAAATGCGGACTGAGCTGGCAGCGTCGTCAAACGACCAACACCTCTCTACCGCGAAACCTTCGAGTTCAGGCTGCGGAGACGAGAGAGCGTCGGCCAAAACGGTGAGACGGATAAACGGGTTTCGCTGCAATTCATTCGCAATGTGAAGCCCGTACTCGCTCAATCCCCCCTGACTGGGGGGGAAAGTGGTGACCAGACAAATCTTCATTCTTTCTCCGGGCTGATGTCGACAAGAGTTTGCCGGTCATGCTGCCAACAAGCATGCACGACAATCATGGTTCGATGAGTTCACGGGAGGAGATGTTGGCTGGATTCGGAGCGCGAGCAGTAGAAGATCGGTAGACGGCGCTGGAGGCCGCCTTTGAGAGCGTTTGCTGCATTTCATTTCTGATTCTTTTTCCCATGACTTGAATCAAATCGGGCTCGACCACGATCATACGGCCAGAAAGTTCGGCGAGACGGAGGTAGGATTCTCGGTTACGACGAACAAACTCCAAAGGATATTCTGGCTTCCTGGCCTGTGCGGCGACCGGATCCGCGTCGATCACAAAAGCGATGTCTGGCTTGGGAACAAGCTTTAATATGAAACGGGCGAAAAAGCTGGCGGACTTATCCCTGCGTGGAAGATTCGCGAGTTCATCATAAATATAGCGGTCAAAGATCAGCACATCCGCATCAGTTTTTTTTCTGGCTTCGCGAACCCGCAAACAAAGGTTCACGGCGTCGGCGAAGTACAATCCCAAGCGCATAAGGGTGAGCGGTCCCGACGATACGTTCTTGTCGCGCCGCGCGAGAGGCTTCTCTGGACTTCCGACCCCACGATCCCCTTTGAAGGCCTTATAGCTCATGAATTCACGGCAGCGAGAGAAACAGACGACATCGTCCCAGAAAGTGAGAATCTGGGTTCGGAATCCGGATTGGTTGAGCCAAAGTTCGAGAGCAGAAATTTGCGTGCTCTTACCTGCTCCGTCGACTCCCGAAAAACTGACAATCGTCACAGAAATTCGCTCCCCAGGCACCCGCCTCGTCAGGTTAAATTGCCAAAGCGCAAGGCTAGTGGGCGCCCGGGGGCTTACTCGAAGTAGCCGCAGTGAGTGCAACTACTGAACCCACAGCAACCCCCGCTCCCACGATAGCCCCAACCCTTATCACAATCGTGCGAACTCGCCGCTGCTTTGCAGGCGCAATAGCGACGCCGGCAGGTTGCGAAGCCGCGATTCCGCCAGCATGCGTAGGCTCGGCCGCGGCCGTTCCCACGGGTTTCTGAGGCGGAGGCTGTGTAGCAGATTGCGGCTGTGGGTCGGATGGCGCAGTTGATACGGTCGCGCTCGGCGGCTGTTGCGAGGAGCCTTGCGGTAGAGCCCAGGCTTGCAATTTCGCCAGCGTGGCGCCAGGGCTGTCTGGAAGTTCTGTAATTAAAAGCGTCGACTGTTGCGGCGCTCCCGACACAGTTTCGGTAGATTGTTGCATCCCTGAAGCCTGCTGGGCAGATGCGGCAGTCCCGGAAATTGCCCAGAGCAACACCAGGCTCGAGGCCATTCGCTGCACTCGTTCGTTCCCTACTTGCATGGCCACCCCCGACCGAACATGAACGGCATTTAACCGGCAGCCTTCAGATCCGTAAGCCCGTACGGTGCCGCATACCATGGCTGAGTCTGCGCCACGGTTGCTGGTGCAAAAATCTGGAAGCTACGCACGGCTTCTTCAGATGTTTCGAACACTTCGAAAAGGCGGTCGACCCGCATCAGTTCCAAGATCACTGCCGCGGCCGGCGAAATCGCTGCCAATTTGAGGTCTCCGTCACGCTTCATGGCCTGTTCGAGACAGTAGAGCAGCATTTCCACTCCTGCGCTGTCCATTTGTTTTATCTGCGAACAGTCCAGAACAACGCTCGGACGATCAACCTCCAAAAGTGGTTGCAACTCGTCAAGGAAGCGCTTTGCTTCGACATGATTCAGTTGCTCTGGCAACTCCATCACAATTACGGGGCCCCGGGTATACATGAAAATCACTCCTGAATAATATTGTTTTCGCTTTGCCATCTTTGTGGCATTTCTGGTTTTTGTGAAACAGCGGCTTCTTCCGTTGCTTGGATTCGCTCGCTGCTATGGGCAGTCCACTTGCGCGGGGCGGTCGTGAAACGCATCACCTTCGGATCGACAATCTCAACGGCTACGTCGCGTTCAAGATTCCACAACTTGTTTCCGCTTGCGATCGAGTGGCAGAGATCAAGACAGATCCCAATCGTGGTATTGGCCAGGATGGAACTATCCTCGATCACCGTACCGCTGTCCACACAGCAATTCCTTTCAATGTCAGTGAAGCGAGTAATCAAAGCATCTGCTTTAACTTTGGATGCACAACCGACGTAAGCGGGTGCGACGATTCGTGCACGTCGGTGAACTTCGCCGCCATCATCGATCCACACACCTGGCCTTACTTGTTTCCCCGATGCGCCAGTCTCGCAGTTTCGACGAAGAATATCGGCTGCGAGTCGCCGCACATCCCGCGGATGGAGCAGGCGGTTGACATACCCCCGAATGAAATAGCGCGGAGCGCCGTTCTGGTCCACATCTTTTTTGAGAATTACCAGATCGCTGGGCTGCGCTTTCGCACAGTCCACCACCCACAAATCCAGACCTCCGTCGCGGTCAAAGGTTCGGGTGACAGGCTGCCGCGCCTCTCGGTGGAAGCAGAAGAGGTCGAGAAGGTCGGTCTCGGCGTAAGCATTTGCCGCGTTGACAAATGAGTGTCCGATTCCCCTTTGTGTATAGTCGGCTAGTTCCTCGGCGATAGCGACGGCCATATCCGCCACCACCCGTACCTTAACGTTCTCGGGGGAATGGCGAAAGGACGGCGCAGCGGCAGAACTTTTTGCGTCCACCAAAACGGAAATATGTTCGACGTCGATCGCGATCAATCGCTCGATCATTCGTTCCAGCAAGGAACGCCCGACTACCTCGACGCTTTCCAGTGGGACGGCAAGAAAATCCTCTGAATCCGCATGCGGCAATTCACTCGAGCGTCCACGGTCCTGAGCGACTTCCTGACTTTTCGCACCGATGACTAGTACAGCTCCCAAACCCACAGACTTTCTTCCCCTCTCGGTCACTCAGAGCAGACCGTCTCCGTTTATGAAAGCGTGTACACCCGCGAATCAAAGTTCACAGTTAAACCCTGGGCAGGGATTTCGGTGTGCTGACGCTCGACTTGGGCTGCCGCGCATGGCCAGTCTTCGGAAACAGCAAGTCACGCATTTTCATTTTGGCTTTGTGAAGTTGAGATTTCGAGTTCCCAACGGAACACCGCAGCTGGCGGGCGATTTCGTGATGCTGATAACCCTGTACTTCGTGTAGGTCAAAAATCCGGCGGCATCCCTCCGGAAGCTCCTCAATAGCACGGCGCAACGCAATTCGGTCAACCGCTCCGGAGAGATTGGGATCGGCTTTGCCAACATCGCGCTTGAGAGAGGGCGACTCATTCGATACGGGCTCGTCGAGGGAAAGCACCGGGGGCGACTTGCGGCGCCGCAGCTTCATGAGGACGGTGTTCACCGCGATGCGGTAGAGCCAAGTAGAAAAAGCTGAATCCCCGCGGAACGAATTGACATTGCGAAAGACCTGCAAAAAAGCTTCCTGAGTCAAATCTTCCGCCTCAGCCACATCCTTGGTCATCTGCAGGCAAACGGAATACACCCGCTTCTTATGCAACTGAAATAGTGTGGCGAAAGCTTCCTGGTCGCCGCACTGAGCGCGTTGAACAAGTCCACGCTCGGAATCGTCTCTCTGGGTTTCGGTCCGAACTGCAAGCAAATCGGGGGCGGTCGCGGAAATTACGCAAGTGGCCACTTTCAATCTCCTTACGCTAGGCATGCGCTGTGTTTACTGTTCTCTTTGGAGTCTTGAGAACATTCAGCGTCGAAACAGAGAGTAGCGGCCCCCTGCCTTCGGTCCCATCAGGGCGCTCCTGTAAATGGATGTGAGATTTGCTGTACCGGGGGGTGTGTGTAATTGTTTTGCGCAGTTTAGGGAAACTTTTTTCCGACGTGAGTCTTGCCAACGCTCGTTCGGGCGTCCACAACTGCGCGGCCAGCCCGTAGGATTTTTGTTCGGGCTTGCCGCGCGTAATTCATTTAACCTTTTTTACCTTGCTCTAATAAAGGCGGAATCCAACTTCAACGCTTATCTGCACATTCACTGGCCTGCCATCTTTCATCGCAGGCTGAAACTTCCATTGTTTGACGGCCTCAATTGCTTTTGCGTCCAGTCCGAAACCGAGTCCGCGTACAACGCGAATGTCACGCGGTCGCCCCTGGTCATCCACAATGAGCCAGAGGATGCACGTGCCCTGGGTCTTTGCGATGCGAGCCTGTTCGGTATATTCCGGATCCGGCGTGGCAACAGGCTGAGGAGCGGAGATTCCGCCGCCCACCTTGAACACGCCTCCGCCAATTCCGCCACCACTGCCGTTACCAACTCCAGCGCCATGACCTACGCCTACGCCACCACCGGAACCCGAGCCAATTCCAGCACCCGATCCAGTTCCGTTCGACGGTGGAGCGGAGGGCAGCGCCGCCGCTGACGGGACCCCCAAGTTCGGCATATTATTTTGGGCCACGCGCACTTGTGGGGGGACCACTACGGTAGGTTCAGCCGTCAACCTGGGGTGCGGGTTTCGAAGAACAATCTGGGGCGGCGTGATTTGTTGCATTGCCAACTTCGGCAACCGTCCCTTGGGAGCCGGCAATGGATCATGGTCACCTCCACCACCGCCGCCGCTGACGACTTTCTTGGCAACCGGCAGGGCGTAAGAATCGGGCGAGGGCGCGATCAAGGTTACGGTCTCATGTTGCTGAACGCGCGCCACCACCTTGTGACCAAAAATTGATCCAGCCAACAGCAACGCCAATAGTACGACGTGCACCACCGCGGATCCGACGAGACCGTTCGACCGATAGTTGTTGTAGTGACCCCAGATCGCGTCCGGGCCGAGTTGAGACTGCTCTCGCACCCGGGAACTCCTGCGCACCGGCCGAATCGGAGGTTCCGGTCGAGGAGACGATTCGCGGTTTATGTATAGCGGCTCGAATGAATTGAGTGGAGATAGAGCGTGAGCGGTGTGGCGTGTACCCTGCTGGTTCGACATTGACGCTCCTAAAACTTTCGGAAAAACGACGCGTGCCTTCGGCAAATTTCCAACCGCCTTTATAGATGCCCGGAGATTTACAGCGGTTTGCCCGCTACGTTATTGAATTCGGTTGTAGGTATTCGGGAGGATGCGCCTAAGAAATAAGCAGCTGTGGTCTACGTGTTTCACCTGATTGGATTCTTTGAAAAGAAATGTCGCGGCTAAGAAAATTCCACGAAGCGGGGCGCCTTACCGACAGTTTCGCGCCTTTGCATCTCCAACGCCCATCAGGGCGAGTGATCCTCCGAGCAAAGCCATGTTCTTTGTAAAGTTAATCATTTCACTTTGCCGCTTTTCCGGATCTTGAACCCGCCAAAAATCGTGCATGATGGGAGATACACCGGCGAGAAAGCCAGCCACGGCAGCGGCCCCCAGCACAGGTTTGATTCCCAAGACGAGACTAGCGCCGCCTAGCGTAAGAGCGACGCCCGAGGCAGTGACAGCTGCGTCCGGCATGGGGACATTTTTCGCATCCAGGTATTGCGCCAGGGCTTTGCGCTGGATGAGATGGTGGATTCCGTTATAGAGGAAAAAACCACCGAAGACGAAGCGTCCGAGGTGGTAAAGGAGTTTCATAAATTTGTCCTCGCGAAAAGATTGTGCCAGCGACGTTATGATTCCCGCTTGCCGGACTGCGTTGCCTCTCTTATGGCCTATGCCTACAAAGCCGAAGGATTGACAAACGAGTCCGGGCGCGCGAACTGGAGGGATATTCGAAACGATTTGTTGCCGGCGGGAAAATCACGGGTTTTCAGACTGCCATCGCGTCTTCTGCTCAACGATGATCTGATAACAATCGCAAGCAGCCGCTTCCAGCTTGGATTTGTTCAGAATGGTTACGTTGCCTCGCGTGTAGGAAATCATCCCAGCCTTTTGCAGGATGCTGGCGGCGACGCTGACGGTGGATCGACGGGTTCCGAGCATTTGGGCGAGGAACTCCTGGGTCAGCGGAAGAGTCGTGCTGCCAATCCGCTCGTGGCTCATCAACAGCCATCGTGCCAGTCGTTCATCCACATCATGCAGGCGATTGCAGGCGGCGAGCTGAGTCGACTGAATACCGAGAATCATTGAATAGCGTTGCAGTTGCCGCTCCAGCGCGGGGCATTGCGGCAGAAGACTTTGCAAAATTCCGACATCCATCCGATAAGCCGTTCCATCCCCTTGGGTGATGATTCGCAAGGCGCTGGTTTTAAAACCAAAAATTACAGGCAGGCCAACGAAGCCTTCTTTCCCGATCAAACCAACTTCCACACTCTCGCCATCTGGCTGAACCGTGAGCACAGAACACATTCCATCGTTCAGGAAATATCCCGATTTGATGACCTCAGCCGTCTCGTGCAGAACCTGATGAAGTCTAAGACGAACAAACTCCAGCGAGGAAAAGACTCGGGCACCTTCTGTCCGCGGAAGACCGCGCAGAATGGTGTTGCCGATGGCGCGCCGATCACCATTGGAATCGTCGAATTTGTTCAGAACGACCCGGGATAGCTGGGCCATGAGAGGTTCCTTTCATATCACACAGCGATAACGCCGTCCGATTTCGCAGGAACCGTAAGCCGCACAGCTTTAACGGAAAGGGTGCTAGAAGAGACAGTTTCAGCCTACGCCTCCTCGAAGCCGCCTGTATGTTCCTTATCGCACACATTTGCGGCCAGCATCGTACAGACACCTGGGCTTTCCCGCCGTAGTATCACTGATTCGACGCTCACTTCTCATCTCATCGGCAAAGGAACACCGGCCTGACCAGGGCCGGTTTCATTTGCTAGCGAACACGACGAGTGCGTGCGAATCGGACAACACGTTGCCTTCGTAGGAGCCCAAGATGGCCAAGAATCCGAGCAACTTGCGCCTGAAGTCCGGCCGCAGGGAGCTCGACGGAAACGTCCTTGAGAATGAGCTCTTGCTCGACTTGCCGGACAAAGAGTGCCAGGCGATCTATTCCCAATTGGTTTTCATGCCGTTGAGAACCCATGATGTTCTCAACGAAGCCGCGGCGCCGATTCAATATGCCTATTTCCTGAATAGCGGTTTAGCTTCCGTTCTGAATGTCATGGAGGACGGGAAAAGCGTAGAGGTAGGTCTGACGGGCAAGGAAGGTTTTGTGGGACTGCCGTTACTGGTAGGCTTCAAGACCAGCCCTTCGCGCGTAATCATACAGATCGCTGGATCGGGTTACCGGATTCGTGCGAGTACCCTGATTAGCGTTTTGACTAAATGTCGCACCCTGGAAAAACGACTGTACCGATTTTCGCAGGTGCTGGCGGCGCAGGCCTCTCAGATCGCGGCCTGTAACCGGTTGCATGAAGTTGATGAAAGGCTGGCGCGCTGGCTGCTCATGAGCCGGGATAGAATCGATTCCAATCTCGTTCCATTGACCCAGGAGTTTCTTGCACACATGCTGGGAACGCGGCGTTCCAGTGTCACGGTGGCTGCTTCCATCCTGCAAAAGGCGCGTCTGATCAACTACACCCGTGGCCAGGTAAACATCGTAGATCCCAAAGGACTGGAGGAGGCTGCGTGCGAGTGTTACGCGGCGATGGTCGAGCAGTCCTCCAGATGGAACGGTGAATCCTCTTGATTCAGGTTTGGGCGACCGAACCGAGCAGATGAAACTAAGGACTCAGAATTTCAGTCTGGAGGCGCCATGGAGGGTGCCTCCCTTCCTGCACAAGCAGCTTGACTGCGACCGGCGTGAGTGAGCTAAATACTACCTCGGCGCGTGAGGTGCGCTACCAACGAAAGCACAAAGAGAACTATGAACACGAAGAATATCAGTTTCGCAATACCTGCGGCTGCGACGGCTACGCCGGTAAAGCCCAAGACGCCCGCGATCAATGCTACAACCAAGAATACTAATGTCCAGTAAAGCAAAGCGAACCTCCTCGGGGTGACTCGTTTCTAGAACGACGATATTCCTCAACTGAGCTGAACAGGAATCCCACTTACTCTGTATTTGGAGAGCTTCGTCCCTGTAAGTATTCGCATCCTTTGCGTGAGGAGGGAGCAAGTGCCAGTTCTTAAAAACCGGCACTTGCTCGATTGGGGGCGTCTGTCGAGTAGAAGCGCAGCATATCGGACACTAACGTCGCCGCCTATACCGTGAAGTTTGTATTTCAGCCAGAAAATATTACTCGCCCTCATGACGTACTCTCCCACCCCCATCTGCAGCATGACTCAACCGTGGTTTCGGTTCTTTACAGGAAACCATGTATGGACGGCTGATGACTTCGGCTGTAAAAAAAGCGCAGTGTCGGTGTTCGCGCGCTTAATGCTGTTTCATTACTCGCGGGATTTGCCGACAGTAGCTGCCGCTGGCCGCTTCGTCTTTCGAGGGTACAAATATGAAACGAGAGACAAGCCTCTTTCTGACCCTAGGTTTACTCTCAGCGATGGCCCCTCCGATTTTCGCGCAGGATCTGCAAGGCCAGCCGGATCCTGTGCCTCCTCCCAGCATGATCGGACCGCAACTTATTGCCTGGTCAGAATTAAAGAAGCCACAACCGATAATGCGCCCCAAGCCTGCAAGCGCCGACGTCGAACCCTCGAATCAGAAAGTCGAACCGCAGGTTCAGCAACCACAAGACCAGGCACCGCCCACGGGGAATGAGGGGAAGAAGCACCAGAGGTAGAGAGCGAGCATTGGAGTGCACCCCAAAAGTGAGACAGGAGATTAAGGGGCCGTTGCCCTGCTCCCCCTGAGTCCGGAACGCCGGCTTACATTCACACTTTTTGGCATTAGAAAGCGAAAAGGAGAGAGGCTGTGCATTGCTGCACCGCCCTCTCCCATCGCATTCGCTAAGGTTCGGCCCTTAGAGGCGGCCAGCGAGAAGCAGTACGAGTAACACCACCACTACCAGGCCCAGTCCGCCACTGGGGTAATATCCCCAAGACCTGCTATATGGCCACGCTGGAAGTGCTCCGACCAGTAACAGCACCAGAACGACTAGTAAAATTGTTGACATTGCAGCCTCCAATGATCGATTTAATTGTTCCTTGAAAAAATCTAGCCCGGTTTCACGGAAACCGAACCCCGGCCCAAAATGAGCAGCAGACTGTTCTATTTATTTGCCGCCACAGTACTCGGCGACGGCTTGCGCAGTTCGCCATGTTCCTTGGCTAGGCTCGCATATTTCCTGACTGCCTGAAGGAAAGGCTGGCTAGCCTCTCGCGGACGGACCTTTCCCGCCAAGATGTCCGTGAATGGCACGAATTTCCCATAGAGAAGGCGGGTTTCATCTTTGTCCTGGGTGATGGCAGCTCCGTTGAGATCGATCCCTGCGAAGACGCCGCGGGCTCGAGAGTAGGTCAACACTTCGGACTTCATCTTCCAGTCCGTATCGGCTGCGGCATCGCGTCCGACAGGGCCAGCGGCGGCAGAAGCGTCGGCGCCCAGTTTGAACTTGCTCGAGAGCAGGTGTTGCATTCCATCGTCATTCATTATGACCATCACCAGATCAACAGCCTGACCGCCAAGCTGCAATCCCCAGCTTCCTCCAGTGATAGTGATCGGCGCGGGGGCACTCCAGGCTCCACTTTCCGTGCGACAGGTCGCCACACCTTTTCCATGACTCCCTCCAAAGCCAACTGCAATTTTCACCATGGAGGGGATTACGGCAATACACTTCGCATCATGCATAACCTTGTCAGGAATTGCCTTGTCTGGAACAGCCATGACCTCGTTCAGAACTCTTGCGGATGCGTCCAGGCGCTTCTCAATATCCGACTGGTCTTTATCATCGGCGCACCAAGCCAAGCTGGCCAGGAGTAGAAGACCAGAACCGAGCACTAAAAGATTTCTCGGCATTGTGGAACTCAAGCTTTTCATAAGCGAACCTCTTCCGTGCTCGAAGCGAGCAACTATTTTGGATTCGTACGAACATCACCGTAGCTTTGCCGTGATTTTCATTCCATCAGGTTCAACCTGTAAAGTGGACTGGGTGTGCGCCGGAGACTACGCGCGATATTCGAGCTACGATAGGCCAGTGCTAGAGTTCCTGAATTTAAACCCTACAGTTTCGCCGGTATGATGGCTAAGGGCCTTCCGTTGCGAAGGCCCTTCTCTAATAATCGTGTTTAATTACGCGGCGCTCCTGCTCTGGGCGGACGTTTCGCGGGAAACCGCAATATCCTGCGCCCCACTGGATTGAAACACCTGCTTGGCGCGATTGACTTCTTCGGCGGTTTCGCAATGAACCACTACCAGGATTCCACCTTTCAACAACTCTCCTTCATACTTCTTGGCCTCGTATTCAGGAATTCCCATCCCTACCAAAGATCCGGCAAATCCCCCCAACGCGCCGCCTATCCCAATTCCGGCAAGCGCCGCTAACAATGGCCCAGCCGCGATAACCGGACCGATTCCGGGAATCGCCAAGGCTCCCACGCCGACCAGCCAGCCCAACGCTCCGCCCACCGCCGCTCCCGACCCTGCGCCCACTGCCGCCCCTTCCGGTGCTTTCGTACTATGTTCGGTAGCCAATTCATCAGATTTAACGTTTTCGGGAAGCAAAATCGAGACGTCGGAGTTCGAAAATCCGGCATGCTTCAAGGCGCTGACCGCGGACTCAACGCTGCTGCGAGTCAGATAGATTCCAAATACCGACTTATCTTTTGTCATCGGTGATCTCCTTATTGGTATGGATACGAGTGACGGGATTCATATGGATGACGGGAGAGCAGAGTTTCTCCTCATCGAGAAAAAGAGTGGGGCATGAGCTTGCTATCCGCCAATCGGGGAAACTCCCTAGACAGAAACAGGCGGCGGGGTAGGACGGCATAGTGCGACGCTGGCGCTGCGATCAGCGCGCCGGCGCCTTCGCAGATATGGCGGGTTTATCCCCACCACCGATACCGCAAGCTGCTGGCGCCGCTAGATATTTGTGATAAGCCGGGTCAGTTGGAGCCGTATCCTTTCATCATCTCACTTGGATCCCGCCAACCAGAGTCGCAGGGGATCTCTATTTCAACCAGAGTTCCAGGCTCGAGGTTGGTCAATTTCAGTTCGCCGCCAAGTTCTTTGGCGCGTTGTTTCATCCCGCCGATCCCCACTCCAACGCTATCCGGACGCAATTCGACAATTTTCTTGCCGATTCCTTTGCCATCGTCGCGCACAGCAACGCTTATACTTCCATTTTTCCGAGTCAAGGTAATCCACACGCGGTGAGCTTCGGAATGGCGGAAGACGTTGGTTAGAGCCTCCTGAACAATTCGGAAGATTGCAGTCTCCAATTCGGAGGTGAGTCGGGGAAAATCGCGGGGCTGCACGTCGAGCGACGTCTCAATGCCGCTGCGTTTAGTAAGTCCATCCGTATACCATGCCAGAGCGGAAAGCAAGCCCACTTCGTCGAGCAACGGCGGATGCAGAAGGTGAGACATGGTACGTACCTGCTGAATCGCGCGATCAATAATGCTGCTGGCCTGAGCCCACGCTTCATCCGGCGGTTGCGCGCCCTTTTGCAACAGCATTTTGTCCAAGACCATCTTCGCTACTGCGAGTTCCTGCCCCAGGCCATCGTGCAGATCACGCGCGATGCGCCGCCGCTCTTGGTCCTGCAAAGTCATGAGCCGGACTGAGAGCCGCCGCAGTTCGTCGGTTCTGTTATCCACCATTTTTTCGAGTTCGGTGGCGTTGTCACGAATGGATTGTTCCAGGAGCTTGCTATCGTGGATGTCAGAACAGGTGCCGTACCATTTGGCGATCTTCCCATCGTCGCGAATCGGAACTGCGCGAGCCCTGAACCAGCGATAAGTTCCGTCCTTGGACCGGAGGCGATACTCTGCTTCGTAGTCTGCCCCTGATTCCACACAGCGCATCCAGTCCGCCATGGCCTGGTTGTTATCGTCAGGATGCACATAGTCAAGCCACCCAAAACCATTCGCAGAACCTGGGGACGCGCCGGTAAAGTCATAGAATCGATCGCTGACATAATCCCTGGAGCCATCGGCCATACGACTGAAGATAATATCGGGCGCAGTGCTGAAAATAGCGTCGAGTTCCTGATTCTTTTCCACTAACTCGGCATTCAGCCGCATGAGGAGCTCTGCTTTGAGTGCCAGCTCTTCCGTGCGCTCCAGAACACGCTGCTCGAGTTCGCGATTCAGAGTTTCGAGCAACCGCGTCTTTCGGTGCAGATCGGCGAACACTCGGACCTTCGCGCGCAGCAGTTCCGGAACCACCGGAACAGAAATGTAATCCACCGCGCCATGCTCGTAACCTTTAAGCTGGTCCAAGTCGGTGAGATGAACGGCGGAGACAAAGATGATTGCAGTGCGCTGAAAGCGGGGGTGCTGCCGGATCATTGCAGCCAATTGGAAGCCATCGAGCTCCGGCATGCTCACATCCATCAGCACAACTGCAATGTCGGTCTTGAGCAGGACCTCGAGGGCCTCCTTTGCTGATGCGGCCTTGATCAGTTTCTCCCCTAGACCTCCCAGCATGACCTCGTAGCTGAGAAGCTTGCCGGGCTGATCGTCCACCATCAGGATATTGACTTTTTCGTCTTTGCCCACTCGTAGTCTCCGCGTTCAGGAAACAACTGCTGCAGCTCGTCTTCTATCTGCTACCGATGGAGCCACATCCGCAACGACGAGAGCAGCTGCTCGGTATTGACGGGTTTCGCCAGATACTCTGAAGCCCCAGCCTCAAGACATTTCTCACGGTCTCCCTTCATAGCCTTTGCCGTCAGGGCGATGATCGGCAGTCGCCGGAAAGAAGCGTTCTGCCGAATTACTTGCATGGTTTCGTAGCCGTCCATCTCAGGCATCATAATGTCCATCAGAACGATCGCGATGTCAGGAGTGGATTCGAGTTTGGCAATCGCCTCACGCCCGGTTCCCGCGGTGATTACAGTCATACCCCGGCGTTCAATCACACTGCTGAGAGCAAAGATGTTGCGGACGTCATCGTCGACCACCAAAACTTTCTTACCCACCAAAGAGTCGTCGGAACGATGCAAACGGTCGAGCAATCTCTGTTTCTCCACCGGAAGATCGGACACAACCCGGTGCAGAAACAAAGCAGTTTCGTCCAGCAATCGTTCCGGCGACTCGACTCCCTTTACCACGACACTGCGTGCCAGCGAGTGAAGACGAGCGTCCTCTTCTGGAGAAAGTTCTTTTCCGGTAAAGACAACCACCGGCAAATCGTTGAGGGCCGGCGTATCTCGGAAGCGCTCCAAAACATCGAAACCTGACATGTCTGGGAGCCTGAGATCGAGAACCACGCAGTCAAAAGACTGCTCACTCACGGCGTTAATTGCGTCGGCGCCCGTAGAAACAACCGTAACGTCGATGTCGTTGTAGCCCAGCAATTCCTGGATGCTGAGTTGCTCCCCGGGATTGTCTTCCACCACGAGGAGCCGCTTCCGTCGCGGCGCGGCATATTCTTTGATGCGTGACAGGGCTGACTCCAATCCCTCCGGAGTGGTTGGCTTGGTCACAAACGCAAATGCTCCACGAGCTAAACCGTGGTGGCGATCTTCGTCAAGTGTCAACATCTGCACCGGGATGTGGCGGGTCGCCGGGTCCTGCTTCAAGTGATTCAGCACTGTCCAGCCCAGCATGTCGGGCAGGAAGACATCGAGAGATACTGCCGTTGGATGGTATTCGTGGGCAAGCGCGAGTGCCTCCGCACCTCGCGTAGCCACCAGGACTTTGAAGCCCTGGTCCCGAGACAGATCACACAAGACTCGCGCGTAGTGCGCATCATCCTCAACAATGAGCAAGATGGCATCGTCAGGCTGCAGATTGTCGCGGTCGTCCTCGATCTTTTCGATCGTATGCTCCGACATGCTGGCGACGGCGAGCTGCACGGGCGACACTGCGGACGGAGACCTTTGCTCGATCGATGCGGCATTGGAGCCGGAAGGTCCGACATAAGTCTGTGGCAGATACAGAGTGAATGTGCTGCCACGGCCTGGCGCGCTGCGCAGCTGGATTTCTCCACCAAGCAAACTGGCCAGTTCACGGCTGATGGCGAGACCCAAGCCCGTTCCACCGTACTTGCGGCTGGTTCCCGCGTCTGCCTGCTGGAAGGCTTCAAAGATGATGCGTTGTTTTTCAAACGGAATGCCGATGCCGCTGTCTGACACTTCGAACGCGACTACCGATGCGGCCTTGCCGAGGATGGGATGATCTTCGCTCCAGCCGCTTCGGGCCAGAGATACGGACATCCGCACACCTCCGACCTCGGTGAACTTGAATGCATTCGACAGCAGATTCTTTAGCACTTGCTGCAGACGCTTCGAGTCGGTGACTACGCTCCGTGCCAGATGCGGATCGCTCTGCACCTCGAAACTGAGGTGGCGATTCTCTGCCTCGTGCCGGAACGGACGTCCTACCGCATCCAGCAAGCTGGCAAAGAAGACTTCTTCCGCCTCCACCGACACCGTTCCCGACTCAATTTTGGACAAGTCGAGAATGTCGGTGATCAGATTCAGCAAGTCGGTTCCGGCACCGTGAATGGTGCGGGCAAACTCTACTTGCTTTGGAGTCAGGTTCGCATCCGGATTATCGCTGAGCTGCTGTCCAAGCACCAGAATGCTATTGAGTGGAGTGCGCAACTCGTGGGACATGTTGGCGAGGAACTCGGACTTGTACTTCGAAGTAAGAGCCAGTTCCTTGGCCTTTTCTTCCAAGGCACGGCGGGCTTGCTCGATTTCCTGATTCTTGCGTTCCACTTCGACGTTCTGTTCGGCAAGCTGTTGTGCTTTCTGTGCCAGCTGCTCGTTGGTCTGCTGCAATTCCTTTTGCTGCATCTGGAGTTCGGTGGCTAACTGTTGCGACTGCTTCAACAAGCCTTCGGTCTGCATCGTGGCCTCGATGCTATTCAGCACGATGCCGATGCTGGCCGTCAATTGCTCCAGGAACGCCAAATGGGAGGTAGTGAAGCTACTGAGGGATGCCAGTTCGATAACGGCTTTTACGCGATCTTCGAAGAGCACGGGAAGGACGATAACGTTTCGCGGAACGGCCTCGAACAAACCGGAGCGAATCGTGATTGTGTTCGCCGGCAATTCGGAGATCAGCATGCGCCGTTTTTCCGCGGCGCACTGTCCTACCAGGCCTTCGCCGACCTTCAACCGCCGGAGATGTCCCTCGTCACCGTCGCCGGCAAAGGCTGAGAGCAGCACCATCTCCGCCGATTCCTCACCGCCCATTTGGTAGATCACGCCCTGTTGGGCGCTTACCAGAGGTGCGAGTTCGGAGAGCAACATGCGGCCGACCGTCGTGAGATCGCGTTGGCCTTGCAACATGCCGGTGAAGCGGGCCAGGTTCGTTTTCAGCCAGTCCTGCTCGGTGTTGCGGTCCGTGGTCAGGCGGAGGTTGTCGATCATGGTGTTGAGGTTGTCTTTCAAGTCTGCAACCTCGCCACTGGCTTCTACTTGAATCGAACGCGTCAGATCGCCTTTCGTGACGGCCGTAGCCACCTCAGCAATGGCACGCACCTGGTTGGTCAAATTGTCGGCCAGCAGGTTTACGTTACCGGTGAGATCCTTCCAAGTTCCGGCGGCACCTGGCACGTTGGCTTGCCCGCCAAGACGGCCCTCCACGCCGACTTCGCGCGCTACCGTTGTAACCTGGTCGGCAAAAGTGGCCAGCGTATTCGTCATGTTGTTAATGGTTTCCGCGAGCGCCGCGACTTCGCCCTTCGCGTTCACAGTAAGCTTTTGAGTCAGTTCGCCGTTGGCTACGGCCGTAACCACCTTCACGATGCCGCGCACTTGCTCCGTGAGGTTGGCGGCCATGACGTTCACGTTATCGGTGAGATCCTTCCAGGTTCCTGCGACACCCGGGACCTGCGCCTGCCCGCCCAGTTTTCCCTCCGTACCCACTTCGCGGGCCACACGAGTTACTTCGGCAGCGAAGGCGTTGAGCTGATCCACCATCGTGTTGATGGTGTTCTTTAGTTCGAGAATTTCGCCTTTCACGTCGACCGTGATCTTGCGCGACAAGTCGCCGCGAGCCACCGCCGTCGTGACTTCAGCGATATTGCGCACCTGACCTGTGAGGTTGCCAGCCATGGCGTTCACTGAGTCAGTAAGATCCTTCCACGTTCCGGCCACACCCGAGACATTGGCCTGTCCACCCAGACGGCCTTCGCTACCCACCTCGCGCGCGACACGCGTGACTTCGGCGGCGAAGGAGCGTAGCTGCTCGACCATCGTGTTCAGTGTCTCTTTAAGCTGCAGGATTTCGCCGCGCACGTCGACCGTGATTTTTTTTGAAAGGTCACCGTTCGCGATAGCGGTCGCGACTTCCGCGATGTTACGTACCTGACCCGTGAGGTTGCTGGCCATGAAGTTGACGTTGTCGGTGAGATCCTTCCACGTTCCGGCCACGCCCGGTACCTGCGCTTGTCCGCCTAGCTTGCCGTCGGTGCCGACTTCGCGGGCCACGCGCGTTACTTCTCCGGCGAACGCGTTCAATTGATCCACCATCGTATTGATGGTGTTCTTGAGTTCGAGAATTTCACCTTTCACGTCGACCGTAATTTTGCGCGACAAATCGCCTCGCGCGACGGCCGTTGTCACTTCAGCGATGTTTCGAACTTGACCGGTGAGGTTTCCGGCCATGGAGTTCACGGAGTCAGTAAGATCCTTCCATGTTCCGGCAACGCCGGGCACGTTGGCCTGACCTCCGAGGCGGCCTTCGGTGCCGACTTCGCGGGCCACGCGCGTCACTTCTCCAGCGAAGGCGTTTAGCTGATCCACCATCGTGTTGATCGTTTCTTTGAGCAGCAGGATTTCTCCGCTGACATTGACCGTGATTTTCTTGGAAAGATCGCCGCTCGCGATGGCGGTCGCGACTTCGGCAATATTTCGGACCTGGCCGGTCAGGTTGCTGGCCATCGAGTTGACCGAGTCGGTGAGATCTTTCCACGTGCCTCCGACGCCGGGCACTTGCGCCTGGCCGCCGAGTTTGCCGTCCGTGCCGACTTCGCGCGCTACGCGTGTCACTTCGGACGCAAACGAGCGCAACTGATCGACCATCGTATTCAGCGTGTCTTTGAGTTCGAGAATTTCGCCCTTCACGTCGACCGTAATCTTGCGCGATAAGTCGCCACGAGCCACGGCAGTTGCCACTTCCGCAATATTTCGCACCTGGCCGGTAAGGTTGCTGGCCATGAAGTTCACGTTGTCCGTGAGATCCTTCCAGGTTCCGGCGACGCCCGGTACTTGCGCCTGTCCGCCGAGTTTGCCTTCGGTACCCACCTCGCGGGCCACGCGCGTCACTTCTCCGGCGAACGCGTTGAGTTGGTCCACCATGGTGTTGATGGTGTTCTTAAGTTCGAGAATTTCACCTTTCACGTCGACGGTGATCTTGCGCGACAAGTCGCCGCGAGCCACGGCTGTCGTGACTTCAGCGATATTGCGCACCTGGCCGGTGAGGTTTCCGCCCATCGAGTTGACCGAGTCAGTCAGATCCTTCCACGTACCGGCCACGCCCGGCACATTGGCCTGTCCACCCAGACGTCCTTCGGTGCCGACTTCGCGCGCCACACGAGTGACTTCGCCGGCGAAGCGGTTGAGCTGATCGACCATCGTGTTCAGCGTTTCCTTCAGCTGCAAAATCTCGCCGCGAACGTCTACCGTGATCTTGCGCGACAGATCCCCGTTGGCGATGGCCGTCGCTACTTCAGCGATGTTTCGCACCTGGCCGGTGAGATTGCTGGCCATGAAGTTGACGTTGTCGGTGAGATCTTTCCATGTGCCGCCAACTCCGGGCACCTGCGCCTGCCCCCCCAGTTTCCCTTCGGTACCGACTTCGCGCGCCACGCGAGTGACTTCTCCCGCGAACGCGTTGAGCTGGTCCACCATCGTATTAATGGTGTCTTTGAGTTCGAGAATTTCACCCTTTACGTCGACCGTGATTTTGCGCGACAAATCGCCGCGGGCCACGGCCGTAGTCACCTCAGCGATGTTGCGGACCTGAGCCGTCAAGTTACCGGCCATTGCATTGACGGAGTCCGTAAGATCTTTCCAGGTTCCGGCCACGCCCACCACAACGGCCTGCCCGCCCAGCTTACCGTCTGTACCTACTTCACGAGCCACGCGTGTCACTTCGGAGGCGAACGATCGGAGCTGATCCACCATCGTGTTGATGGCTTCTTTTAACTGGAGAATTTCGCCACGCACATCGACTGTAATTTTGCGCGAGAGATCGCCGCTGGCCACGGCGGTTGCCACTTCAGCGATGTTTCGGACTTGGCCAGTGAGGTTGCTGGCCATGGAGTTGACGGAGTCCGTCAGGTCTTTCCAGGTGCCAGCCACACCGGGGACCTGCGCCTGACCGCCAAGTTTTCCGTCCGTACCGACTTCACGCGCCACGCGCGTTACCTCGGCAGTGAAGACGCCAAGCTGTTGAATCATCGTATTGACAATGCTGGCGGAGCGTAGAAACTCGCCCTCCAGCGGGCGGCCGTCCACATCGAGGCGCACCGTTTGAGTCAGATTTCCCTGCGCGACAGCAGCGATAGCACGGGTCACTTCGGCGGTGGGTCGAAGCAAATCTTCGACCAGCGTATTGATAGATACTTCCATATCGCCCCATGCGCCTTTGGATTCATGGAAGCGGGTGCGCTCGCGGGTTCTTCCTTCCTTACCTACTACCTGCCCAACACGCTTCAATTCCTGCGCCATTTGTTGGTTGGCGGCAACGATGGAATTAAAGGTGTCGGCAACCTTGCCAGCCAGTCCGGTCCAGGAGCCTGGAAGGCGCACGGAGAAATCGCCATCCCGCATGGTTTGCAGGCCAGCCAGAATCACGCTGAGATCCCCGCCAGTTCGCTCGGCAACCGCGACAGAATCGCCATTGGTTTTATTGTTATTCTCGCCTGCGTCGAATCCGCCGTTGGCAACGGTCGAAACCGTGTCCCGGCTATTTTTTTTCATAGAAGCTCCTGCAATGAGAGGCAGTTCGGCAACGTCTACCTAGCGCTTTCATATCCTGAACGTGCATGATGGCTAAACGAGAAATTGCAATCTGAAGATTGGGACGCAACACCTGCTTCCAAACAGGCTGCCACCACCGAAATCAAGGCAACCCGCATCATCTGTGTTGAGTGCGACCAAAAGGGGGAGTCTCCGGTCCGAATAGTGTTGATAACACGAAGAACTGTAGCTTGACTCTAGGGTTTTTACTGTAGAACTTTTTACTTTAGAACAGTGACCGATCGTGAACGATTTCCCATGTGCTGTGTCTGAAAACTCGTCCTAGCACAAGCACTATCGGGATATAGCCAGAAAACCCGCTTTATCCTTACGATCTACATAGATTCCCGTATGTCGTCGGGCGCCTTTGATTACTACGATTCGTGGGCGAATTGTTTTGCTTATTGCGATTCGTCGGCGAACTGGAGGAAACGAGACTTATACTTAGGATTCGTATCTTTCGCTGGGACTTTGTTATTCCTAGTCCATGACAAATTCATCTAACTGGTCATGGCGAAAGGACCAAGCATGCGCCTGTTGAGTGTACGGCTCATCGTTTCTCTTATCGTCGGCATCACTTTGGTATCGTTGGGTTTTTCATACAATGAGGTATTGCGGGAGAAACGTCTCCTTCGCGGTGATCTGGAGCGGCGCGCCGAGCTGTTGAGCGAGAGCATCGCGGGCAACGTCGAGAAGTCCCTGGAAAGCGGCTCTCAACGGGGGCTGCAGAAATTAGTCCAGCGCTTTGGAAACCGGGAACACCTCGTTGGGATCGCCGTCTACGACCGGCAGGGCAAGGTGGTAGCAATCACCGCCGAATTGCAACAGATTCTGAAGGCTACTCCGGCTGACGTAACCCAAGCCATGGGTCAGAATCACGGGCAGGGCTCATTCGTCCGACTCGGGGACGATCGGATACATATTTTTGCCTTGCCTCTGCACCGTCAGGATGAGGTTATCGGTGGTCTGGCCATCGTTCACGACGTCAACTACATTCATGCGCAAAACCTGCGCACCTGGCGCGAGGCATTCGTCCGAGTGCTGGTTCAAGTCTTCTTCATAGTGCTCATCACCTTGCTGATCGTGCGCTGGAGCATTGCAGGTCCTATCGCGCGAGCCGCTCAATGGATGCGTGCTCTTCGCATGGGAAGGATCTCGTCGCGCCAGCAGATGCCGGACCTGGATCTGTTCAAACCGTTGGCCTGGGAAGTGGTCACAATGGCGGAAAGCTTAAGTCAGGCAAGAAGCGCCGCCGAAAATGAGGCAAGGTTGCGGGAGGCCGGGGAATCGATGTGGACGGCGGACCGGCTCGCAGTTCAGATCCAGACCCGCCTGCATGGGGGTCGGCTGTTCGTGGTCTCGAACCGCGAGCCTTATATCCATCAACGGAACGGCAAGTCCTTAGAAGTGAACGTTCCACCCAGTGGATTGGTTACTGCTTTGGAGCCGGTTCTTACCGCCTGCGATGGCACATGGATCGCACATGGCAGTGGAAACGCTGATAATGAAGTTGTGGACACGCATGACAGGTTGCGCGTCCCTCCAGAAAATCCTCGCTACACGTTGCGGCGGGTATGGCTAAGCAAAGAAGAAGAAGAAGGATACTATTACGGCTTTGCCAACGAAGGTCTTTGGCCGCTCTGTCATATCGCTCATACACGTCCCATCTTCCGCGCTCGAGACTGGCAGTTTTATCAGGAAGTGAATCGCAAGTTTGCAGCAGCGGTGATTGAGGAAATCGCGGATACGCCGAATCCTGTGGTTTTGGTTCAGGATTATCACTTCGCCTTGCTTCCACGGATGCTGAAGGAAAAAAGGCCAGACGTGCGAGTCGCCATTTTCTGGCATATTCCGTGGCCCAATCCGGAAGCCTTCGGCATCTGCCCCTGGCAGCGCCAACTTGTGGACGGATTGCTGGGCGCGGATCTGATCGGATTTCACGTCCAGTCGCACTGCAACAACTTTCTGCAGACTGTAGACCGCGTAGTAGAATCACGGGTCGATTGGGAACACTTTTCGGTGTCGCGTCAAAATCACCGCACCATCGTACGGCCGTTCCCTATCAGCGTCGACTTGGGGGACGATGAACCGATCGAGGCCGATAGCTATGGCACCGACTATCTCGAACGCTCGAGTTTGCTGCATGCCTTAGGTGTGGAAGCTGCGTTTGTGGGAGTCGGCGTGGACCGGGTGGATTACACCAAGGGCATTCATGAACGCTTCCGGGCGATCGAGCGATTTCTGGAAAAGTATCCCAAATACCAGGGGCAATTCACTTTCTTGCAGATCGGCGCTCCGAGTCGCACCCACATCAAACGCTACCACGACCTGATGGGAGAGCTAGAAGCCGAAACCGAAAGAATCAACTGGCGTTTTCAGTCGGGGAACTGGAAACCGATCTTGTTCCTGAATCGGCAACATAGCCACGAAGAGATCGGACGCTACTACCGCGCCGCGGATCTTTGCCTGGTGACCTCGCTGCACGATGGCATGAATCTGGTGGCAAAAGAGTTTCTAGCGGCACGTCGCGACGAACGCGGAGTGCTGATTCTCAGCCAGTTCACCGGAGCGGCACGCGAACTACGCGACGCTTTACTGGTGAATCCATATGATATCGACCAGACTGCCGAAGCGATCCGTGTCGCATTGGAGATGGATCCCGAAGAAAAGCAGGTGAGAGTGCATCGCATGCGCAGGATCATAAGGGAAAACAACATCCATCGCTGGGCGGGAAATCTGATCACGGAATTGTGCGAACTGAGGCTCGACGGAGGAGATCGAACGACGGGGAAAGTTCGCGGAAGCGTCACCGCTGCGTGATGCTCTGGGGAGAAGGAACTAAAAGGGCATTCGGTTCGACGACGGGCAAATCGCCCGTGAGCAACGGGCTGCGGCATTCGTGATCCACGAACTTGGCGATGCGCACCGTCGCCGTGGAACCTCCCGATCGTTGATGCGCACTCGCGGATGCGCACTCGCGAGCGCCTCCTGAACCACCCGGAATAGGTGATCGCAGGGTAAACCGGGAGCCGGGTCCTGCGATTGGAAGGGACACATCTGGTTCAGAGCTCTTCCGGCGTTCAGTCTTTGGCGGTGGTCGCTTCCGGGTCGGCCTGAATGGTAACTTCCACCTCGGCACCGGGCTTGAGGTGAACCTTCTCGCCATTCTGATCCGTAAGAGTATTTTCGATGCGAACCTCGCGATAGAGGTGATCCGCCCCATGTATTGCAATCTGGGCACGTTCAGGTTCGGAGGGAAAAACAGGCTTGATGATTTTTTCGACAGTGGCAGGCAAGGTGGTACTGGGTTTTTCGCTCATACAGCTCCCTGAATTGGTTGGCGAACGGGAAACCAGCGCCTAGCGGATCGCTGTGAAAAGCATTATAGCGGTAGAGCTGGGCGATAGGAAGGACCCGCGCCTGACACTTCTGAAAGACTCAATCCGAGGGATTCAATCGTCGCTCAAACGCACGATTAGAAGGTCAGGGCTTTGGATCAAGCGGACAACTTCTGAGGGCTGGCGGATTCGGAGAGACTTTCTACGGGCACGCTGGGATCGGCTAGCTGTCGAATCTGGGTGAGCGCATCGGACAAAGTTGTGGAGATCAGTCCTGAGCAAGTCGGGCCAAGGCGTTGACGAGCTGTGTCGCGATCGAAGCTCCAGAGACCCATGACAATTCGCAAACCTGGAGAAATGGCCCTCAATGTTCTGCAAGCCGATCGACCCTCGCTCACGGCGAAGGGAGAGATGGAGGATACGCACGCAATTCCGAAGTCGCGTTGGGAAACCTCCGCCAACATTGCTTCCGGTAAGCTCGCTCTGAATTCGCGGGCGCGGAATCCGGCCTGCCGCAACAACTGGGCGAGCATCGCCGCCACCAGTTCGTCAGCGCCGCTGCTGGCTGGAATGCAGGCGATGTTACTCCCCTGCAGAGTGCCGTCAACATCAGAGCGCTTGCGATAAGGGCCGTCCTCCGCAGTGTGGGGAGCGAGTTCTCCTCCATATTCATTCCCGAGATCTTCAATCAGTTCTTTGACACTGCGAAACATGAACCTTATTGAGCTGTCCTCAAGATCATCTGCATGGTGATCGTGTTCCGCCAATTTCACAGCGGGAAGGATTATTGATTCATACAAACTCTCCAGTGAGTTCTCTTTTAAATAGGCCTCGGCTATGGCTCGAGCCTCTTCCTGATCCATGGCAAGCAGGCGCTGGTAGAAGCACTGCTCCGGCAGTAGCACAGGTTCGTCGCCTAGCAGCACTTCAAGAAAACTCAATTGCGGAACATGGCGGCCGAGCACGATCAGACATACGGTGAGTGGAGTCGACAATATAAGTCCTACCGGTCCCCATATAGTGGCCCAGAAGACCGCCGCAACCAAGATCGCGAGTGATGAGATGCCGGTGTGAGCGCCGTAGAGCAAAGGCTCAACGAAGTTGCCCACGGTCAACTCCAAAACGGCGAACGCCGCGAATGCCAGTCCGGCATGGTGCCATCCTGGAAACACAGCCAGCGCTAAGGCGACGGGAAGAGCCGCGGCGATAAGACTACCAACGTAGGGAACAAACCGCAGCAGTCCTGCGAAAACGCCCCAAAGAAGCGCGTGGGGAATACCGATATAGTAGAGTGCCAAACCAAAAACCGTTCCGTAACTTGCATTGACCAGGCATTGCAACACCAAATAACGGCTGAGCCGACGACCGGCATCATCCAGAGCTTGAGTCATCACGTTCAACCGACCTCGTCCCGCGAGCCGGATTGCACGATTACGCAAGTCCTCCCGTTTAACCAACATGAATAAAGTGAAAATGATGACGATGGCTGCGGTCTCAATGGGCCCGGCCAGTGGTCCGAGTAGAGCGCGAAGATCTTGCACAAAATTCGACGGAGGCTCTGCCACTTGAACAGGCACCGGGCGGACGGGATGGGTTGTCCTTTGTTCTTTGTCTTGCTTAGCCGAAGAAATCTGCCCCGGCACCGCGGCTAGTTCCTTATTCAATTCCTGGACGGTAGTGGTGGCTTTACTGAGATTTCCGCTATTAGGCCTGCGGAGTGACTGAATTTTCGCATCGAGGTTTGCCTTGTAGTCCGGCAGCTCGACCATGATCTGAACCAGATGGCTAGCCACTGCCCAAGTCACCGCTCCGGCCAGCGTGAAAGATAACAGGAGAACGGCTAAGACTGACGGAACCCGTCCCAACCGTATTTTTTCCAGCAAGGACACTAGTGGGGTGAGCAGAAAACTGAAGATCAGGGCCAGCGCCAGAGGAATAAATAACTCACGGCCGAAAAATAGTGCGGCGATCGCCAGCACAAAAGCAATCAGCACAAGTGGTTTAGAGGCCGAGGCTTCCTTAGTAGGCACCAATTCTTGACTCCAGTTCAGCCGCACGAATATCGCTTCGGAACCTTGCCGCTTTCGCAAACAGGGCTGCAGTACAGGCTGCCCGATTTTGTGGGAGAGCCGCAGTTTTCATGAGCACATTTCTTCACTTCAGCGCTGTTTATCACTCTCGAGTCCTTCTAAATCCGAGTGGCCGACGTGGTGATACAGTCGGTTTGGCGCACAAACACCACCGTTAGTGCTGAATTTATGCGGTTGGGTTGCCCGTCAGATCTACTGGACTCGTTGTCCTGACCCGCTGTCCTGGGGCCGATTACTTGGATCCCGAAGCGTAGTACTTCCGAGTATTTGAGGCATAGTTTTTGCTTGGAAGGAATACAGCGTTTCTGGTATGGTCTTGAAAGTTTTGGGAAGCAGATTCGGGCCGAAGCCCTCAGCTGGCTGAAAAACTGAGAGCAGATCTTAACAGTTTAAACAAGACCCGCAATCAAGCCACGTTCGAACCCTGACGCGCCCCGCTCGCGCGAGGGGATGCAGTTTCGTAAGCAGTTCTGAAACGCAAGCCAATAACCTAATTTGGAGAAGTGTAGCATGCCGAAGTATCCATTGCTGAACGTGTGCCTGCTGGTTATTTGCGCTCCATCCCTCTTCGCCGGTGTGACGGTCAGTACTCCCAGCAATAATTCGACCCACCAGGGATCGGTTCCCTATGCGGCCTCGGCTTGGACTTCGTGTGACAAGGGCGTTGCCTCCATGGGAATTTACACGGCCCCCGGAGTTTTGTCGTATGTAGTCAACGGCGCCTCTCTAAATACAAATTTGAATCTCAGCCCGGGAACCTACAACACTGTGGTCGAAGCATGGGATCACTGCGGCGGAGCATCGACGGCTCGAGTTACCGTTACGGTCAGTCGAAGCGGGCAATCAGGCGTGCACGTAACCTCCCCTGCGAACGACAGCACGGTCGGCTCCTCGGTCAATTTCACGGCGACAGCGACCACGTCCTGTTCGCGAGGCGTTTCGGCGATGGGAATCTATACAGCGCCTTTTCAATTGGCATATGTGGTAAACGGCGCCAGCATGAATCACACACTGGGACTCAACCCTGGGACCTACCACACAGTCGTGCAAGAGTGGGACAACTGCGGAGGCGCCGCCACCACTCCGGTTACGATTACCGTAAATGGAGGCGGCGGAGGCGGAAACACATTCTCGAATGTTCAGCACAGCGGCGGCTGGGGCGTGTACGGGCAGGGGCCGCCAAATTTTGTTGACTGCTCGCCTTCGCCCTGCGACGGCATCTCTTTCTGGATGGCCCAGGGCGTAAAGTCGCCCTCCATGAGCGGGGATGCCGCTGCATTCAATGTCGGGGGAAGCGCTCCTTACTCCGATGCACTGTTTAACAATCATTTGATCGGCGATTTGTCCTCCCAAGGTATGCCCGACCACAATCACACTCTGGTTCCCACTCTCCACAATTTCACCTATGACGTGTGGTTCTTCGGAAGTAACTTAGGCCTTTCGCAGGCTTTGGAGTTTGACCTGAATCAGTTCTTCGACGGCATGGGTTTCATCTGGGGTCATGAGTGTCGCATCGCAGGCGGTAATGAATGGGACGTTTGGGACAATCAGAGGGCGCGCTGGACCCCCACTGGTATTCACTGCTACCCGAACAACAATGCCTGGAACCATCTTACGATCAAGGTGCAGCGGACCTCGAACGACGAATTGCTATATCAGTCCATTACTCTGAACGGAGTGACCAACACCCTTAACTGGACCTTCGGCCATGGGTCCGCTCCTGGCTGGTACGGCGTTACCCTTAACTATCAGCAGGACGGCAATAACAAGCAACAGTCCTACGATATATACCTCGACAATCTGAACTTCAGTTATCAGTGAGGAACAAGATGAGAACGTAGCGAGTGGTATGCCCTTTCCTTGTTAACCGGTTTCGACGAACCAGCAGAATGCGGACCCGTTCCCGAGTCCGCATTTTCACGCGCGTTCCCCTTTCCAGTTCCGGGGATTTTCCCAGCCGTAACACGTCGGTAACTTGGAGCTGCTCGAAGTAACGGTACACAATAGGACCAAGCGCTGCTCTCTCCTGCGACCGCTCGCGCAGGCGATGATTTCCATTCGGCGCGGCAATGATCGAGAAAGTTCTCGAACATTCAGTCTTTGCCATGAAACTCTGAAAGCCGCAAATTCATTTATGGATGACCGCAGAAGCGAGCGCTTTGGGCGATACGAGATCCTGGCTGAACTTGGGCGGGGAGCCATGGGTGTTGTCTACAAGGCTCGCGATCCCAAGATTAATCGCTTGGTGGCGGTAAAAACAATTTCGTTAGCCGGGCAGCCCCCGGAGGACGAACAGGAGTATCGCGAGCGCTTTCACCGCGAAGCGGAAGCTGCCGGTCGCCTTTCGCATCCCGGAATTGTCACCATCTTCGACGTGGGCGAGGAACCGGAGACGCGGGCTCCTTACATCGTGATGGAATTTGTAGGCGGAAAGTCTCTCGACAAGCTGCTTTCCGGTGAAGACCGGAAGTTGCCGCTGGAAATCGCGCTCCAGCTGACCCATGAACTGGCGGAAGCGCTCGATTGCGCTCATGGCCAGGGAGTAGTTCACCGCGATTTAAAACCGGCCAACATTCTGCTAACCGAAGAGGGACACGCCAAAATTGCAGACTTCGGCATAGCCAAACTGAATCTTGCCAACCACACTTTGGCCGGTCGGGCCCTAGGAACTCCTGCTTATATGTCGCCGGAGCAACTGAATGGCGATGCCGTGGACGGCCGCTCGGATTTGTTTTCCTTAGGCGTCGTTCTATACACGATCCTCACGGGTTACAGACCATTTCAGGGAAATAGTGCCCTCACGGTTTCCTACAAAGTAGTTAACCGCGACCCTATCCCCGCGACGGTGTTAGAAACCGAATTGCCGCAGGGACTTGACTACATCATTTCTCGAGCCATGGCGAAAGATCCGGCACAGCGCTACCAGCGCGGCATGGAAATGGCTTTGGATATCCAAGATCTGCGGGAAGGGCGCGAGCTATGGAGCATGGCAAAACAGCCAGGTTCAACACCGACCGGCACACCCACAGTCCCCGGGGAGAAGGACAGGCAGTCGGCGACAGCAAGGATCGGTACAGTAGGAAAACCTCGGTCATCCAGGCGCATGCAATCGCCGCAAAACTGGGCGGGGGAAAAACTGATGGCCAACATGAGGAAGAAGTCCCTCGTGGCTATCGTGTTCTTGATGGGACTCTTACTCTTCGGCCTTCGCGTCGGCCACGTAGTGCCGCCCAAAGCAGCGTCGGCTCGAAGCGGCCTGGAAAAAACCATAGCGCCGCCGTCTCAATTCGGAGAGGTGATGGACGGCAGGTCCGCGGCGGTGGCACCTGCGGCGGTCCCATCGGCGACAAGTCCCGGTCGCGATAGTCCCCGTCAAGCATTGCAGCCGATCGCCCCAAAACCAAGGAAGGCCCTCATAATCCCTCCTGCGGCCAATACAGGGCTACTCGCCACCAGTTCAGCTGCAGTGCCTGCGGCCACACTACCTGCCACACTGGGCATCGAGGTAGATCACAAATTCGCCGAGGCGCATCTGTCCATATGGGTAGATGATCGGTTGAGCTATACCCACACTCTGGAAGGAACTGACAAGAAGCGTTTGGTAGTGTTCCATCATGTTCAAGGCCACGAAATTCACTCCATGCAGATTCAGCCAGGAAATCATCGTCTGCGCGTCCAAGTCACATCCGAGTCGCACTCCTCCAACCAGTCGGTGACGGGAGATTTTGCCAGCGGTGCCGAAAAACTGCTGCGGATTTACTTCGACAAGCGCGGAGAGATGAACCTGAACCTCGAGTAATCCTGCATTCCCGCTCATCTCGTGGAACTAGCTTTTTGGTCCCTGACTTCGAGTTCGTTCACTACTTGCCGCACGTTCGGAACCTTGACGTCGTAGCGGACGCCTTTCTGAAGACCGTTTTGAATAAGGGCAGCGTCAACATTTTTATCCGCCTAGCGGCGTAAAACTCCGCCCTTCAGAGCGGAGATATAAGCCGTATATAGTGGTCCTCTTGGTACGCTACCGCCAGACAACTTCCCGGCAGATTTGCGATTCGTAATTTAGCTGGACCTGAAGCCTAAGCGCATAAAGGGCTGCTGGGATGGGTTAGTCCCCGTCTAAAAACCAGACGCGTGGGGTCGGTGCGACCCTTCAGGCGCTAACGTAAGGGTTGTAATCCTAAGGGTAGCCTGAGAATCTTCGCCCTTTAGGGCGGAGAGGTACAACTCAGAGGAACGAGGCTTTCTGTGAATGCGTCGCTTGCCACGCGGGGCCGGAAACTATTTGAAGTGCTTAACCACATTCGTAACGTAAACTTCAGAGCGATCGATGCCCGCCTGGTGCAGTGCCTCGTCGAGAATTTTCCCCGCAGGTCCAACGAAGGGATGGCCAGCCAAATCTTCCTGATCTCCCGGCTGTTCTCCCACAAAAACAATCCTGGCCCGCGGGGGACCTTCTCCGAAAACTGTTTGGGGGGCATTTTTCCAGAGATCGCAGGCGTGACAATCGCAGGCCGGCGAGCGAGCGTTGTTCCAGTTTCTGCGGCACACTGGTCAGACTTGGACTGCTGTAAATGGGCGTAACCCGCTTCTGATTGGACGAACTCTTCATTCGGAGCACGTTAACTTTGGCCGGCAGCGACCATGGTTTAAACATAGGTTGGGCCATCCGGCCCTGGCATCCGGTAGCCACTGTAATGTCTTAGCGAAATGGTCTTAGCGAAATGCTTAGCCGCCAAACGTAAGGCCGCTTACAGGAGTTCGTTCTCTATTGTGCCCGATGAAATCCAGCAGCGAAATCTACCGACGATTGGCGACTGGCTTTCGATCCACCGCAGAACCCAGAGTGTGAGTGAGAACACTGGGACGGTGGGATCGCATTCGTCGACAAAGCATCTCGCGAAGTTGCCATACTGATAAAGCAGCCAGGAACCAGGCCAGGGTGCCGATCACGAGCACGGTCGCGGTTTTCCACTTGCGCATTCTCAACCAAAGCACCAAAGCGAATGTAACCAGACCGAGCCCTCCCATGGCGGCTCCCGCGACGTCCACGGCTGCAGCCGCTCTGCCGCGCTCCGCGCCTTCATATCCGGCGCGCTCTTTTTTCTGTTGTTCTCCTTTCTTTATGAGAGTGGCTGTCGCAGGAATTATGGCGGGAAATGCCAGAAAGAGCCCGCCGATTTCAGGACCAAACCGTTTCGCAGCCAGTCCCGCCAATGCTGTGATGGCCCCGCCCATGAAGAAGCGAAGCACAAATTCGTACCATTTCGTGCTTTTCAGGCCGGCGGTATCTACCTTAATCTTCACTCGTTACCTCAAAAAGCCGTACCACAAGCCAAAAGCGCAAGCAAACCAGATCCCGAGTCCAAGCGTGGTGGCCGACAGGACTTGCATCCGTCGCCGAATCATCAGCCGACTTATGATGGCGGCATAGACAACAAATGCAATCGCGCCCAGGACCATTGACCTGGCTTCAATGCTCGCGTAGGTCTTCCCTTCTTTCATAACCGTGAGCACCAGCGTGGCCATGGAAACCGAAGGGGCCGCCCCAAAAAGTCCTGCAAAGCTTTTGGGCTTTAGCAATTCGCCCAGCATGGCGAACCCTGAAACGGCTGCGCCTCCAGTCATTATCTTCAAGAGAATGTCTTTCACAAATTCTTTCCGCCTTGCGTTCCCGCCACGTGATTAATCTCCAGAACTCCGTTTCGCTTCTGCAGCCAGCAAGAAATGCGGGGAGTCGGGATCGACTCCCCGCTATCGACCGTCGGACATCGATTAAGCGGCTCTGCGCGACTTCCGTTTTTCCTTAGGTTGTTCTTCTTCCCCGCCTTCCGAATCCCCTTGCTGGGCTTCGACGTTGATTTCCTTTGCTAATTCAGTCAGCTTCTCGTCGGTTTCCTTTTCTTCCTCCAAGGTCTCCCTGAGGAGGGATGCTTGCTCCGACTCGCCAAGAAGCTCCGCATAGGCAATGACCGTGCCGTAACCGGCGATTTCATAGTGCTCCACGCGTTGAGCGGCTGAGATCAGTGCGGCGTCCATCATGGCATCTTCAAAGTCTTCTCCCATGATCTCTGCACCCTCTTTCACCAAACCTTCCATTCCTAAACATTTCTTGCCCGTACCCTTTTCCCCCAAGGTTTCGAATATCTGTTGCAGACGTTCAACGTGCCCTCGGGTTTGCTCCAGGTGCTCCTCGAATCCCTGGCGCAATTCATCGGACGATGCTGCCTTAGCCATCTTCGGCAACGCCTTGGTAAGCTGGTTCTCAGCACTGAACAAGTCTTTAAGTTCTTCCACATACAGTTCTTTCAGAGAATTCTTAGTCATGGTTCTCCTCGTTATCTAAGATTTGCCCCCGGACGGCGGCTCAATTTATGTTCCGTTAGTTGCAAAACAAGAGTGAGCGGGATGGTTAAGATCTAGAGGGGAACTAGAGTTTAAAACTTTCTAACGCCGGGCTGACCACCTGACCCTGAAATCATAGCCCGCTCTCGGCGAGCTCAGCGTCGGCGGACGTTAAGCTCGCGAGCTGCGCGGGTGGGGACTACGCCGCGGCCTTATCCTCGAACTTGATCAGGACCTTGGTGTATCCGTCGATCCGCCTGTCGAACTTATCGTATGCATCGGGAGCCTCTTCGATATTAATACGATGGCTGACGATCTGACTGGGCTTGGCCCGGCCATTCACGATGAGATCGCGAAGGTATTCGTTGTATTTTTTGACCGGAGCTTGTCCACTCCCCATGCTGATTCCCTTGTCGAAATAATCGGCAAGTGGAAAGGGAAAGACTCCCTTTTTGGCGGCATCATTCTTGGCGCCGGGATCGGGCGCAATATAGACGCCAATCATCCCGATGCTTCCGGCGGGGTTCACCACGCGCACACAGTTGTCCAGCACCTGAGTAGGTTTTTCTTTGTCTGGACGTTCATCGTCGCGCGCTTGGTAGCCGACAGCATCAATGGCGCAATCGACGCCTTTCATCTTCTCCTCGCCCGGGCGCAGACTCTCCTGAATTCCGCGGTTCTTTTTTCGGAGCTGGAAGATTTGCTCCACGGGATCCGCCTTTGAGAAGTCGATCGGCACAGCTCCCAGCTCCTCGGCCTTTTGCAGGCGCTCGGGAATGCTGTCCACAACGTAGACTTCGGAGGCACCCTTGAGCAGAGAACAGTATGCCGACAGTAGACCAACTGGACCCGCCCCGAATACCGCCACGGTCTTGCCCGCGCTCACACATGCCAGCTCGGTTGCATGATAAGCGGTGGGAAACACATCGGACAGCAAAAGAAAATCATCCTCCCACTCGTCCCCCGGCTTTCCCGGGAGTTTCAAGCAGTTGAAATCCGCATGAGGGACTAGGACGAATTCCGCCTGTCCGCCTTTATATGGGCCCATCCCGGCATAACCGTATGCAGCATGCGGTTCTTCAGGGTTCATTACCAGGCACGCTTCGGTGTGGCCTCGGTTGCAGTTCAAGCAGTAACCGCACGCGACGTTGAACGGAAGCACTACCCTATCGCCTTTCTTGATGCTTTCAACAGCATCTCCGACTTCGTCGATCACCCCCATAATTTCGTGTCCGACTACGGTACCTTCCTTAAGGGGAGTTCTGCCGTCGTACATGTGTAAGTCGCTACCGCAGATGCCTGTGGTCGTAACTTTGAGGATCGCATCAGTGGGAGAGTTGATTTTTGGTTTTGCTTCGTTGGACACGGACATTTGCCGCACGCCCTTATAAGTAACCGCCTTCATTTTCATTGAAGCCTCCAGAATATTTAGGGAAAATAATTCGCTAAAGACCAGACTGACTGTCTTGGAGAACAGACTGATTGTCTTGCGGGCCAGATGTTGCAAGTATGCCCCGTTTCACGCTGGGCGGAAATCGGGTCTAGCATGTAAATTTCTTTATTCCCAATGATTTCGTTGGAATTCTATTCGCATCACCAGGCAAGGCTGATCCTTTAGAAAATCAGGAGGCTGTACCCCTCCGGTAAAGTCTGTATGATTTTCGCCGCCGCTAATAGGCGGCCAGATTCATTTCATCCAACCATACGTTGTAGGGGTCTGCGTTGGAATCTAAGTCCATTTGAAACGCCGTATCAATCTCTTCTAGATCCCATCCCTGCTGATTATTGTAGTAAGTGTCGACGCTGTAAACTTGACCGTTGACGGCTAGGGAAACGTAGTGCACCTGACTTCCGACGCGCTCGACGTTCCAGGTCAAATGGTTCCATGTGTTCGCCGGAAAGGGATTACAGGGGACGGTCGTTTCCCGCCACGTCGAGTTGGCGTCGTCCCAAATGTCCCACATCCCTGGTGTCTCGCCTTTGAAGTTGCACTCAGAACCCCATGTCCAGCGTTGCGGCGTGCCGGCTCCGGTGTCGTCATAAGCCTGATTGAGATCAAACTCCAGGGCCTGCGGGCTCTCGGGATGGTCAATCCAGAAATACACGTCGTAGGTAAAATGGCTGACGTTATTCCCGCCCGCAATAGGATTGAAGTACAGCATGTTCGAATATCCGGTTGGCCCGCTCATGGTGAACTCGGCTGATTTGCCATCCATCGAGGGAGTGGATTGGCCCTCTGTCATTGTCGAGACAGCGGTACCCAGCCCCGCGGCACAGAGTTGTCCCGCACGTTGAGATCCCGTGGGGAAGTACGCGGAACACGATTGCCATCCTGGCATATTTTGGATGCCGCTGATGACGGTCTGCGACTGAGACGTCACCGTAACACTTATCGGGATCGCCGAGACATAACCACTCGAGTCTTCCGCCATAACTACCATGGTGTGTTGACCAGGCGCGGCGAAGATTTGCGTATTGATCGAATTTGAAGAGGTGTAGTAGACGGATACGCTGTCGACATACACGCGCATGAAAAAAATGGGGTTCTTCGGAGTCGCTGAAGCCACTACATTGATGGGAGAAGTCACGCTCGCCGCTGCAGTCGGGTTCGAAACGGTTAAGGGAAAATCGTTCGACCCTTTTCCCCAGGCCGAATTCGCTGGGTCCTGCGCGATCGGCGCAGGAAGTGTACTGGTGCTGGGGGACCACGTAATTGGTACGGGAGGGGTTGAAGGGTAAGAAGGCTGCGACGGGGTCGGAGTTGGTGCGGGGGGCGCCGGAGTTGGGGTGCTGGGCGTGCCGCAGCCGGATACGACCAAGCTTAAGGCAAATAAGAACAACGTTCCTAGCATAGATTCGACGCTACGACGGGCAAATGCTGCTCGCATTCTCCAGCCTCCAGGATCCGAAAAAGGGTGGCCAACGCAGGAAGTCCAGGATCGGGAGCGGCGAACAACAGGTCACCATACGTGTAGGCCCTCAAACTATGACGGCCCGAGGATTGTTCCTGCAATACGGCCATCACCGTAAGGGGTAACGAGGCCTAACCCCAATTCCGTAGAGTCGCGCTCGCGCAATAGTTTTCTTCGCAATATCTTTTTCTGCGCCTACGGTAACTTGGGGATTTGCCTTATCACGTCGTCAATGGAAACTAGCTTTATACCTTAGCGAGGTTAGATATATGCCTGAACGACAAACCATTGAGCGAGCTCGAGAGGACGCGCGGGAGGGAAAATCTCCGTCGACGCAGGCGGGAGAATTCGTACGTGAAGAAATTCATCACGTTCGCGAGGGAAAACATGGAGCCCGATCACCTCAGCAGGCAATTGCTATCGGATTATCGAAGGCCCGTCGAGCGGGAGTAAAACTGCCTGCCCCAAAACGATCTGCCCCAGTTCGGAAAAAAGCGATGCAAGATGAACGAGCCGCTGAGCGCAGGAGCAAACCATCGAGCAGACGTTCGCGGGCGACGGAAAAGGCATTGCAGCATGAAGGTCATCGCTCCGCCAGTACGGCAGCACTCTCTCGGCAAGCCAAGCGAACTGCGGCGATACGGGGAAAGCGTGCGCGGAGCCATAGTGCAACGAAGGCTGCCCACACAAGAAAGGCGTATTCCTGATGTGGATGGCCGACTCGCCTTTATCAGGTCACCAGATCGAGCGATCCCGAGCGCGAGGCGAAGTGACTTTAAGTGTGATTGCATAATTGCAACGACCACCAATGTCCCAATGTCCGGATCGATGAGTTGACAGCCAAGGCTCACTAAACTTCCCCCCACCATCGCAATTGCGCGACTCGCGTCAGCCCCTTCGGAACGCCTTTTGATACTGCGGACGCAGTACCGCTCGCAGGGGATTCCGGTACGGGGCAACCACTACCGGGAAACACCTCATCTCCTGTTCGCGCGGTGGAATCTTCGGAATTGATTCCTCAGCGTCCGGGGTACGAAAAGAGGTAGAGATGCGCAAGGAAGATACAACTTTACGCCGCTCGCAGTCGTCCTTGCTTTTGCTATCACCGCACAGGCAAGTGGACGGATGTCTCGAGCATCAGATCTCGATCTGCAGGCCAGCTTCGTCGGGAGCACGCTGACATGTTCATAAACACCCGCCACCATCCGGGTTTCCCCGCCCCTTGTGGCACGGGCAAAGGTCGAAGCCCGGCTTGTGACTCGTCTGCGCGACAGCCTCTACGACGATGCAAAAGGCATCGTGAATATCGCGCGGGAAAAAGAGATAGAGAAACTTGCAAGTAAATTAAGAAGGGAGAGTGACTAAGGGTCGCGCTTCCACCTGCCATTTTTCGGAAGGTACGCCAGGGCTTCGCTTTAGGGGCAAACTCCACTGCCATAAATGGCATCGAATTACCGTCTCTCGCATATGTAGTATTGTGCTGTTTTGTGCACAAAGAAGAACTGCCGCCGCAAGCCGGCCAATTCAAGGAGCGGCTCACAAGCTATACGGCGCCATCTTCAACGACTATCCTATTCATATACTTGAGGGCTAAGACCCATGCAGTTGGCGCTCGATCCTAATGCATCGCGCTCCTCGAAGGGCCGATCCCGGCCCAGGAGCCAGCAATAGATGGCTGGTCCTCCTTCACCAATCGTCTGGCCCGGCCGACCTTACCCCTTGGGCGCAATGTGGGACGGCGAAGGCGTCAATTTCGCGCTGTACTCCGAACACGCCGAGAAGGTGGAGTTATGCCTGTTCGATATTTTAGGCAGACGCGAGACCGTCCGCATCCCGCTTCCCGAACAGACTGACATGGTCTGGCACGGCTATCTGCCCGAAGTGCGTCCGGGGCAATTGTACGGATACCGCGCCTACGGGCCCTATGCTCCGGAACAAGGTCACCGCTTCAACCCCAACAAGCTTCTTCTCGATCCCTACGGTAAGCAGATTCAGGGAACTATTCACTGGAGCGACGCACACTTTGCATACAAGGTGGGACACAAGCAGGAAGACTTGTCTTTCGACCGGCGCGACAATGCAGCCGGAATGCCGAAGAACCGGGTGATTGACTCGGCTTTTACCTGGGGAGCGGACGCTCCTCCAAATATTCCCTGGCACAAGACGTTGATTTATGAACTCCACGTAAAAGGGTTCACGATGTGCCACCCAGACGTTCCAGCCCACTTGCGCGGGACCTATGCTGGGCTGGCGACAGCGCCTGTAATCGACTACCTCACACGCCTGGGAGTGACGTCGATCGAATTGATGCCCGTGCACAGTTTTGTGGACGACCGCCGACTCGTGGAGCGTGGTCTGCGCAATTATTGGGGTTACAACTCCATCGGCTTTTTTGCCCTTGAGCCTCGTTATCTGGCGACACCCACGATCCGCGAGTTCAAAACCATGGTGAAGACATTGCATTCCGCGGGACTGGAAGTGATTCTGGACGTGGTGTACAACCACACCGCCGAGGGCAATCACCTTGGCCCCACGCTCTCGCTCAGAGGAATTGACAACAGCACATACTACCGCCTCACGCCTGAGAATCGACGCTATTACAAGGATTACACAGGCACAGGAAATACGCTGAACATGCAGCATCCGCGCGTGCTGCAGTTGATCATGGACAGCCTGCGCTACTGGGTTCTGGAAATGCACGTGGATGGCTTCCGGTTCGATCTGGCCGCGACGTTGGCCCGCGAACTTCATGAAGTCAATCGGCTGGGCGCTTTTCTCGACATCATCCATCAGGACCCGATCCTCTCGCAGGTGAAACTGATTGCGGAACCTTGGGACCTGGGAGAAGGAGGCTATCAGGTCGGGAATTTCCCTGTCGGTTGGGCGGAGTGGAACGATCGCTACCGCGATACCGTGCGTTCTTATTGGAAGGGCGACGGAGGAGTTGTGGGAGATCTCGCTTATCGCATCACGGGTTCGAGCGATCTCTATGCACATAGCGGGCGGCGTCCCTATGCCAGCGTCAATTTCATCACGGCGCATGATGGCTTCACGTTGCAGGATCTGGTCAGCTACAACGAAAAACACAACGAAGCGAATGGCGAAAACAATCGCGACGGCAATAACGATAACCGGAGCTGGAATTGCGGGGTGGAAGGTCCAACTGACGATGCCAATATTCGGGCCTTGCGAGCCAAGCAGAAGCGGAATCTGATGGCAACGCTCCTACTCTCCCAGGGCGTGCCCATGATGTATGCCGGAGATGCGATTGGCCATACGCAAAAGGGAAACAATAACGCCTACTGTCAGGACAACGAAATTAGCTGGCTGAAGTGGGATCTGGAGCCGGAGGACCGCGAGCTTCTGGCATTCGTTCAGCGCATGATAAATCTGCGCAAGCGCCATCCCGTTTTTCGTCGCCGGCATTTTTTCCAGGGTCGGCCGATCAAGGGCGCGAATGTAAAGGATGTTCTTTGGCTCAACCCAGCTGGGAATGAGATGAGCGAAGACGAATGGCATGATCCGTCCGTCCACGGCTTGGGAATGTTTCTCTCAGGCCAGGGACTGGAGGAGACCGATGAGCGCGGACGGAAACTTAGCGACACAGATTTCCTTCTGCTTCTCAATTCTCACCATGAGGACGTGGCGTTCACTCTGCCTGCAATCCGCAAGGGCTCGCGCTGGATCGCTTGGATGGACACTTCGCACGAAGGCGGTTTGCGCGCGGCCGATACGCACGAGTCAGGCACGGCCTATCCGTTGCAGGCACGATCCATGGTGGTCCTGATGGAGCGGCACGTGAACGGCAAGAAGGAAGAATCCAGGGAAGAGTCGAAGGAAGAATCCAGTGAAGCGCCGTCATAACATGCACTTCGGCGCCGAATGCCGTGAGGATGGGAGTGTTCGCTTTCGCCTGTGGGCTCCCGCCGTACATCAGGTTGAAATTTCCTTCGCGGGCGTCAAAGGGTCCAAACCGATTCCTCTTGAGCGGCGCGAGCAAGGTTGGTTTGAACTGACCACCGACGCGGCAGGGCCCGGGACACTCTATTATTTTCGGATCGATGGTGAAAAAGAAGTCCCCGACCCCGCCTCCCGGTTTCAACCTCGGGACGTTCACGGACCAAGCGAAGTGATCGACCCCAATGTTTTCAACTGGAAGGATGAGGCATGGCGTGGCCGCGACTGGAACGAAGCGGTCATCTATGAATTGCATGTTGGGGCCTTTTCAGAAGCGGGAACTTTCTCCGCGGTCAGAGAGCGACTCGACTATCTTGCAGGACTGGGCATAACTGCTATCGAGTTGATGCCGGTTTCTGATTTCCCCGGGCGGCGAAACTGGGGATACGACGGCGTGTTTCCGTTTGCGCCCGATAGCACCTACGGCCGCCCCGAAGACCTGAAAGAATTGGTGCAAGCTGCCCACGAACGCGGCATCATGGTTGTGCTGGATGTTGTTTACAACCATTTCGGCCCGGAGGGAAATTATCTGGGCTCGTATGCCCCACAGTTCTTTACCGACCGTCACAGAACTCCGTGGGGCAACGGCATAAATTTCGATGGTGATGAAAGCCGGGTCGTGCGCGATTTCTTTGTTCACAATGCCCTGTATTGGCTTACCGAATACAATCTGGACGGACTGCGACTGGACGCGGTTCATGCCATTGTTGACGACTCCACACCTGACATCCTCACGGAATTGGCTACCACTGTTCGGAGCACCGTGGGGCCCGCTCGGAAAGTTCACCTCATTGTAGAAAATGAGCGCAACCAGGCAGGCCATCTTCAACGGACTGCGCAGTGCCAGCCTCGAGCATACGATGCGCAGTGGAATGACGATATCCATCATGCCTTGCACGTACTGATCACCGGCGAAAAGGATGGTTATTATTCAGACTATGCAACTCGCCCTGTCGAGCAATTGGGCCGTTGCCTGGTTGGGGGATTCGCATATCAGGGCGAAGTGTCGCTTTACGGAAATGGCGAAACCCGTGGCGAATCGACGGAGGGCTTGCCGCCGACTGCATTTGTCTCTTTCCTCCAGAATCACGATCAAATAGGAAATCGGGCGTTCGGAGAAAGAATCGTTACCCTCGCGGATCCCTGTGCCGTTCGAGCGGCCGCAGCGATTCTTCTGCTGGCTCCTTCTCCTCCAATGCTCTTCATGGGCGAAGAGTTTGGAACGCAATCGCCATTTCTTTTTTTCTGCGATTTTGAAAAAGACCTGGCTGCTGCGGTCACCGCGGGCCGGCGAAACGAGTTCGCACGTTTTGCCAGATTCAACGACCCGGATGCGCGTAAAGGCATCCCCGATCCAAATGCGGATGAAACGTTCGAGTCCTCGCGACTGGATTGGAGCGTCATTGAGCAACCAGACCATCAACCTTGGCTGGCCTTCTATCGCCGGCTCATAAGATTGCGCCACCAGCGCGTCGTCCCGCGCCTATCTTCCGCATGCAAAATCAGGTCAGGCTATAGCTCGCATGAAGACCACGGCCTGACCGTACACTGGGAATTTTCGGACTGCTCAAAACTTACGCTCCTGGCGAATCTTGGAGCCGCTCCCCTGTCAGCAGTGACGCCGCCGAATTGTCCGATTCTCTATGCCAGCGAAAATGTCCACGAGGACCAACTAAAGCTGTGTAGCATGCCCCCGTGGTCCGTTGTGTGGTTTATGGAAGCATGAATGCACGTCCATCCATGCCGCGCGCTACCTATCGCCTGCAACTCAAGCGCGACTTTACTTTTGTTCAGGCAACAGCAATCGTTCCCTACCTCGCCACTCTCGGCGTCAGCCATTGCTATATCTCGCCGTTCCTGAAAGCGCGGCCCGGGAGCATGCACGGGTACGACATTGTCGATCACAATTCATTGAACCCGGAGATCGGTAGTCTTGAAGAGTTTGACCGCTTTGTGACCACTCTCCATGAATGTGGAATGGGATTAATTGCCGATATCGTACCCAACCATATGGGTGTGATGGGAAGTGACAATGCCTGGTGGCTGGACGTATTGGAGAACGGCGAGTCCTCAGTCTACGCCTGCTTCTTCGATATCGACTGGCATCCGCTGAAGGAAGAGCTGGATGGAAAAGTGCTGGTTCCTGTGCTGCACGATCATTATGGCGCGGTCCTGGAGAGCGGAGAATTAAGACTGGTCTTTCGCTCTGACCGCGGCGAGTTCGATATCTGCTATCGCGATCATCGGTTTCCGGTCGATCCCCGGGAGTATCCTCGCATCCTGCAGACGTGTGCGGATTCGCCCGCCGCGCGATTGGGAGAGCAGAATCCGGACCTGCTGGAGTTTCAGAGTCTGATCACCGCCTTCGGCCACCTACCCCCACGACAGGAAACCAGTAGTGATCGAATCGCCGAGCGCAACCGCGATAAGGAGATACACAAGCGCCGCCTGGCAGCGTTGTGCGAAAAATCGCCAGAAATTGCTGCCTGTGTCAAGGAAGCTGTGGACTCGATCAATGGAACACCGGGGAACCCGGCAAGCTTCGAACAACTCCATGAACTGATCAAAGCGCAAACTTTCCGCCTGGCTAATTGGAGGGTCGCTTCCGATGACATCAACTATCGCCGTTTTTTCGATACGAATGACCTTGCGGCCATTTGCATGGAAAATGAGGCCGTGTTTCAGGCTACTCACCGTCTGATTCTGGATTTTGTGGCGCACGGCAAAATCGATGGCCTGCGCGTCGACCACCCTGATGGCCTATATGATCCCGCGCAATATTTCGAACGTCTAAAACGCAGCATCGCTGAAGCGACTCGAAATGCTGAAGCTCGCGAGAGCGGTTCCCGCTATGTGGTTATCGAGAAAATCCTTACCGGCTCAGAACGGCTGCCCATCGAGTGGCCCGTCTGCGGCACAACGGGCTACGACTTCCAGAACCTGGTCAACGGCCTGTACGTAGATGCCGCGGTGGCCACACGCTTTGAGCGCATTTACCGAAATTTTACCGGTAATGAAGCAACCTTTGACGACATGGCCTGTCGCTGCCGAAAACTCATTATTCGCGTTGCCCTCGCCAGTGAGCTGAATGTTCTCGCTTATCGACTCACGCGCATTGCCCTTTCCAAACGAACGACCTGCGACTTCACACTCAATAGCTTGCGCGATGCGCTGATGGAGGTCATCGCAAACTTTCCTGTATACCGGACCTACGTCAATTCCCTTGGCATCTCGCAGCATGATGCGCATTACATCAGCAAGGCAATCGTCTCTGCGAAGCGGAGAAGTCCGGCCGCCGATACCAGCATCTTCGATTTCATCCAGGAAGTTCTTTTGACCCGTATTGCCGAAGGCCAGGATTCTGCTTATCGAAAAATGGTCATCGCTTTCGCTATGAAATTCCAGCAGGCCACCAGCCCAGTGATGGCCAAAGGCCTGGAAGACACTGCCTTTTACCGCTATAACCGCCTGGTTTCGTTGAACGATGTTGGCAGCGATCTTCACCGGTTCGGAATCACAGCGACTGAGTTCCATACGGCAAACCAGGAGCGTCTGCGAGACTGGCCCCACACCATGCTTGCCACCAGCACGCATGATTCAAAGCGATCGGAAGACGTGCGCGCGCGGATTAACGTGCTCTCGGAAGTCTCGGGCGCATGGAGGCTCCGCGTAAGACGCTGGCGGCAGATCAACCGTGGTTATCGAAGCGTAGCCAATGACAAGCCTGCTCCCACGCCCAATGACGAGTACCTGCTCTATCAGACCTTGGTGGGCGCCTGGCCGGCGGAAGCCCTTAACAACGAGAACGACTGGAAGATTTTCCGTGAGCGGATCGATGCCTACATGTTGAAAGCAATGCGGGAGGCCAAGCAGAACACCAGTTGGATCAATCAGAATGCGGAATACGAAACCGGAGTTTCGTCGTTCGTAAAAGGTGTTCTGAGTCCCGGAGACAGCGCTGGGTTCCTTGATGACTTCTTGCCCTTCCAGAGGCGCATTGCGCGCTTAGGGGTGTGGAATAGTCTGTCACAAGCACTGCTCAAGCTGACGTGTCCTGGGGTTCCCGACATTTACCAGGGCAATGATTTGTTCGATTTCAGTCTAGTGGATCCCGATAACCGGCGACCCGTCGACTATACCCGCCGCCACCAGATATTTGAGAGCATCCGCACACTAGCAGGCGGTGAGCCTGATAAACCGGCAGCCTCGAACATGTTGGAAGATCCCGAGGATGGTCGAGTCAAGTTGTACGTGACTTCGAAGGCTCTGTGTTTGCGCAAAGAACATCCAGATGTTTTCGAAGTAGGGAAGTATTTGCCCTTAACCGTTCAAGGCGCAAAGGCCAATCACGCAATAGCCTTTATCCGGAAGTTTGAAGACCAGAGTGTACTCGTTGTAGTTCCACGGCTTGTGGCCGGCCTGCTCGGCGAAATTGAAGTTCCACCCATTGGAGCTGAGGTGTGGAAGGATACGCAGGTTTTGCTCCCCCCTTGCGACTGCGCAAAAGCATATCGAAACGTTTACACAGGCGAGGTCCTGAGTCTGAAGAAGGGCGATATTGACTCTGCGGTCTATTTATCGAGTGTGCTGGCAAATTTTCCGCTCGGCCTTTACTTACAAGATTGACCGGATGAACGGATCTACAGCATTTACCGTATGGACGGAATTCGTTACATTAAGATATGTTCACAATCACCTTAGTCCGTGCAGAGTCTCCGCCCCTGCATTTGAGGTATTCATGATGAACGTAGCCGCTTCGCAAAGTAACTCAGAAATCTGGCGTGAACTGTATGTCGCTGCACTGTTTGAGACCGATCGCGAAAAGATGCCTTCCCGAATCGCGGATGCCGAGCAAGCTATAGTGGCCCGGGCGCGGGAACTCTTTTCGGCGGGCAACGATACCATCGAAGAGGATCAGGCCTTGGATGATGCCCTGTACGCCCTGCGAGCACTGCAAAGTTGCCTGCATATACCGTCGGCTGCCGCCTAGGGTATGGGTCGGGACAACCGTGACTGGGCTCTCGCCTGGCTGCCTGGCCTCAGTTATGGCACGTCAAGACCGTTCTAATCGCTTTTCCTGAGCGACTCTAATTCCCTGTTTTGCATCCAAGCTTCAACCGTGTCGGTTGGTCTCCAGTTCGTATGGCTGCTCATTTTGTCGATACCCATCGCCTGTATCGCGTGGACGATCACCCACGAAGAAATCTTCCGGGAGCCGCGCGATTTTTGCCAGGAACAATCGAAAAACGCCGCAACGTTCTCTCGGCGCAAGTTTTTCTATCTATTCACATGTGAATACTGCTTCAGCCATTACGTCGCAGCGGTATTCCTGATCATCACCCGCTTCAAACTGCTCTACGACGATTGGCGGGGATACCTGATCGCCCTCTTCGCTCTCGTTTGGGTAGCCAACCAGTACATGAGTGTCTACAACCATCTTCGTCTCGACATCAAGCACGAGCAGGTCCAGATCCACGCAGAGCAGAAAGAAACCCTTACGCGAGAGCGCAAAGCCGCCTAGGAAACTCAAGCTTTGTTGCAGAACCGATCCTCTCTCGGCACGTGACACTCGTCATTTGACTCGGACCTTAATAACCTCGGCTATCTCAGTCGCTGCCCTCCTGCCGCTTGCCATTGCGCCATGAACGGTGCCGTTCTGGCCTTCGGTGTCCGTCGCTTCGCCTGCAAAGAACAGTGTATTCTCGATCGGCTCCGCCAGGGCTTGATGCGCCCGCTCCTGGCCAACCTTTCCGTAGCTGTAGGCTCCTCGCGAAAACGCATCGGTCTGCCAGTCATGGAAGTACGCGTGTTCGAGCAGAGTATGAAGTTTCTGCGTACTCAAGCCCAGCAGACGATGTAGGGTTTCAATGCTTTGTTCAACGACGAACGACTCGCTTCTGCCCGAGAGCCGCGTGGCACAGTGAAACGGCGCCCACCCGATCAGCAACGGAAGCTTTAGCGGCGACATAGTCCACCAGGTGGGGAACCAGCCGTCATGGGAAAACAGAAAGCTCATCCCGCCCATCGTCTTGGAATTCTTTTCGCGCATGGTTGGGAGCTCTTCCCAGAAACGCTCACGGAATCGCAGGGTAATCCGAATGACTTTACCCATCAGGATATTGCGAATCGCATCTTGCTTCTTGCCGGGTAGGTTCGGATTGAACTGAATCGCGCCCTTATCATCCGGACGGGCCTGCAGCACCCCGAGGGGAACGGTGATAAGCGCGTGCGGAGCAGAAAGCTTCGCCTCTCCATTCGCGGAACCAGTGATTATCTCAACCCGGCCCGGCCCCCATTGAACGCTTTCGACTGTGGTGCTTTTCCGGACAGCTACCGCACCATCATTCAGCGATTGTTGAAATACTTCGATCAGATCTGTGTATCCATGTTCAGCGCGGAAAGCGCGATCCCCTTCGATCTGTTCTTCTGTTCGCATTCCCTTGACCAGCCAGTTCACACTTACCAGGCCCGGATCGGCTGCGTTAAACCCGCTCACGTAGCTGGTCGCCCACTCCTTAGCTCGCTGAAGTTGCGGAGTACCATCAAACCTGGAGCTATAGCGTTCGAGAAAGTCGAGGAACCTCTCGTCGTCCTTGTCCTTATGGACATCGAATTTCATTTTCTTCAGAATCTTGTCCACATCTGAAAAGAAGTCGCAAGGACTGAGCCGCTCGTTTTCCACACACCAATTGTCCCCGTCCATTTCCGTGATTTGCACGTTATGACTCTTGAGCAGATTCCATATTTCATGAGGTCGACCATGAATGAATTCTGCACCGAGTTCGATAGGGGCCTGCAACTTGGGGTCGAGCAGCGTAAACATCCGACCGCCGATTCGGTCTCGCGCCTCAAGTAACGTAACCGAGACCCCGGCCTTCCCCAGGGCCGCAGCCGCCGACAGTCCAGCTGCTCCGGCGCCGATGATGATCACATCCGGCCCTTTGGCATGATCAAGCAGGGGATTCTCCTTACATGGCAACGATTCTGACTGACTCGAACCGTCGATCGAATCAACTCGGGATTTTACTGCGAGGCTGGCTTGACTGTTTTTAGATAGGCAACGACCGACTCCGCGTCCTGCCGACTCATACGAAATTGTGGCATAGGCGGACGCAAGTATGTCCCGGTGCGCCAGAGGCCTGTCGTAAGCAGCGTAACCATTTGGGCATCCGTTCCAGGGGGCGCTCCCGCAATCCTGGGCGCTTGCAGCGGCCAATTCTCCACCGGTTCTGCTGACTTCAACCATACCGGCGCACCCTGTAACCATTTGGCTCGGTCTGGAGCTCCACTGCTATCGCGCGGCGTGTGACACTGCCCGCAAATGGCCAGGTCTTCCACGATGTATTGGCCGCGAGATTCGACGTTTTGCTTCTCGTTGGGACGAATTTCCCCCTTCCCGATCGATTTAACATTTTGTGTTTCGCCCAGATTCGACAGGGTTACCCCCAGCAGCAAGAGACAGGCCCGGAATACACCTGCAGAAAACGCAACGGTGGTTGAGGTTTGCACTCTCATTTGGTTGTGCCGGCTCGCCCGGAGGTTGGCGGAACGATCTTTTATGTGATCTTGTGTCGATCAGCGGCCCGCCGACCTCGATACAGCCGGTTCGAAGATTAGGGGATAAACCCTGCGGGCACTTTGCGCATCTTCTGTTAAGCCGTTGCATTCATAGGGGCGAGACTGTCATACTCCAAGGCACATTTTCGCCACTTCGTCCAATCCAAGCACTCGAACCCGCTTGATGACGGCAGCAAGCACGCATGACGGAACGCCAAAACTTCTGGGGAGGATGGCAGGAACGCATCTCCGCGCTCCGCAATGTACCGGCGGTTCTCAAGATCGTTTGGGACTCTGGTCCGTCCGTAGTGATTTTCGGGTTGATTTCACGGCTTCTGTCGTCGCTGCTGCCCGTGGTACTTCTCTGGATCACGAAGCTGATCATTGATGGCATCGTGCATGCTGTTTCCGCGCACCAGCCTGTTGCGCCTGGCTTCTGGTGGCTGGTAGTAGCGGAGTTTTCCCTTGCGGTCGTAAACAGCATTCTCGTCCGCACCATCGATTATTCGGATTCCCTGTTGGCTGACAAATACACCCGGCACGTGAGCATCCGAGTGATGAACCATGCGGCGAGCCTCGATTTGATTGCCTACGAAGATCCCGTTTTTTATGACCGTCTGGAACGAGCGCGGGTACAGGCGACTGACCGGCTCGTGATGATTCAGGCCATTGGGCGTTTGGTGCAGCAGGCTATTACCACCATCACCCTGTCTGTGTCGATCATGTTGTTTTCTCCATGGCTGATGCTGTTGCTGATCGCAGGCGTGCTTCCAGCGTTTCTGGGAGAGAGCCATTTTGCTTTCTTGGGATATGCCAAGAATTTTCGCCAGACTCCAATGCGGCGGCAATTGGATTACCTGCGGATCCTGGGTGGAAGCAAAGAAGCGGCAAAGGAGCTGAAACTATTCGGGCTCAAGAATTTCCTGCTGGAACGGTTCACGCGGTTATCTGACGAGATCTACGACGAGAATGTCGCGCTTTCCCGGCGCAAGCTGATTGCGGGCTCGCTGCTGTCGATGATCGGTACCATGGGTTATTACTCGGCTTACGCATTTGTCATCTGGCGTACGGTTGCGGGAGCCATGAGTATCGGCACTTTGACCTTTCTGGCGGGAGCCATTCAGCAGGCCAGCAGCAACATCCAACAGATTTTCTCGACGCTGGCGGGGATTGGAGACCAGGCACTCTTTGTGACCGATCTGCTGGCATTTTTTGCGATGAAGCCGACGATCCAGTCGAAGAAGAATGCCCTGCCGGCGCCCAGGCCGATCGTAAGGGGCGTCGAATTCAGAAACGTCTCTTTCAGTTATCCGGGAAATCCCCGCCGGGTCCTGGACCAGATTAATTTTCAGCTGCACACGAACGAGCGGCTCGCATTGATCGGCGAGAACGGACAGGGCAAAACGACCATCGTAAAATTGATCACCCGACTCTATGATCCTACCGAGGGCCAGATCTTGTTGGATGGGGTCGACCTCCGCGAGTACGATCTAGAAGATCTTCATCGGGAAATTGGAGTCATCTTTCAGGACTTCATGCGTTATGAAATGACAGCCCGGGAAAATATCGCAGTTGGCCGCATCGATGAAATCAACAACCTCGACCTGGTAAAGAGTGCGGCGCAGAAAAGCATGGCGGACCAAACCATAGGACGCCTGTCTTTAGGTTACGATCAGATGTTGGGGCGGCGCTTTGAGCAGGGAGTGGATCTTTCAGGAGGAGAGTGGCAAAAGGTCGCGCTGGCGCGGGCCTATCTTCGCGATGCGCAGTTGCTGATACTCGACGAACCCACCGCCGCGCTGGATGCGCGCAGCGAGTTCGAAGTGTTCCACCGTTTTGCGGAACTCACCGCCGGAAAGATGGCGCTCTTTATTTCGCATCGCTTCTCAACCGTCCGCTCGGCAGACCGCATCCTAGTCCTCGAGAATGGCAGGATTGCAGAGGAAGGAACTCACGATCAACTGGCAAGCATGGGTGGTCGTTACGCAGAGATGTTCGAGATGCAGGCCTCAAGTTATCGCTAGGAAGGATATGGAATGACACCCCAGAGCGGTCACTTGGAACTCGTGAAAGCAGAACCCGAAGGCCTGCGTGTGCCTCCGACAGCTATGGAAGCTAGCCCCGACAACTCGGTCTTGAGCGCTGCTGACCTCGCCCGAAGTTTGGCATGGATGCCGGGACAGCAAGAGTCTCGTACCTTCCGCGATCGTTGCGAGACCCTCTCTCGAGCATTCCGGCCGTTGTTGGCGTCGCTGGAATCGCGGGCCGGGAAGCCTGCAGCCGATAATCTTCAGCCTCTGCAGGAAAACATTTTCCTGCTGTCAGGAGAACTGGAAGCAACTTGTGGAACGTTCAGCGCTGCTCACAAACTTCCTCAGGTGCGCACTTCCGATGGCACTATCGTTCCAAGAATAGCGGCGTTGGCCAAGGACTTTCTCACGGCCGACCAATACCGGTTCAGTCAAGCGACCTTCATCTCTTACGTCCAAGCCTTTCAGCAAGTCACCGTGCTCAAGATGGCCGAGCTGTGGATGCTTATCCCCGTCATGAAACTTGTGCTTCTGGAGCACATCGCGGAGATGGGACGCCGGTTGCTGGAGGATCCCGGCGGATCGTATGCCGTCAGCAATGCAGTCCGTAGCTTGCAGGAGATTAAACAGACCTCCTGGAAAATTGTTATCGAGCCTCTGATCCTGTTTGATCGGGTTCTGCGGGAAGACCCGGCGGGAGCTTATCCTCGCATGGACTATGACACTCGTGAGGTCTATCGCAAGCGACTGGTGCGTATCGCGGACCGCAGCGATTGCTCGGAGTTGAAAGTTGCCAGCGAGGTGCTGGGGTTAGCGCGTCGGGCACAGAAACAGACGAATGAAGACCCGCGTGTGACTCTGCGCGATTCTCACGTGGGATCGTATCTTGTGGCGGAAGGCAGCACCATTCTCCGGGAGAGGGTAGATTTCCATCCTTCCGTTGCGCAGCGCTTGCGCACTTTTCTGCTTGAGCATCCGGATGAAATTTATCTGCCCGGCATCGCCGCTCTTACTTTCGCCATCGTTTCGGGCGTTGTCCTTTGGTTGACTCCGCCAACTACTTCTTTGTGGTTGGTTTTGCTTTCAATTCTAGCTGTGTTGCTGCCCGGTTCGCAGAGCGCTGTTCAAGTCATGAACTATCTGGTCACTCTGCTGCTGCCGGCGCAAACCCTGCCCAAGCTGGATTTTTCAGATGGTATCCCTAACGATTGCGCCACTCTGGTAGCGATTCCGACTGTGCTTTTCAACGAGAAGCAGGTCCGCAAGCTGGTGGGCGATCTGGAGGTCCGCTATCTCGGTAATCAGGACCCGAACATTCATTATGCGCTCCTCTCAGATCTGCCCGATTCTCCCGCCGAACCACGGGAAGATAACGTCCTCGTCGACCTGGCGTCAGAATTGATCCACCGACTGAATCAGAAATATGCCGGACAGGGGATGGGTTCTTTCTTTCTATTTCATCGGCACCGCGTTTTCAATCCGCGCGAGCGGCTCTGGATGGGATGGGAACGCAAGCGCGGCAAATTGATGGATTTGAACAACCTGCTGCGCGGCAAGTTTGACAGCTTCCCGCTGAAGGTGGGCAACCTGTCGATACTCCCTGGCATTCGCTTCGTGATCACTCTCGATTCCGACACCGAACTCCCGCGAGGATCAGCCAGTCGCATGGCGGGGACTTTAGCTCACCCTTTGAATCAGGCAATCATCGACCCGGATAAGGGCATCGTTGTTGCCGGTTACGGCATTCTGCAGCCTCGCGTTGGGGTCAGCGTACAAAGCTCGGCACGGTCGCGGCTGGCAAGCATTTACTCGGGACAGACCGGCTTTGATATCTACACGCACGCAACTTCCGATGTGTATCAGGACCTCTACGGCGAGGGCATTTTTGTGGGCAAAGGAATCTACGAGGTGGACGCGTTACACCGCGTTCTCGATCGGCGATTCCCACGGAACGCTTTGCTGAGTCATGACCTGGTAGAAGGGGCATATGCACGAGCGGGATTAGTCAGCGACATCGAAATCATTGAGGACTATCCCTCGCACTATAGCGCGCACAATCGCCGAAAACATCGTTGGATGAGGGGCGATTGGCAAATTGCGGGATGGCTGCTGCCCCTAGTGCCCGAGGAATCGGGACAGCGGGTGCCCAATCCCCTGTCCGTGATTTCAAGATGGAAGATTCTCGATAACCTGCGGCGAAGTTTAGTGGAGCCTGCGATCTTTCTCCTGTTCTTGTTGGGATGGTTGTGCCTTCCCGGCGGGCCAGCGGCCTGGACTGCAGCAACGGTCGCCATTCTGTTCGTGCCGGCGCTCTGCCAGCTCGGTTTCGATCTGGTAAATGCCGCGATCTTGGGGAAACAATCGATTGTGGTCGACGCCGGGAATGGATTTTTGAACGCCAGCATCGCGAACTGGTTGACGATTACATTCCTGGCTCATCAGGCGCTGTTGTCCATGGATGCTGTGGTGCGGACCATGGTTCGCCGTTTGATCACGCGGCAAAGACTATTGCAATGGGAAACGGCGGCCGAAGCGGAGCTCGCAGGCGACAAGCGCACAACGCTGGATATTTACCTGAATTGGACTCCCGCGCTCGCGCTGGGATTGTTTCTGCTGGTATGGCTTGTGCGTCCTGAGGCTGTTTTCGCGGCACTTCCTATTCTTCTCTTGTGGGCCTTCGGCAAACCGGTTTCAGTGTGGCTAGACCGCCCCCCACAGGCTCCGCGCAAAGAGACATCCGATCGCGATCGATGGTTGCTCCGCGAATCTGCGCTTCGAACCTGGCGCTACTTCGACGAGTTCAGCACGGAAGAGCACCACTGGCTGGTTCCCGACAATGTTCAGGAAGAAAACACCAAAGTCGCGCCTCGCATCTCGCCCACCAATTTGGGCTTTCTTCTCAACGCGCGCCAGGTGGCTTGCGAATTCGGATATCTTACGGTACCGGAATTTGCGCAGCTTACGTTGCGAACCTTCGCAACCATGGCGCAGATGCAGCGACACCGGGGCCATTTGCTCAACTGGTATGACACAAGATCGTTAATTCCGCTCGCCCCGGCCGTCGTTTCGAGTGTCGATAGCGGCAATTTGGTGGCTTCACTTTGGACTCTCGAGCAAGGATCGCATGATCTTCTCAGACGGCCACTGTTTCCGCGGGAGTTGGCGGAAGGCCTCGTAGATCATCTCTACGTCTTGACCAGCCTTGGCGCTCTGCCCCGCCGAAAACTCTCCGCTATGGAGACTGCGCTTCATCGGCGCGACAGCCTGCATTACCTTCTAGATATTCCCGAAGCGGTGCTCAAGGACCTTCAACCTTCGCCTGCGAGTTCGAAGAGCTCGGACGCACTCTGGCTGCTAGAGCATGCCAAAGAGCGGATCAGGCAGGTCTGCCGCGTAGCCCAACTGTATGCGCCGTGGTTGCTTCCTGAATATAGCGGTCTGAAGAACGATCTTGCGATTCTCGGCGACGATGTCGTGCTCGAACAAATGCCCAGCTTCGTCGATCGTCTTGCGATTCAACTTCGTGCGGCGCTTGATTCTGCTGTCCCCGGAGAACTGAGTAAGCTCTGCGGTGAACTCCTCGAACTGCTTCCCGAGTCGCGCTCCCGCACTGTACGTCTTATCGAAGATCTGAAGAAAATCGCGGACCAGTCAAGCAAACAGGTAGACGAAATGGATTTTGGATTTCTGCTTAATCCGGGCCGCAATCTACTGTCGGTGGCTTACGAGGTTGGGAACGAGAATAACCATCCAGCTTGTTACGATCTTCTGGCGAGCGAGGCGCGCATTGCTTATTTTGTGGCCATCGCCAAAGACGACATTCCGCAGGACAGCTGGTTTCAGCTCGGTCGTCCGCCAATGAGCGATCAAGGAACGCCCGGTTTACTTTCGTGGACCGGCACCATGTTCGAATATCTAATGCCGGCCCTTTGGACGCACTTGTATCCCAATACGCTGCTGGAACGGGCGGCGGAAACTGCTGTGCGCTCCCAACGAGCATATGCCTCCCATAAGAAAGTCCCATGGGGCATTTCCGAGTCGGCCTCCAGCCAAATGGATTCATCCGGCAACTATTTCTATTTCGCTTTTGGAGTGCCTCAGTTGGCGATCCACAAACCCGAGCAGGACGGACCGGTCATCTCGCCATATTCGACTTTCCTAGCTCTGGATACGGATCCCGACGCCGCAATTCGGAATTTGCGTAACTTGCGACGCAAACGAGGCGTGGGTGCCTACGGCTACTATGAGTCGTTGGACTTCAGTCCGTCGCGGGCCGGGTCCCGGTCTCGCGGATTCGAAGTTGTACGTTGCTGGATGGCCCACCATCAAGGCATGAGCCTGCTCGCGATGGCAAACTTCCTGCGCGACGAAGTCATAAAAAACTGGTTTCATAGCCATCCGCGGGTCCAGGCCACCGAACTGTTGCTGCAAGAAAAGCCGACTGGTGGTGTCACTTCACCCGGACCGCGCAGTAATGCGGCGTGAACCGACTCGAAGGCACTCAGAACCTCGAGGCTCATCATTTGACGCGAGTATCCGCGTCTACATCTATGCGACGTTCTCATGTTGTCACTCTTGCAATTCTCTTTACGTTCTTGCCAATCGCCTCACCACTGTATGCTCAGGCCGCGGCTTCGCAGACGGAATTAATTGTCATCGATGCCAACGCGCCTTCGCATCCCTTTCCCCACTTTTGGGAAAAAATGTTTGGATCAGGGCGCGCGATACTCAGCCTTCGTGAAGACTACCGCAGCGACTTGCGTGCGGTTAAACAAATCACGGATTTCACCTACGTTCGTTTTCACGGCATTTTCAATGACGAAGTTGGTGTATACAGCGAAGATAGTCAAGGGCACGCCGTTTATAACTTCTCCTACATCGACCATATCTATGATGGTTTGCTGGCAATCGGAGTGCGTCCTTTCGTCGAGATCAGTTTTATGCCCAATCAATTGGCAGCCACGCATACTCTTCACCCTTTCTGGTACCGGCCGAATGTCGCTCCTCCGAAGGATTGGAGCGGTTGGGATGATCTGGTCCGTGCGTTCGCTCAGCACCTTATCGAGCGCTACGGCCTGGATGAAGTCGCGCAATGGTATTTCGAAGTCTGGAATGAACCCAATCTTGATTTCTGGGCAGGGCAGCCAAAGCAGGAAACCTATTGGGAACTCTATGACCAAACTGCGGCCACAATTAAAAAGGTAAATCCGCGACTGCGGGTCGGTGGACCTGCAACCGCGCAGGCCGCGTGGGTCGACGCATTCATAAAGCACTGTGCCGAGAAACAAATCCCGCTCGACTATGTGTCCACTCACGTCTATGCCAACGACACCGCACAAGACATCTTCGGAACCCAGGAAAACATTCCGCGCGATCGGATGGTCTGCCGCGCGGTGGACAAAGTGCACAGCCAGATCAAGTCGTCGCGCATGCCAAATCTTCCGCTGATCTGGAGCGAGTTTAATGCCAGCTACAAGAACGAGCCCGAAGTTACCGACTCGATTTATATGGGCCCATGGATGGCAGATACTATCCGCCAGTGCGATGGTTTAGTTGACATCATGTCCTACTGGAGCTTCTCCGATGTCTTCGAGGAACAGGGGGTGGTGAAAACACCGTTCTACGGCGGCTACGGTCTGGTCGCGGAAGACGACATTCCCAAGCCGGCATTCAATGCCTTCAAACTGCTGCACCAACTGGGGGACCAACGACTCCAGCTCGATTCTGACTCCGCCCTCCTCACCCGTCGAGCCGAGGGAACGTTAGTGCTGGCGGTCTGGAACTACGCTCCACCCGAACAATCCGGCTCCCCAAGAACCGTTACCTTGCAACTCAAGAATACAAACGCAAAGCGTGCGTATATTTCGCGGGTGGACGCCGAACACGGGGATGTTCACCATGTTTACGAAAAAATGGGAGGCCCACGTTATCCGACGCAGAAAGAGATACAGGAACTTCGACGGGCTGCGGATCTCCCTGCCCCCGAAACCGATCGTCTCGACCACGGCGAGATCACTATCACGCTGCCCAGCCATGGGCTTGCGGTGATCGAGCTGAAGTAAAAGGTTGCCAACCCTTTCGTCGCCTGATCAAGGCTGGTACTTCTTAAGTCCGGCACGCTCCATGCCGCGCTGTGCCTCCTGATTTTTCATGAAAGTATTCCACACGAAACCGGTGCGAACATTTTCCGCCATCAGCATGGAGATACCTAGATCAATCCCGATGGCGTCGCTGTCGTACCAATTCTTGAGAGGATTGAAGGCATTCAAAAATCCGTAACGAGTCCACGCGCGTCCGTAATGATCTTTTATGTTTCTGAGAACGCGCATCACCGGCTGCGTCATGAAAGGCAAGGAACCGGCCGCGGCGCTGGGCACAATTGTGCCATCAATCGGCCCCATTGTCGGCGGCCCCCCCCAGATCACGTAGCCCTTCTGTGAATCGGAAGCGGAAATACCCCACAGATCGTCGCTGTAATCGGGGAATTGCTTGCCCAGTTCCAGACAAAAATGCCGGTGGGCGTCCGTTGCCAGCATCGAGTTCTCAAAGTAATCGGCATACTGATCGCGCTTCCCCCGAAAATCAAACCACGCCTGCGAATATTGATGCACAAACAATGGCGCGAATGAACCGATATAACGGATGCCATCATACTCAAACTTAGTGCGCTTCCACGCATTCCAGACATCGCTGGGCAAGGGATGCGGAAGCGATCCCAATCCGAGCAGATAGATCATCATCATCTCGCTGTAATAGTCCCATCGATACGGTAGGAAGCCGAACTCGGGAGTCCACCCGTGCGGCAATAGCGAGGTATCCTCGGACAGCCAGCTCCAATCGACGCGGTTAAATATTTCGTAAGCCAATAAACTGATTTCCGAATGTCCCTCGAAATGTCTCCGGCAGGTGAGAAGGCCGCACAGCAGGATGGCGGTATCCACGGAAGAGACTTCGGAATCCCAAACTCTTTCTCCCGTGTTAATGTCGGCGAAATGGTAGAAAAAACCTCGATGTGTGGGCATCTTCTTCCACAGAAAGCGCAGAGTAGCCAACACCCGGTCCCGAGCATCGGAAGGAGAAATAAATTCCCTTTGTTGACCGATGCAAAGAGCGGTCAGGCCAAATCCTGTGGCCGCAATACTGGCCACGATGGAATTGTCATCTTTCAGGACATTGCATCGATCCCTGATCAAACCAGTCTGCACCCCCGCCTGATCCCAGAAGTATTGGAAGTTTCGCTTCTCCATTTCCTGCAGAAAATCGTCGTCCTCCTGCGAGAGAGCGCTCGGTGTTGGCGACGCCTGGGAGGCCTGCGGAGGCTGCGCTTCCGAGACCGAAGAAAAGACCTGGCGGGGGTTGAGAACTCCCAACAGACCCACGCCTCCTATTTGAAAGAGCAGATCTCTTCGCGAAAGGCGGTTTGTAATAAAGTCTTTCACTTGCATACGCATTAACTAGATTACGATGCCTCCACTTGCACAAACAAACTCCTGCCGGGCGCTCCACTCCATTCGCGGCAGAAACTTGCCCTACAAAAAATACGGCCTGGAATGTTAAAACATTAAAGTACAGCAATGACTAGACGCAAGACCATCGCAATTTGGACAGTCTCGATTCTTGCCATTATGGCGGCAGTGGCGGTCATTGCGCTGCTGCGTCACCGTCAACCGGTGACGCTGCGGGGTGCGGTCTTACGAGAGGACCTCGACCCAAACCGGCAATTGCCATTGGCGGATGTCCAGATCGCCGCGATCAATGCTTTAGGTAGCGGTACCTCCAAATCGGATTCCTCGGGCTTCTTTTCCCTAACGCTGCCTAGAGGCCTTCGGCGCCGGCAGTCGGTGGTTCTCAGTTTCCGCCATGAGGGTTATCGACCACTGGACTTGAATGATTTCATCGGAGACAAAATTTACGTTGTCCGAATGGTGCCCCTTCATCAGGATACCAATGCCGAAACGCGCTCCGGGTCCGCGGTCTCGAATACACGGATACGATATTCCGTAAAGGCTACGACGGAGGCGAACATTGGCAGCGCGGTAAAAACTTTCCAGATAGTCAATACGGGAAATACGCCGTGCAGCAATCATCCTCCATGCGCCCCCGGCGGCAAGTGGAAGGCAACGCTAGGTTCCCTGTCCTTGGACGCCGGAGAAGGGAATGAATTTCGCAACGCAAGAGTTTCCTGCATTGCAGGACCGTGCCCCTTCACGAAGATCGATCAGGAAGGCTTTTCCTCTGATCGGCGACGCTTCAATGTTTCTGTCCTCAACTGGTCAGACACCGTCACATTCCTGGTGGAGGCTGAAGTTGTTCATCCCATGACCAGCGACATGGTGCGAGAGACTTACCCGGTAATTTTCGGGCGTGCGCTGAACTTCAGCCTGCCTCCCGCAGCGGAAGGCCCGAGCATTGAAGCTGAGATCCAGGGGGATCCTATTGTGTTTCCTTTGGGCCCTGATCTCTTTTTGCGGTGGGCGGATTGCCATGTAGTAGTCGACCGTGACCAATCCAAGAATTATCGCTGCGAACTGAAACCTGGCTATCAGTTCCGCTGAATCGAAGCTCGCTTGCGAAAGGGATTCGCTTCCCTACAGTGAAGCGAATCATACGCCTCAAGCCCACCGCACCGCGCCTTCCGGCGAAACCCCTATTGCGACCCGGCCCCCTGGAGCCGAAGATGAAGATATTGTAGTAAGAGTTCTTGGCCCAGAGGACTTTATGGCTTTTTTCAACACATTCAAAAGCGGTGATGTTGTGCCGACGTCTGGTTCATACTCCGCTTTGCATTCTACCCCCCACAAGCTGTTGGAACGGGCCGTCCACGTTGAAGGGGAAAGGTTCGAGCCATGTAGGCTGTGCCCTCTGGGCGTTCTGTACCGACTGGAGCAACCGGGAGTGCAGACTCCTTTGCTTGCCAACCTCGGTCATGAAGCCCTGGCGCTCAGCTAGATTCCGACTACGCACGAACTCCTTAAACCGCAGAGGCTGCCGCAGGCAGCAAAGGCCCCGCAAGCTATTGAACTTGCGGGCCCGTCCGGTGGACTGTTTGGGATTGACCAAGAGGTGGTCACAAAGGCTCTACTCATTTCAAAGGACTTAACAGCAGGTCACTGTTATTTGGTCACAGAATTCACCGGTTCTCCGATGCCTCGGAATTTCAGCCTCAGCAGAGACAAGATGTCAAACGTCGTAGTGAAGCTGTTCACCCGACCTGTTGTTGGGGCTGACGCACATGGGGTCGAAGTCAACCCCAAGCTGGACTATCCGCCGGGCACGGTTTTCTATTTACGTTGGTTGCCAAAGCGCGCAACCAACTATCGAGTCAAATCGCGGGCGCTGTTGTAGGCCTTATCGCAGCGTTCGGTTGCGTCCACGACATCGATTTGTGGGTAACTGATATTGCCAATTTCGTCTTTTACTTCGTGGTTGCGTGGTTGTTGCTCAAGGCTTTTGGTCGCAGCAAGACCCTCGACATGTGAACAGCCTGCCGATTGCCTCTGGTTCGTTGGCGACAAATCGCCTCATCAACCGGGAGTCAAAGTAGTTTTCCTTCCGCTCACTTGTACAATCGCTGCCGAAGTCATGCCGCGCGTGCCTTCGCAGAGAACAGGCATGCCGCTACCTCACGGAGGACCTGCTCGTAGTCAGCGGCTATCGCCCGCTCCACATGAATACGAGCACCCTTTACGCCCGCTTCTTGCGCCAACCTCTTGAACTCACTCTGAAGAAAGACTTCCAACTGCTTCGGTGTCAAGACCGCAATGGGAACAGTAGAGGACTGGCCGGTTTCGGTCTCGATCCTGACGCAGTATGGGGATTCGGACTGTTGCGTTTCTGGAGTCATGCGACACCCCTGTTTCTGGAACGACGAAAGTGGCAGGCAAACTCTTAGCATTCTAGCGCGTCCCGCCCCTCCTTGCGCGATTCGATGGGTCGGGGTTGCTCCTATCTTTCTCCCCAATCTCTTTCTTGTTGAAGGTGAGGTGACTCTGCGTCTTCACCCTCGGCGTGGCTCAGACCATAGCGAAGCGACAGAACGGTTTTGCAGCGGGAGGCGAGGCGGGTTTCTCAACTTCCACCGAACAGGGATGGCAGCAATCGATGATTACGTATCCCTCTGGTACGGAGATCACGGTGGCATAGCCCCTATCGACTTCTACGTAAGGAACGCTGGCCGATACCGACTCGTGCTCGTCTTTATGGGCTGGGTGGAGAAAATGAGAAGGCTTCAATTCTCAATTCCGTAGAGATTCCAGCATCATGATCGTGGGATAGGGGTGGTACGTATCGGCCGACCCTTCAACATGCACGCCGCCTCGGAACCATCCCAGTCAACCACCGCCATGTAAGGCCTGCCACCCCTCACTGCTGCGGAATGCCTCGCCGGGTGACAAGATAAACCGCAAAGCTCCCCAGCCAATGACCGCCTTCGTAATGCTCGCCTGTCACAGCCGCCAAACCAGCCCGCCTGTGTGCCTCGGCAGCCGCCATGATCGACGGCAGCCGATTGTCGTTCTTCGGTAAACCAGCAGCGACACCCTGCAACATCCATGCTCGGCTGAGATTGAGCCCATCCAGGTGCGCCAGCTTCGGATCGCTTGGATCGGGCGACACAACCGGCTGCAACCATTTAAGGTTGCCCACCGCGGAGATTTGGGGCATGAATGTTCGGAGCCAGCGTGCAAACTCTTGGCTCAGCAGCACACGACGCATCAAGTCCGCTTCGCCGAGGCACGGTGACAGGAAGTCCTCGCCCGAAGGCTCATACGCAAGCGGGCAGTCCTTGTCACTGAGGTAGAACTGCTTGGCTTTGGACACAACTAACTCTGCGAATTTCTGATCGCTATTGCCGTGCGCATAATCGAGCATCAGACCGAGCGCGAAAGCGGTCTGGTCGTGTTCGCCGATCCGCACGGGATGGGAGAGCTTCGGCAGCCAGTTGTTTAGCCGTTCCAGCACAACCTTCTCCAGCGGATGCAGATGAGCCGCCATCTCTCTAGCTTGCGGATCGTCCCACTCGCGTAATTCCGCAACCAGTTGAAGGACCCATGCCAGCCCATACGGGCGCTCAAAACTGGCCCGTCCCTCTCCTCGGAGATATGCAGCCTCCTGCGTGATGTTTTCTGCAATGAGACTTTGCCGCAATGCTTCGCGAGCTGCCGAAACAAACGGGGCGTCCGGAAACGTCCTGACCAAGCGAACGAGAAGCCAATGCCCGTGCACAGAAGAATGCCAGTCGTAGCAACCATAAAAGGCAGGCGTCAGTTTCCGTGGTGGTGCCGCGTCTGCATCGCTATTCAAGGTGTGGCTAATGTGATTTGGATACTCTTTGTGGACGCACGCGAGTGCAAGATTGGCGAACCGTTCAGCCGTGTTGATATCGAACTGACCTGTACTTTCGGCGGCGGCAGTCATGGTGAAAAGGACAAAGATGGCGCATAAGGAGAATTTCATCCGTGATACTTTAGCGGAACACGATCAATGGCGCGAGTTCGCTGCTGGTTCCAACTCGGCATGAGGAAAGTTACAACGTTACAACCGATTACGACAACTTCTTTCTGGCAAACGGAACATGTCCGACTTCTGCCGCACCAAACAAGAACTCCCGACCGCCAAAGCGGTGAGGGTGAACCGAGATATTCGCCCACGATCCGACTTCCTCTTCCAGCTTCTTCAGACTATTCATCGCCCAAACCTCATCAATTTCTATCGATGTTTGGGGACGACTGCTCGATTCGGGCAAGAAACACGGGAATCGTTCTGAGGTCACCTTGGCTGGCTAAGGCTTCCGCGCCCAAATGTATGCCCTGCGGCTCTGGTGCTCCACTTCCGGCGCATACGGCTCCCGTTCGTTGACTTCTTCGATTGCGAATCCCGCGGCCTCTAAGTAACCCCGAATCTCGGCTGGTTGAAAATGGAAAAAGTCCATACAGATCGGGCGATCCCACAACTCGTCATAGTGCACCGCTTCATCTCCGATGTGAAAAGCGAGTAGGAGCAGACCGCCAGCTTGCAGCACCCGAAACATCTCCCGAAATATGGTGAGTAGAGACCGCTTCGGGATGTTCACAATCGCGTAGAACGCCACAATCCCAGCGAGCGTGCCGTTTGCGCGGTCGAGCGCCAGCATGTCGCCCACCTGAAAACGGATGGCGGGATTGAGTCGGCGTGCCTGCTCCACCATGGCGGGAGAAATATCCAGTCCGAGGACCTTTGCGCCGAGGCTCTGGAGGTATCGCGCCACGTGTCCGGGGCCGCACCCCATATCGCAGAGTTCGCCAGAGCCTCCGACCGCCTTCGCGAAACGGCTGAGCAGCTCGCGGTCGAACGGCTTGCCTTCAAGCTCGTGATAAATCCTCCGGGCGTATTCGTCGGCGATCTGGTCGTAGCTTTGGCGGATCGTACGTGTTTGGTCGTCAGTCATGGGCGGAAAGACTCCGGCACCATTAGTGTTTCGAGCGGAATCGAAGAACCTCTTGATCTGCTGCCAGTACTTCCTGACCACGTAATCTGTGCTGATGTGCCCACCGCGCTTGAGCGTCTTGAGTTTTGAGCCCGTGATCTCGGCAAATCTCCGAGTTCGCTCATACGGCACATTGGGATCATCTTTTGCGTGAAACATATATATCTTGGAACCGTCGATTTCGTTTCTGTGGTGCCACGGGTTGTAGAACGTACCGTTCCGCAGCTTGTCCCAATCCGCGTCAGCGAGGCGATACCCGTTCCCAAACGCTTCGCGAATATACTCTGCGTAGGTTTCTTTGGTGGTTTCCATCTTCTCGGAGCGATCCAGAATCCCCCAGTCCACAACCGGGCAACTTGCGATCACCCTGTTAACCCGCGGATCAAGCGACAAGAGAATCGCCGCCGCCCCGCCAAAGCTTCCTCCGATGACGAAGGTTTGATCCGGCGACAGCCGGAAGCGCCGACCGAATGCAATTTCTTCCATTCCCCTTGGCAGATCATCGATGATGTCGAGGATATCTTCATGTGGCGACTTCTCCAGAAAGCGCCCATCGCTTTCCCAAGCTCCCCGATAGCGCGGATAGATGACCCAAAACCCCTTAGCAGCGAGAAATTCCGCTAGCGGCTGCTTGCGCGGAATCGATGGCATGCCGTCGCACAAGATGATCAGCTTTTGAGCTTTGCGGGGCCGCGATGGCGGGACGAATTCCGCGACAATTTGATGTTTGAATCTGGTCCTGAACATGTCGGCATTATCTCTTACGTCGCGACCACCGTCCGCAGGGCTAAATCGCTTTGGCAGGGGGGATCGAATGACGCAGTGGAGATTTTGCCGATGCTGTAGGCTAAATGTGCTCGTTTCGTCTAGGAATTCCGGAATTCCAGTGCCGCCAGGAAAGCAATGACTCATCTTGCACCAAATAAAGGAATGGCACGGCCCGTGCTCCAGTGTAGGCCAAACAGTGTTCGATAGAACCAACGCTGGGAGGAGGTTTATGCTGAAGGTAACCGTTGCAAACATAGGTGAATTAGCGGTTCTTGGGTGCGAGGGAAGAATTGTGGAAAGAGAATCCGCAGATCAGTTGCGCGAAGGTGTGACCTCGCAAACCGACGCCCGGATTGTTGTCCTTGAACTCTCGGAGGTGAGTGCAATTGGAGGCGATGGTCTTGGCATGCTTGTGTTTCTGCAACGATGGGCGCGGGAACACAACATCCGGTTCCTGCTGTTCCATCCCTCCAAGTCAGTCCAGAACACACTAAAACGTGCCAGATCAATCGCTGGGTTCTACATTACTTCGCCTGAAGAAATGAAGGCTCTTCTTGCCTATGCCAACAGCCGATTCGCGCTAGCTGCTTGAGGCAGTATCCTTAGGATTCGCCACTCTCCCAGATGTTACGGCGCCACCCGCCGCTGTGAATCACGTTGTCGCCGATTAGGATTTACCAGCCAGAGTGCCAGAGTCCACGATCGCAGTCTGCTCACCAACAATCCGAAGGACTGGTCACTTTGGAACAGTGTCCGAGATGAAACCCATCCATACTCGAACGTAGATTCGCAGTTGTACTGAATGTCGTGCGGATGCTGGGCTAGTTACCCTGCCGCCATCAAGCGAGGCGAAGACAATGAAGACGAAGACGTGGACGGTGATTACTAACACGGGGAAACAAGCAGACCTTGAGTCTGGACTTGAGAAGAAGGAGGTGCAAAAGCCGACGCACATCAGCGCCAAAGAGTTTGTTCACTGGCTGGCGGCTAAGAGCCATATTGAGGATGATTCCTTGCGATCCCTATTTAGGCGGTGAGGCTCCTCCTGCCAGAGCGTGCGCTCCACCTTATCCACCTAGCGGCGTGAAACTCCGCCCTTCAGAGCGGAGATGTAAGCCGTATCTAATTGTCCTCTTGGGACGCTACCGCTGGACAACTTCCCGGCAGATTTGCGATTCGTAATTTAACTGGACCTGAAGCCTAAGCGCATAAAGGGCTGCTGTGATGGGGTTAGTCCCCGTCTAAAAACCAGACGCGTGGGGTCGGTGCGACCCTTCAGGCGCTAACCTAAGGGTTGTAATCCTAAGCGTAGCCTGAGAATCTTCGCCCTTTAGGGCGGAGAGGTTCAAAATCGTAAATTTAAGCACGCCCAGTCAGATCATGAGGCCCGTTTCGTTCCGATTACCGACCGCAAGAAGCTAGGGGGGCTCAAGAAGCTAGGGGCTGCGGTTCTAGCGGGAGTCGGTTTGGGTATATGGCGGAGACGCCGCTGAAATAGCGCCGCCTACACAACCGGCATTCGGCGATCGGCTTTTCCATCATGAGAGTGTGAGAATTTAGCCGAGCCATTCCATAAGGAGACGAGGAAGTTCACACGTTCAATTTCCAATACCCGATCAACGTAACCCGTTGGACTTTCTGCTCGCTCAAGAGCAGGTTCAACGCAGTGGCAACTGCATCGGGACGCTTTCGAAGCTGCTCCGCTAAGTCTAGCTCGCTGACCACAACATCCCCGGTTGGGTACCGTTGGTGAACGGTGTGCCCATAAGACAAGATTCGCTCAGCTAGCGACCGCATTTCCTTTCTTTTGGTCCGCTCGGCACGTTTGGCTCGCACCCCGCCACTTTCCCAAGCCCGCAGGCATATTGCAGCGATCCCGAGACCGGAAATGATCAATGCGATCCACCAGAGGAGCGGCATTGAAGAAGAAAACCTTGTGAGGAAATTCATGAAATTGTTGGGAAGAACGGAATCAGATGCGGTAAAGAATACCTCGCGATCCCTGTGCCGCGAAGATTACGAAGGGGTGGTCTTAGACAGGAATCCTTCTCCAAACCGCACACGACCCGTTTGTACACTGGGCAAGCATTGCTAGTCATTCGACTGCCGTTTCCAAGGGGCGGGTTCTCCTGCACAACCCGTTGCCCGGTGAATCGAACGAGCCCGGTGGAGTCACGACAACCGCAGACTCTTGAGCGAGGTGTGGGCGGTTCCTCGACTGAAAGTGCCGTCCAGATTCTAGGATCGAACAACATCAACATTTCGCCCTCGCGAATCACTAAACTTCTCTCGCGCTTTACGCGCCATTCTTTCGACCTTGACGCCGGGCTCAGGCGGATTCTCGGCGGCAAGCACCGAAACCAACCGTCTGATAATTTTCAAGGACTACCCTGCGTGTTCGGAGTGCGCTGGCTGATGTCCGCTGTGCTACCGTGGGTTAGTTATACTTAGTTATACAATCAGAGTCGCTGTAAATCTTGAGGGGGGATCATGGCAAATCTAGAGAATGCGCTTCAACAGCTTCGCGCTGAGCGGCGAGAATCGCAGTTGCACGTACAGAAGTTGGATCAAGCAATTTCGGTCATTGAGTCGTTAAACGGTTCCGGATCATCTCACCCAACAAGCCAGCCCAAGCGAATTATATCGGCAGCTTCGCGGCGGAAAATGGCGCTAGCTCAAAAGGCGAGATGGGCGAGGGCTGGTAAAGGATCACACCCAGCAAAGGAAGCAACGGGTTCGACTCACGGGAAAGGTCATACGATGTCGGCATCTGCCCGCAGGAAGATCGCCGTCGCTCAAAGGGCCCGCTGGGCGAAGATCGAGCGGGGAACTAGAAGACTGCTTAGTGCCAGTTGAGTCTCCTAGGAATACGCAAACACGATTCCTCAAGCCAACGAATACCCCGGAGGAGCTTCAATCGAGACTGCAACGCATAAGGCATTGGGAGAGCGACATGGCTGCTATTGGGTTCCTCATCCTTGGTATAGCACTTTTTGTCAGCATTCTCTTCAATCTGCTTCAACTTAAGTGGCGCAACGAAGAACGAGCGGCACGTGCAGCGGACAATGCCGAACAAAAACGCAAAGGCGACGCGAGGGAAGCCGAGCAACGACTGAAGGAACAGGCTGCCCCGTTGTTTTTCAACTTCGACGGTACTCCCGGCCCGATACTGGTCACCGGGAGCCAGCATTCGTCGCAAGGGCCATTCATGTACTTATGGGGTCTCGTGACCGTCGTGAACCGCACTCAGTTGCCTATGAAGATCACCCCGCTCCGCCTCCTTGTGGCAGGCGAGCAATGGCCTGTTCACAGTATTTCCTTCCACTTGAAATCTAATAACACGGACAGATCAGACCGAATTAGCTTGGGAGGGAACGACAAAGAAGACTACGAATTGCATTTCCGGTTTCCAGACGACAAATGCGCGACTGGTAGCGGGGAGCTTTGGTTCGCAAGCGACAACCGACCGGAAGAGTTTTCGGTACCAGTTAGGTTCTGCCAATAAACCGGGCACCTGTTGGCCACCGCCGATCAATTTTCAGCCATGATCTGCTCAGCCCACCGAGTCGCATCCAATTGTGGCGGCGACGTACGCACCACTACCTGCGCCGACACTTGCGTCAACTACCACCGGGACATGGTCACTCAGATGTCCCCACTCTGAAAACGATCCGACTTCGACTGATTTCAACCGCCAAACTTTCGGGATAAATATATAGTCGATGTGGAACGGCTTGTTCTGATGGCGGTAAAAGTAGTAGGTGGGGCGCTTTTCGGCTCCCTGCTTCTCTTCGTGGTGAGCGTGGTATGCGCTGATCAGACCGTGGCTATCGAATAAACGAACCACTTCTGTGTGGTTCCGACCGGGGCGGTTCGCGTCCCATTGCACATTGCTGTTAAAGTCTCCAGCGGCGACAACGGATGGGTTGCTGAACCAGCCGCTTTGTTTCACGAGGCATCGGTGAACCTCACCGATGTAATTGGCCGCACGCTTAGTCCCCACTGGACATGCCCAGACCGCCAGCAAGTTGAAATCCACTACTGCACCATGAACCCGAACGGGAACGACCCATCTGCCGAAGGGCTTGCCCACCGCTTGAACTGTGAACTCTTTACTGCAAAAGACAGCTATCCCCTTGTTCAGATTGGCACCGAACCACAGGCCGGAGAAACCGTGGCTGCTGATCACATCCACCGACTTCTTGGAGCACTCCTGAACGACTGCGATATCCGGCTTGAGGGCCAAGAGGCTCGGCGCTTTCCGCGCAAACGCCATGCCGCAGTTCCAAGTCACAATGCGCAGAAGTGCCATGTTCCTGAGTTTAGCGGAACAGCCTCGAAGGATATGAGTATGACTGGCGTGCGATTGGACTGGCGGCGAAGGCGTTAGACCAGTGAAACTTGAGACTGGTCACCGCTCTCTGAGTGCCCTGCCGCCAGCGGATACAATTTAAGACGCGGAGGGCGGTCGCGGTATGGCCTTAAGGTGATGTCGCTCGGCACGGCGGTGCCATTCACTCGGAACAGTTCGCGCTCTATTCTGTGGTTGAGCAGCACTTGGGGGAGGGCTGATCGATGGAGCGCCTTGGGACTCAAACCGAGTCCGGGGCGCTTTGTTTTGTGCTGAGGAATCACTGCGCCCTGAGTATCCGATGAGCTAGGCAATACTTGCGGACCCGTGCTTGGCCGGACTGTCACACTGTTTGGGACTACATGCGAAGTTGTGCGGAATCCTGAGTGCGCTGGGGGTGAAATTTCAGATTGCGCCCGGTGCGGGCCGATCCGACCAAGGCTGCTGCCAAGACCAAACCTGGTCACAATTTTGCTCACAAAATGGCATGGTCGTGGGGGTGTCCGTTCTTCCAGCCTTGTTGGTAAAATTCAATGGTCTTGGAAACCGAATCTTGGGAACCCAGTGATAACAAACAACAAACGGGGCTTAAGTCGTTGAAGACTCAAGCCCCGTCCGGTGGACTGTTTGGGATTGACCAAGAGGTGGTCACTCTACGTGGCCTCTCACGGCAACTCCCCGGGTCTGGGACTGAAGCGCTTGGCCGACGTCCCGAGGATGAAAGCCCTCGCGCGACCGACGCGATGCCTCCATCCGTACTCACCGGCTAGTGTGCGGGCTGTAGCCCCGGCGCGTTCGTTAAACTGATCAGCGTCCGGAGCCCCGCTTAGAGCAACCAGCTCTAAGTCTCAGCCACCTCACCTGGTCTTAGACTCCCACAACAATTACCACTACAATCAGAACTTGTCATTCGACCACCTCCTTCCCGGTGTCCGATAAATGTAGTACGAAATCCGCGGGCAAGTCAAACGGCTTCTAGGTAAATCTGGATGAGACCGCTGGGGGGAGCGAAGATTCCGCAAATAGTCCCACGTTATAATTAAGAGCTTGCAGACTTTCGGCTACACTCATGTGTCCAAGTGCAACCTGCTCATGGTCGTCCGCGTTCTAAGTTCATAACCACACTATTGCGAAGCTATCGGCTGAGCCGTGCTCCGAGTTTGGAACGCATCCGTCGATGCGCGGTGCTTGAAAAAGAGAAAGGTTGAAATGATTCGCTGGGCTGTCTCGACGATTGCACTTATAACGCTGACTGGTTCGTTGGCCTTTGCGCAGGACTCTACGCCCAAGGTACAGGTATTTGGCGGATATTCCCGGGTGTACGCGGATAATGGGGGATTGTCGGGCCTGACCTTGAATGAGGATCTGCGCGTGCGTAACGGACCGTTCGCATTGACATCGAACTTTACTGGTTGGAATGCGGAGGCGCAATACAACGCCAACCGTTGGTTGGGGATCGTCCTGGACGCAGGAGGCCGCTATGGCACGCCGATTACAGGGTCAAGAGGCTACACCCTCACCGGACTCCCCAACGCGAGCGGGTATTCATTGATGGTTGGACCGGTTCTTTCGCTCCGGGGCAAGTCCAGATTCACGCCATTCGTGCATGCTCTGTTCGGTTATGAGCGATTCAGACTGAGTGCGAGCACGATCTCTGGCGGATCGTCCCCGGTATCCTCCACAGCAACAACGTACACCGATGTCGGAGTGGCCTTGGGCGGCGGACTCGATTTGAGGATTGTCCGACACTTTTCTCTACGGCTGGCACAGTTTGACGACCTTCGTACCACTCACAATTTGAATCACTTCTACGGAAGCGCCTTTCCCACCGGCGTGTTCGAAGGTCTCGCTACTCACCAAAACAACGTCCGGCTCTCCACGGGAATCGTTATCAGTTTCTGACATCGATTTGCCAAGGCAAACCGAAAGCACGCTCGCGCTGCCCGTAGCGATCACCACGCTTCGTGTTCCCCCCACGGCGAAGGCCATGGGTGGGAGCTAAACTCGTTTCATTTCACCTTTCATGTTGCAAGTCCCAGCGCAGGCCGAAGGTGTACGTCGGTTTGTAGAATTCGCGCTGAGTAAAATATTGGGGGCTGCCGTAGTAGAAGCCGAAGACCTGGTTGTTCAGATTCAGACCGGAGGCGATCGCGGTGAGGCCCTTTCCGAGATAAACGCTGCCCTGCGCGTCGACTTGGAAGTGCGAGTAGAGGTACAAGTCGCCAAGGGGTCCCTTGACACCGAAGGGAGTGGGATCGCCATTGGGACAAACGCCGCCCCTCTGGACTTGGTCTCCATTTTGGCAGGCGTTAAAAAAGTAACTGAAGATGTTGGCACCGTTATAAGCCATGCCGACCCTCAAGGAAAGTCGTCCCCGATCATAGGTTGGACTTATGTTAAGGGTGTTGGGAGCTTGGCGCAGCAGCGCGGGGCTGTCGACGCGCAACCCCGGGTTCACATTATTTGCCCGCGAAGTGGCATAGCTGTAATTAGCCGAGACGCCCAGTCCGCTCAGGAGACCTGGGAGGTAGCTGAAATGCTGTTGGAAGGCCAACTCGAGGCCTGCAATATAAGTGCTGCCGGAGTTCGCGGCCTGGTTCACAAAGCAGGTTGGGGTGGTGCAGCCTGGGCTAGGTCTAGGTCCGGATAGCAGGCTCACGATGGGATCAGTCAAGCGCTTGTAGAAAAACCCGGCTTGGATCGAGCCCAGCGGAGTCAGATATCGCTCGTAAAGGACGTCGAAGTTGTCCCCATGCTCGGGTTTAAGAGCCGGGTTTCCGATTGTTACAGTGGGCGGCGTTGTTGAGTTGTCAAGACTGGTAGCGGTTGTCAGAAAAGATGGATCCGGACGAGAGAGTCCCCGGGCATAAACGAATCGCAATGCGGAATTATTCTGGCTGTCGAGGCGCATGCGGAGCGAGACGCTGGGCAAGATGCTGGTGTAGGAGCCATTACCTGGAAACGACAGTGCTCCTGTCGAGTTGTCAAAACTAAGTGTGGTATCCTGCGTCCCCTCAAAGCGCACGCCACCGACCAGACGGAAGCGGCTGAAATCCACGCTATTCATGATGTAGCCGGCGGTGACCCGCTCGACTAAGTCGAAGTTGTTGGTATTTCCCCCTTGCGGAAAGTTCTGAGGGCAAATAGTCGGGTCAGACGTGAAGGCTCCGGGGTTGGCCTTGAAATATGTCCGGATTTTGTCCCAGCTTATTCCCGGTCCATATGGGTAGTGACCGTTGTAGTAGTTGTGGTTCGTAAAGCCATTCACGAACTGGCTCGCCAGCGGCGCCGCCGCCGGATTGGTCGGACAGTAATCGATCTCGAAAGAATCATCAAATTTATGTGCGTTGCGAATATAGAAACCGGTTTCGAACGTGCTGGTGTGGGAACCGATGTGATAGTTCTTCGCTGCTGAGATCGTGCCCTCGAGATTGAGTTGGGCGGTTTTTCCGTGGCCCGAGTCCTGGATCTGCTGGAGCTGCAAGTTGGAAGGGTTGTAGGCTTCCGCGAAACAGGCCGGAGTAAACACCGGGAGGAGAAGGTTCTTCGTGGCGGCCGAGTTCCACTGGCAGTTGCTCAAGCTGCCCGTGTAGCCAAAGTTGTCATGGGACTCGCCTCCCCCGATGGGATTCAACATGCGGGAACGTGCGACCGCGAACTGCCAGTTGATCAAGGTGGTGCCGAATACGTGATTTCCTCCGACCGACAAGCTAGCCACTTGGAAGTCGGGATTACGTGCTTCCGTGGTAAAGTTCGGCACGTTCGGGCCTGGAAGTGGGATGAAGTCGTTCGTACCGAGGACGTACTCGTACCTGCGGCCGTAGTCCTGGAAGTCGGAGTAGAGGGTGTGGACGTAAAGGTTTGAGTTTTCCGAAAGCTTGTAATCCACACTTCCGCCGAAGCCATACCGGTGTCGGTTATACAGATACTCGCGAAATGCCGGTGTGGTTATGTCATATACAGGTGTGCCGTCAGCTAACGAAGCTACAGCAGGAACCGGCTCAATATCATCGATTCCACGGCCGTTGTAATCGTACGAACCGCTGACCATCACGCCGAGCCGTTTTTGCACGCCGAAGCGGTTGCCGGCAGTCGCACCGACATCGTACATATAACGGGTGTTGTCAATGGGAGTGAAACCTCCCAGCCCATACAGGCTCAGCGTCGGCCGGTCACTCGCTTTCCTGGTGACCAGATTCACTGATCCGCCGATCGCGTCGCCGTTCATGTTGGGTTGCAGCGTTTTGTTGATCTGGACGGGGTCGATCAGATCGGCTGGAATGACGTCGAGTTTCACCTGGCGCACACCGCCTTCCGGAGACGGAACCTCGACCCCATCTATAGTCAGGTTGGCCAGGCGCGGCTCCGTGCCACGAATTTGGACGTACTTGCCTTCCCCTTCGTCGCGTTCCAGCGTGACTCCCGGCAGGCGGCCGACAGCGTCGGCGATATTCGCATTCGGAAGGCTGCTGATTACCTCCGACGGCAGGACGTTCAGAATATTGTCGGCAACTCTTTCTTCGTTGATGGCCTCGGCTTCGCCGTGAGCACGCTCAGCGGTCACCAGAACGGTGTCGTTCTGAGAAGCAGGGTTCAGGACTATGCTCAGACGCGCGGTCTGGCCTGCCGTCACAGTAACTTGCGTGCTCGAAGGAGAAAATCCGACGTAGTTGACCGTGGTGGTGTAGTTTCCGGGTGCCACGTTCATGATAGCGAATTGTCCTTGCCCGTCGGAAACAACCGACGGCCCGTTTTGCAATTCGACACGGGCGCCCGGCAATACCGCGCCCGTACTGTCTTTCACCGTTCCAGCAATTATGCCTCTGTCTGTCTGGGCGGCGCTGGGTGCGGCCCACATCAGGTTCAACATCAGAACAAGGAACAACGACGAAACGTACTTGCGCATGGCCCCAAGCCTCCTGCGGCAATAAAAACTGGCTTGCGGCTCTTATACGACGGCGGTGTTTCGCTAATGTGAATGGCGTGTTAATTACTTTTCAGATTGGAGAATCAAATCTCTCCGAAAATAAAAACAAATAAGCGAAACGCCTGACTAGATTGAGGTCAGACTCACTCGGGGGGGCGCCGCCGTGTGTGAACCAGGCCAGGCGACTGTCGCTCTATCGTTCTAGGCGAGGAATAGAGCCTACTGCAGTCCAAACGCGTACAGTGAACTTCCCGCCGCGATGGCTACGTATTCTTTTCCGTCCACGGCAAAGGCTATCGGCGCAGCGTAGACGGCTCCGCCCATCTGGAAATGCCACAGCGGCTCACCCTTCGCCGCGTCGAGGGCAATGAAATTTCCTTCCGCATCGCCAGTAAACACCAGGCCTCCTGCGGTTGAAAGCACTCCTGACCAGGTCGGCGATGTGTGCTCAAACTTCCACTTGATCTCTCCCGTCGCCGGGTCGATCGCCTTGAGAAATCCGCGATAGGGCTCGGCCTCTTCCGATGGAAAATATGCGCTGCCGTAGTAAGCATGGCCGGCCTCGTAAGGCTGCGGAGCAGTGCTGAAAATATCGCATTGATCGCGGGCCGTTACGTAAAAGAGTGAGGTTTGCGGATCGAACGCCGGCGCCATAAAGTTCGTCGTTCCCAACGCTCCCGGACACACCGTGTGGCCCTCGGGGGTTGGTGAAGCCTCCTTCTTTGCTATCGGGCGGCCTTCGGCATCCTTCATATCACTCCATGTGATCTTGCCGTAGGCGTTGGCCGAAATCAGTTTTCCGGATGCCCGATCAATAACATAGAAGAATCCGTTACGATTAGCCTGCGCGATCAGATGCTTGCCGCCAGAATCGATCATCACCGGGACTTGCGTGGCGTCCCAGTCATGCTCGTCGTGTTTGGTGAACTGGAAATACCAGTTCATCTTGCCGGTATCGGCGTTAAGAGCAAGCAGGGAATTGCTGTAGAGATTGTCGCCGGCTCGTCCCTCGCCGCGATTTGATGGGGATGGATTTCCAGTGGGCCAGAAAATCTGGTTGGTGCGCGAGTCGTAGGTTCCCGTATTCCACGCCGGCGCGCCGCCCATCTTCCAGGAATCGCCCTCCCAGGTTTCGTGTCCAGGTTCACCGGGACCGGGCACAGTATAAAAGCGCCACTTGCGTGCGCCTGTCGCAGCATCGTAAGCATCGATGAACCCGCGAACCCCGTACTCGCCGCCAGAGACACCAATGACGACAAGATTTTTCACCGCGAGGGGCGCGACAGTAAAGCTGTATCCAGTGCGATAATCCGCGGCGACGATATCCCAGATGACGTTGCCCGTTTTCGCATCAAGCGCGATCACGTGCGCATCGAGCGTCCCCAGAAAAATCTTGTCGTCCAAAGTGGCGAGGCCGCGATTCACCCGACCGCAGCAGGGACGAATGTCCCCTGGCAGCTGATGCTGATACATCCAGATCGGGCGGCCGGTGCGGGCATCCAGAGCGAACGCACGGTCATCTTGCGCCGTGGCGTAGAGAATTCCGTCAACCACAAGCGGCGTAGTCTCGAGTTTTCCTGTCGCCCCGGTCTGATAAACCCACTTCGCGGTCAGGGCATGCGCGTTTGCCGCGTTTATCTGATCGAGAGGGCTGAAGCGGCGTCCGATGTAATCGCCGGAATATGTCAGCCAGTTCTGCGGCTCTTTGTCGGAATTCAGCAGGCGTTCGAATGTAACTTGCGCGTTAGCCGCGGAGTTGAAAAGACTGCAACCGAGGCAGATCGTCGACAGCGCGGCGAAGATTTCTCGGACTCTCATTCCTTTCGCCCTCACTTCGTCCCCACGCTGGTCAGGTAAGCCACAAGGTCATTAAGATCTTTGTCGTTCAAAATATCTGGATTGTACTGCGGCATCATCGACTCCCTGCTCTTCTGAAAGGAAC
>Ga0185299_10000811_pt1 | contig 74330 bp, 62 predicted proteins | sample PaiPotPPA55metaG_FD_128002 | JGI IMG/M metagenome (GOLD analysis project Ga0185299, IMG submission 128002) | Iron sulfur acid spring bacterial and archeal communities from Banff, Canada, to study Microbial Dark Matter (Phase II) - Paint Pots PPA... ...
CGCCGATGCCGAAGCGCTGTATTCCTACGAAGGCACATTCCAGATACAAAACCTGATTCTCGGTAAAGCGATAACCGGGTTCAGCGCCTTCGTGTAGCGGGAGTTAACTGCGGTCTTATCCAAACCTGTCTGCCAAGAAACTGAAGTAACAAAAGGAGCGAGGGAACTCATGGCTGTTAAGGTCTCGAAATCAAAAATCAGAAAACCAATAGCAGAAGTCAAGACGGCCCGCTTGTTCTTTCTCAGTGCGAGCAGTGGCCAGGTGTTTTCTGCGAACCCCGACGGCTCCGACTTGAAGATGATTGTGAGCGAGGGAAGGCGACTCCCGGACGGAATCGTTGTGGATGCTGAGGCAGGTCACCTCTATTGGACCAACATGGGCAACCCCTCTGCCAATGACGGATCCATCGAGCGCGCGAATCTTGACGGAAGCAACATCACCCACATTGTGAGTCCGGGCGACACTTTCACTCCCAAGCAACTCCAGTTCGATGAGAAGAACCGCAAGCTCTACTGGTGCGATCGCGAAGGGATGCGGGTCATGCGCGTGAACCTGGATGGTTCCAACATCGAGACTCTTGTCGATACCAGCGAAGGCGACCCGCGTCCTGGTAAAGACATTAGGAAATGGTGCGTGGGCATCGTGCTCGATGTCGAAGCCGGCAAGCTCTATTGGACTCAGAAGGGCCCGGACAATGCCGGCGATGGCCGCATCTTTCGCGCCAATCTCGAGATTCCCAAGGGTCAAAGTCCCGCCAATCGCAAGGACATCGAACTTCTCTACGAGGGCCTGCCAGAACCGATTGACCTCGAACTCGACCTTGCCAACCGAACGATCTACTGGACGGACCGCGGCGACCCACCGCGTGGCAACACAGTGAATCGGGCGCCCATGGATCCGGACCAGGGAAATGGCAAGAAAGAGCCGGAGATTATTTTCGACCATTTGATGGAAGGAATCGGTATCGCCTTGGATCTGAAAGGCGGCCGGATGTTTCTGACCGACTTGGGTGGATCCGTCTATAGCGCAAACCTCGACGGATCAAACAAGAAGACGGTGCTTGCGGCGGAAGGCAACCTGACCGGCATTGCGTACGCCGAGATTTCCGGGAACACCAAATAACGCGGCTGTAAATCTTGCAATTAATAAGGAGAAGGAATGAGCTCGCTAGCTTCAGCTCTAAAACTCGAGAATGTTGTCTACGACAAGAGAGGCTCGATTGCGTATGTGACGCTCAACCGGCCCAAGGTCATGAACGCACTCAACAAGGCGACGATCAACGAGCTGCGGGAAGCGTTCGAGGACGCTCGTGACGATTCAGCCGTCGGTGGAGTCATCCTCACGGGCGCCGGTGAGAAAGCCTTTGCGGCGGGCGCAGACATCGCGGAGATCGCCAACAACACAGCTGTAGAAGCAGAAGCGGCGACTCGCCGGGGACAGACACTCACTGACCTCATCGAGAATCTTGGCAAGCCGGTCATCGCCGCAGTCAACGGCTTTGCCCTGGGTGGCGGGTGCGAGCTGGCGATGGCGTGCACGATCAGAATTGCTACTGAGAGCGCGAAGTTCGGCCAGCCAGAAGTAAAACTCGGAGTCATGCCCGGCTACGGCGGCACGCAGCGTATGCCTCGCCTGGTAGGAAGAGGCCGCGCACTCAAGCTCATTCTCTCCGGCGACATTATCGACGCAGCTGAGGCTTATCGCATTGGCTTAGTGGACGAATTGGTACCGAACGCACAGGTCATCGAGCGTGCCGAAACTGTACTGAAGAAGATCATCGCCAACGCTCCGCTGAGCGTGAAGTACGCGCTTGAGGCGGTAAACAAAGGACTGGAGGCGAGCGTGGCCGAAGGCCTGCTCATCGAAGCCTCGCTTTTCGCAGTCTGCGCCTCGACCGACGACAAGAAAGAAGGTACGTCGGCGTTCCTCGAGAAACGCGCCCCGAAGTTCCAGGGAAAGTAGAGTTTGCGCGCCACTTCGAAGTTTCAAATGAGTCGCTGCCAGTAATAGTGATCGTGAAAAGGAGATGGAAATGACAGAAGGCAATATATTTTCCGGATTGAAGGTCGTGGATCTGTCGAGCTTCATTGCCGGGCCGTCGGCAGCAACAATCTTGTCCGATTTCGGCGCGGAGGTTGTCAAAGTCGAGCCACCTGAGGGAGAGCTCTGGAGAAAGGGGCAAAAGATCCCGCCCCAGCCGCATTCGGAAGAGCCTTATCCGTTCCAATTGGCGAATCGAAATAAGCGTGGTGTTGCGCTCAATCTGAAAGCTGAGAGCGCGCAGCAGGTTCTAGAGCGGTTAGCCAAGTGGGCCGACGTGTTCATCGTCAACACACCGCATTCCGCGCGCAAGAAATTGAAGCTCGAATACGACGATGTTGCTCAGTGGAATCCGCGTCTGATTTATGCCGATCTCACCGGCTTCGGCGAGAATGGTCCGGACGCAAATCTTCCGGGGTTCGATCTCACGGCTTTCTGGGCGCGAAGTGGCTTGTTATACATGACGCGTGATGCAGGAGAGCCGCCGACCTGGCCGGTGGCTGGTAGCGGCGACAATGCAACTGCGGTCTGCCTTTATGCCGCAATTGCGACCGCGCTTTATCGACGCGAACGCACCGGGAAAGGATCCTACGTCACAACTTCGCTCCTCGCAGCCGGTGTCTGGTCGGCCAGCGTCTTTATTCAGGCTGCTCTGTGTGGCGCGAGTTTTTATGGGCTGCACGATCGAACACATCCCGCCAATGCAGCTTTGAACACATATCGCTCTTCCGATGGTACCTGGTTCGTTCTTGTAGCCACTCCGGACAAGGTACCCGCGGTTCTGAAAGCAATGGGTCGCGAAGATATCCTAACGGATCCGCGATTCTCGGATCCTGCCAAGTTGGCACAGAACCGGCCGCAACTGACGGCAATACTTGATCAAATCTTCGGTTCGGAACCGATGTCGCATTGGTATGAAGTTTTCAACGGCGTTCACGTCCCCTTTGGCGCCGTGCGTGACCCGCAGGAAGTCGTTCATGATCCGCAATTGCGAGCGAATGACATCGTCGTTCCCCTCGAAGGCGCTGGAGAGAAACTGACCTTGACCGTCAACAGTCCTATTCAAGTGCACGGTGTTTCGAAAGTACCTGCCAGGCGAGCGCCGCGAATCGGGGAGCATAACGAGGAAGTACTGAAAGAGCTCGGTTTTGGAGATGACGAAATCGACGGTCTGCGGACTAGCGGGGCGATCCCGGGTGCACAAGTAAGCAAAAATGTGGAAGAGGCAGTCCGAGCGAGGTAAGAGTCTCGGAGCGAAGACGCGATTGAATTGAATTGAACTTATTGGAGGATCAAATGGCAAAGAGCCAAGAAATTCGAAATGTAGCGATTGTTGGGACGGGAGTCATTGGCGCGAGTTGGGCTGCTCTATACCTGGCCCGCGGCCTTAACGTTGTCGCCACAGATCCGGCGCCAAACGCCGAAGCCAATCTGCGGCGATACATCGATGCGGCGTGGAAGGACTTGACGGCGCTGGGAATTTCGCCTAACGGCTCACGCGACCATTTGCGGTTTACTCCCGATCTGAAGGAAGCGGTTGCCGGCGCCGATCTCGTTCAGGAAAACGGACCTGAGCGCAAGGACTTTAAAGTCAAATTATTTGCTGACATGGATGCCGCAGCGCCGAAGGATTCCATCATCGCTTCGAGTTCATCCGGCCTGACGATGAGTGTGATGCAATCGGCCTGCAAGTATCCCGAACGTTGCGTGATTGGCCATCCCTTTAATCCTCCGCACATGGTTCCGCTGGTCGAAGTTGTCGCTGGCGCACAAACATCACCGGAAACTGTTGAGCGAGCCATCTCCTTCTACACCTCGATCGGTAAAAGGGCGATCCACGTTCGGAAGGAAGTGGTTGGACATGTCGCGAACCGGCTGCAGGCTGCTCTCTACCGTGAAGTCGTGTACCTCATCGAACAAGGTGTTTTGGATGTCGTTGATTCCGATGCCGCGGTGTGCTGGGGACCTGGATTACGTTGGGGTCTGATGGGTCCCAATCTCCTGTTCCACCTAGCAGGCGGTGAAGGCGGGATTCAACACTTCATGGAACATCTGTCCGGCCCCGTCGCGACATGGTGGAAAGATCTCGGCACGATCACTGAGTTCAGTCCTGAGGTGAAGCAAACCATTGTCAACGGCGTTTTGAAGGAAGCGAATGGCCGTTCAATCGCAGAACTCGAACGGGAGCGTGACAGTATGCTGCTGGAATTGCTTACGACCCGCTCGAAAGCGGAAGAAGCCATACACGGTGGGACAAACGCAGCTGCGGATTAAATCTGTTTCCCTCAGGCGAGACGCGGAGCGCAAAAAAGCGAGAACAGAAGATGATCTACGTTCACTCTCTAGGCCGGGCCTTGCAATTCTATCCCGGCCGAACTGCGCTTGCTCGTGAAGGCCGACTCTTGACCTTTCGCGAACTCCACGCTCGCGTCGAAGGCATCGCAGGAACGCTCGCCAGCAACGGTTTTGGAGTGGGAGACCGCCTGTCGCTATTGCTGCCTAACGGCCCTGACTACATCGAACTCATCTATGCCTGCAGCAGGCTGGGGGTGATCGCCGTTCCGCTGAACACCCGCCTGTCGACGAAAGAGATTGACCGGGTGCTCGAAGATGCGCGTCCGCATGGGATTGTCCGCCATTCCTCCCTCGCTGTTCCCGGGGTACAGTTGAGCTGGCAACAGGTTGTCGACGAGCAACCCATTCCAATTCGAAGCGACCCTGCTCCGAAAATCTTTTACGATCCCGAGGCCGTTCTGGGGCTTATCTACACCAGCGGCACGACCGGGCAACCAAAGGGCGTCATGGTGACGCATGGGAATATTCTTGCTGACGTTCACAACTTCAACTACTGGATGCGCTACACCGAAGGCGGGATATACCTGCACGCCGCTCCGATCTTCCACATCGCGGACTTCCCCAGCATGTTCGCGGCCCCGGCATTTGGCGCCAGCCAGATCACAATTCCGAAATTCAGCGCACAGACTTTCTGCGAGACGGTGGAACGAGAGCAAGTGACCCACACCGTGCTCGTGCCCACGATGATCAATCTGCTCACCCAATTCCCAGACGCGAGAAAGTATGACTTGAGCAGCCTGCAGGTGCTGGCGTATGGCGGCTCACCTATGGCGCCGGAACTCGTCCATCGTACCCGGGAACTACTGCCGAATGTCAAATTGATTCAGGTGTATGGGTTGAGTGAAACAGGTTTTCTCACGGGATTGCAGGACAAGGAGCACACCGAAGACAAGCTCATGTCGTGCGGACGGCCCTGTCCCGGTGTGGATCTTCAGGTGACAGACGCGTCCGGGAAACAAGTCGAGCCGGGGCAGGCAGGCGAACTGATCGCTCGAGGCGCCAACGTCATGCGGGGCTATTGGAACAATCCTGAAGAAACCGCTGAAGCGTTTCGCAACGGATTTTTCCATACGGGAGATATCGGCCGTCAGGACGCCGGGGGATATTTTTACATTCTGGACCGACTGAAGGACATGATTGTTACCGGCGGTGAGAACGTGTATTCAGGAGAGGTAGAAGCAGTTATCTACGCGCATCCCGCCGTTCGTGAAGCAGCCGTCTTCGGCATACCCGATCCGCAATGGGGCGAACTTGTAATGGCTTGCGTAGTTTTGAAGCCAGGGGCAATTCTTACCTCCGACGATCTGATTACTTTCTGCCGGCGAAGCCTCGCAACTTATAAACTTCCCAGGCGCGTCGAGTTTTCAGAAACGGATCTGCCCAAGAACAGTTCCGGCAAAGTACTGAAAAAGACCCTGCGCGAGCGTTTCTGGACACACCAGGAACGCGCCGTGAGCTGACGCAAAATTGCCTTCATCGGGATCGTGGGAGGTGCGTGCAAACTCAGATTCACGAGCATTTATGCGAACGCGAAAACCAAAACCCAGAACGAAGGGGGAACAGAAATGAGCAAAGCCGCCGGTCAGCCATTACCGAATACCTTAATAAAAGTCGTTGATCTATTGATAGAAAGCCGGATCAGGATTGATGCAATGGAGCAAATTTTGGTGAAAACGAATTCAGTCGCCTATGAGCTTTACCTCGGCATGATCGAGAATCTGCAAGCCCAAAAAACAGCGGAAGTGAAAAAAATACTTACTGTAAGGCTCAAGTCAAAGCTTAGGGAAGGCTAAGGGAGAAAGCGTAAGTCGATTAACTCTGTCGTTCAAAGACGAGCGTCTTCCCGTCGTATGTCTGCGGGAGCCAGAGCGAGCACGTCTGTTTCTTCCTGGTGGATGGGTCGGGAGATCCGCAGCCTTCTCATCTTGGCCAGCAGGGTGGTTCGCTTCAATCCCAGTTTCGCCGCAGCACCGCGTAGGCCGCCGACGACCCAGCCAACCTGCTCAAGCGTCTCCACGATCAGACCGCGATCTGAGTCTTCAGATGTCATCGACAATTGGTAAGCCTGAGGAGGTCCCGTTCGCCTCTGAAACAACGGGTTTGGAAGTACACCATCGCGGCAAAGGATAACTGCGCGCTCTACAAGGTTCTGCAACTCGCGAATGTTGCCAGGCCAGGAATGCCACTGGAACGCAGACATGGTTTCTAAAGGAATGCTGTCGATTTGCTTCCCCATGCGGTCGCTAAACATCTTCACAAAATGCGTGACAAGCGCAGGAATGTCTTCCCGGCGTTCTCGCAGCGCCGGCAGCAAGATGGGGAAGACGTTCAGACGATAATACAGGTCACTGCGAAATTGCCCGCGAGCTATCATCTTCACGAGATTCCGATTGGTTGCGGCTACCAATCGGACGTCCACTTTGTGCGTACGACCGCTCCCTAAACGCTCGAATTCCTGCTCTTGCAAAACGCGCAGCAACTTGGGCTGCAGTGCAGTGGGGATATCGCCCACCTCATCCAAAAACAACGTGCCTTTATCGGCCATCTCGAAGCGCCCGATCTTCTGAGCGATGGCTCCCGTAAAGGCACCCTTCTCGTGACCGAACAGTTCGCTTTCCAGAAGATCCAGCGGAATGGCCGCGCAATTGAGCTTTATGAAAGCGCGCCCGACGCGCCGGCTGGCGTTGTGAATGGCATGCGCGACGAGTTCCTTTCCTGTACCAGTTTCCCCCTCGATAAGGACGGTCGAATCGGTAGACGCCACCTGTTCTACTTGTTCTAGAACAGATTCCAGGGCGGCGCTATTGCCGATAATTCGCTCGAATCTTCGACCAGGTCGGTCTTCCTCTGGGCACGTGACGGTTGCATACTCTGGCATTGGAAATCTCCTACAATTTGCCCGATTGTTTAGCCGTTCCCTCACATATCAAGTGCGGCTCGGACCGTTTCGAGCAACACTTGAAGATCCAACGGTTTCCTCAGGAACTCGACCGCGCCCTCTCTCATCGCATGAATCCGCGTCCTCCCGCTCCCGTTGCTTGTAATAAAGATGATCGGAATATTGCATTGCTCCTCTTTGAGCCTAGCCTGCAGTTCCAAACCCGACATCCCCGGCATTTCGATCTCAGCTATCAGACACCCGACTTCGCGGTGCAAATCGTATTCAAGGAATTCTTCCGCCGATCCAAAGCGCCGCGCCACGAGCCCGGCCGACTCGATTAGGCCACACAGTGAGTCCAGTATCGACTCATCACTATCGATGACGGCAATCAACTTAGACGTTTGGCCGATGGCTTGATCCGTCCCGCCCACATTGCCTATTTACCGCAGCCGCAAGCGGGTGTAAATGAAACTGCGGTTATTTTCCGATAAAATGAGATTTAACCAAGCAAGCCATTGATTATGAAGGAGATACAGTACACAGTTTAATGCCCCTCTAACCTTAATTTTCGACAGTTCCGAGCCGTATGATAGAGTTTTCTACTCTATGTCATCTACGTACGGTCCCCATGCAAACCGTTCCCTCAGGCCGCATCCTGTTCGGAGCCTTTGAGCTCAACCTCAGCACTGGCGAACTACGATCCATTGAGGGGCCCGATCCTAACAATAAGGTCATCCTCAGAGAACAGGTATTCCAGGTCCTGCGGATGCTCCTTGAACGTGAAGGTGAGATTGTTACCCGCGAGGAAATCGAGAAAAGGCTGTGGGCCGATGATACTGTCGTGGATTTCGACCGTAGCATCAACGTGACGATCAATGCCCTTCGGCGCGCCTTAGGGGACTCCGCGGATAATCCTCGGTACATCGAGACCTTGGCGCGGCGCGGTTATCGATTGATGGTCCCGATACAGTACCTGGAGTCGGCGCCTGGAATCGCTCCCGGCGAGGTACGCAGTACACTGGCGTCCCCTGAAGCGCGTGGGGGCCTTATTGGGAAGAGAGTCTCGCACTATCGTGTTCTCGACGTTATCGGCGGCGGGGGCATGGGAATGGTCTACCGGGCGGAGGACTTGAAGCTCGGGCGCAGTGTTGCGCTAAAGTTTCTGCCTCAAGAGCTGACCAGCGATGCCGCGGCGCTGCAGCGTTTTGAACGCGAGGCACAGGCCGCTTCATCGCTGAACCATCCGAACATCTGCACCATTCATGCCATCGAGGAGCACGAAGCGCAGCCCTTCATCGTAATGGAGTTGCTCGAAGGAGAAACCTTACGTAGCCGGATGGCCGCGCTTGAGCCCAAGGCTTTGCCATTCCATGAGTTGTCCGAAATCGCCATGCAGGTCTGCAGCGGATTGGAAGCCGCCCACCAGAGGGGAATCATCCACCGCGACATCAAACCCGCGAATATCTTCCTTTGCAAGTCCGGCGTGGCAAAGATCCTGGACTTCGGATTGGCAAAGCTTGCCGGCGACGTAGGCCTCGAAAAGGGAGAAGAAACAGGCGCCACAGACGCCTCGTCTGCCGACCATTTGAAAAGAGATCTTACGCGCACAAGTACCACAGGGGGAACTGCGGGGTACATGTCTCCCGAACAGGTGCGCCATGAAGGGCTCGACACTCGGACGGACCTGTTCTCGTTTGGATTGGTGCTTTACGAAATGGCGGCCGGGCAACGTGCCTTCACCGGCCCAACTGTGGTTGACGTTCACGAGGCCGTACTGCACGAGATCCCAGTTCCAGCCAGGATCAGCAATCCGATGCTGCCTCGTGGATTCGATGCGCTTCTGGCAAAGGCGCTCGAGAGAGACCGTGAGAAGCGGTATCAAACAGCCGCGGGAATAAGCAAGGATTTGGCGAGAGTTCAGCGGCAAGTACAGTCTCGTCTCGGCTTGCGCAAGTGGTTCGCGGTGTCCGCGCTGTTGGCCGTTATCGGCGTGGCCTTCTGGTTGTACGGTAGCTACCGCCACCGGGTGACGCTCTCTGCAACGGACACCGTTGTTCAAGGCGACATCAAGAATGAGACCAGCGATCCGGCGTTCGACGATGCCTTAAACACAGCTGAGCGCTACGCAATGCTGCAGACGCCCTACGTGAACACTCTGGGCCTCGATAAGGTTCTCAAGGCCCTGGCACAGCTCAAGCTCCCGCCGACGGCAAAGTTGACGGTCGAGGTCGCCCGCCAAGTCTGCCTCAGCACCAACAGCAAGCTGGTGATCACCAGTTCGATTGAGGATGCGGGCAATGGGTTTCGCATTGGGCTCGATGCCGTAGATTGTCAGTCAGGACGCACAGTCGCCGGAATTCGCGAAGAAGCCGCTGACCGAAATCAAGTCGTTCACGCTCTCGGGCTCGCAACTGCCCAATTGCGCCGCAAGCTGGGTGAGCCGCAGGCATCGCTGGCCAGGTTCAACAAGCCCCTCGAGGAAGCGCTGAGTTCCTCGGTGGACGCCCTACAGGCGTTATCTTTGGGATCTAAGCGCTATAACCTCGGAGATGCTAACGGGGCGATTCCTTATCACAAGCGCGCCCTTGACTTGGATCCAAACTTCGCTTATGCCGATAACCTCCTGGCATCCGCCTACCGTACCGTGGGTGAGGGGGATTTGGCCGCGTCGGCTAGTACAGAGGCCTTTGAAATGCGGTCCCGGATGAACGAAATAAGCCGCTTAATAACGGAGTACGGCTACTATGCCTGGGTGACCGGAGAGCGTGAAAAGGCTCTCTCCGCTGTCTTGCAGTCGGTGCAGACCTTTCCCAGAGCCCGTGGGTCCCGCGTCGACTTAGCTAGCTGCCTAGCCTTCCTCGGACAGCTAGACAAAGCCGCCGACGAAGCTCGAGAGGCGGCCCGCATTTGGCCAGCGGCTTTCACCTTCTCCGAGTGGGCATTTCACTCCATCAACGCGGGACGGTTCAGCGAAGCCCAGGCCACCTTGGACGATGCGGCCGCACGAAAGTTCGATAGTCACGTACTGCAAGAAGATCGCTTTCGCCTGGCTTTTCTACAGAATGACGAGCGCGCGATGCAGGAACTGTGGAAGCAGGGAAAGGGCGGGCCGGATGCCTATCGGTTCCTCGTGCTGAGATCCGATGTCGAACAATACTACGGTCGTTTCCGCAGAGCCCGAGAGTTGATCCAACAAGCTTCGAGCATGGTGCAAGGTACTGCTGCTGAGCGCAGGAATGAGATTTCTTCGTGGAAGACTGGTCCCAGGTATGCTTTATGGGAGGCCGAGATTGGCAATTCAGCCCGCGCAAGAGAAATCGCTGCGACTGCGCTCCCAACAGTGAGCGATCGCGAACGAAAGCTGTATCTTGCGCTGGCCTTTGCCCGGGCGGGGAATATCGAACAAGTGCAAAAGATGGGAGATGTCGTGGACCATGATGCTCCCCTCGATACTCTGGTCCAAAACTACCATCTGCCGACGATCCGGGCCGCGATGAAATTGAATGAAAATGATCCGGCTGGAGCAATCGCCGTCCTACAGCGTTCTCTGAAATACGAATTGTCCTTTAACTTCTCCTTCAATGGCCTTTATCCGGCATATATACGCGGCATGGCTTACCTGGAACTTGGCGACGGACGTTTGGCAGCCGCGGAATTTCAGAAATTGGTGGATCACAGGGGTTTGGTGGCGCCAGACGTGATTGGGGTACTGGCACATTTGCAGATCGCCAGGGCGCAGAAGATGATGGGCGATGAAGCCGCCGCACGGAAGTCTTACGAAACTTTCCTGGATTTGTGGAAGAACGCCGACCCCGATCTTCCCATCTATCGAGAAGCCAAAGCCGAGTACGCACAGCTCCAAAAATCTAGGCAACCAAGGGCGATGATTCCGTGACCTGAATCGGTAGCGTGAAATGAAATGTTGCGCCCCCTCCACTGTTGGCGCTTGCCCACAACTGCCCGCCATGGGACTCCACAATGGAACGGCTGATGGCCAATCCCATGCCGCTGCCCTGCGCCTTGGTCGTAAAAAACGCAGAAAAGATCTGATCCATCTTCTCCATTGGCAACCCCACGCCCGTGTCACTGACCGAGAATTGGAGTTGACCGTCCTGCAGCTGCGACTTCACCGTAAGCTCTCCGCCTGAGTCATTCATGGCCTCGATGGCGTTGAGTATAAGGTTCATAAACACCTGCTGCAGCTGCACGCGATCCGCGGTGATTTTGGGCAGTTCGGCAGAAAGGTCCGTGCGCATGGCAATTGAGGATCGAGTGGCCTCGCCTTCCAGCAGCGTGAGCATTTCCTGGATAATTCCGTTCACATCGACCAACTCACGTTGCGGGGGAGACTTCTTGTAGAACGAACGTATACGGTCGATGATCTCAGCCGCACGATTCCCATACTTATCGATTCTGGCCGCTGCCGCACGGGCCCGATCAAGATTGGGCGGTTCGTGTGCCAGCCATTCAATGCAGCTGTTGGCGCTGGTGATGGCGGCAGCGATGGGCTGCTTGATTTCGTGTGCCAGGGATGCTGCCATTTCACCTAACGTACTCACACGATCGATATGTGCCAGATCGGCCTCGAGTTGTCGCAGTTTCTCACGCTCTTGCTCGGCAGATTTCCGTTCCGTGATGTCGCTCGAGCTGCCTACGAACCCTTCTAAATCTCCGGTAGTGGAAAGGACAGGATGGCCAACCGTATGGATCCACTTCAACATTCCATTCGGTAAAGTGATGCGGAACTCCTGATCGTAATCGGCCTTTTCCACGATTGCCCGTTCGCTCATGCATTTGCACTTAAGTCGATCCTCCGGGTGGACGCGTTCGAGATATTCTTCCCGAGTCGGCGATCCCTCGGCTGGATCGAAGCCGTAAATCCGGTACCACTCCTCGGAGAGGTGCTCCGTCTTCATCTTCCGATCCGCTAAGCGCCAAGCCCAGCTGCCCGTATGGGTCAGCTTTTGCGCCTCGGTCAAGTGCACTTGCTGGCGCTCCAGTTCCTGGGTCAGCAGTTCTTGCTCGGTGATATCGATTGCTGTGCCGAGAAATCCCTTAAGGACTTCGCCTTCAACAACGGGAATTCCGACACACCGAATGTAGCGTTGTTCGCCGTCGGGGCGAACAATTCTCTTTTTCACATCGCAGCCACTGCGCTCCGCATGCATTCTTTTTATGGTGTTTGCCATGAAATCGCGGTCTTGTGCGTGTATTGCGGCCAGGTACTGTTCAAGCGTTGGTGCTCCCTTCTGCGGATCCAGGCCGTAAATCTCAAACAACTCCTGAGACCAGTAGTCAAAAAATCCAGCGGGGTTAAATGCCCAACTTCCCATATGGGCGAGGCGCTGACCTTCGCTCAGATAAAGCTGGCTCTTCTGAAGAGCCTCCTCGGCGCGCTTGCGCTCCGTTATATCGATTACGGTACCTACGAACTCATCGAGATTGCCGGATCCGTCGAGGACCGCATGACCGACGACGTGAATGTCCCTGATCCCTTTTTCCGGATGCACGACTCGGTAGTCCAGTTCGAAATCCGCTTTTTCACGGATGGCCTTATCGAACCGTTCCTTGACTACCGTTTGATCGTCTGGATGAATCCGATGGGCGAATTCTTCGAATCGCGGCAGCGGGCCAGCGGGATCGAATCCTAACAAGCGATAACACATCTCCGACCAGTACCTGATATCACCCCTCGATGGGTTCCATGCCCAACTCCCAGTCTGGCTGAGTCTCTGCGCCTCCGCGAGATATGCTTCGCTTTCACGCAGCCTCTGTTCCGCACGCTTGCGGTCAGTAATGTCCTGGATCGTTCCGAACCTTAGGGTAGGTTGGCCCGAGCTGTCCTTTTTCACATCGCCCTGAAAATCTGCGATGCGCATTTCGCCCGTGGGCCGGAACAAGCGACATTCAACGCTAAAAGGGACACCGGTGGCAGCCGCTTCCGTGGCCCGCTTCCAATCTTCAGGGTGGATCTTCTCCGCGACCGTAGCTAAGTACATAGCACGTTCCTGAGGCTGCATTCCGTAAATGCGATAGGTTTCATCTGACCAGTTCACACGATCCGTTAAGGGATCCCAATCCCAGTAGCCGACATGGGTGATACGCTGGGCTTCTTCAAGCTTGGTTTTGCTATCTTGCAGAGTCTCGTAGACAGACCGGAGCTTGCCTGCCGCATCGTTGAAGACCCGGCCCAGTCTTGCCAGTTCGTCATCTCCTGAAATAGGTACCAGGTAATCAAACTCTCCCCGCGACAAAGCGCTGGAGCCTTCCATCACCTTTCCTAATGGTGTCGTGATACTTCGAGTAATCATCAGGCCAAGCAGGCTCGCGATGAGCAGAGTGCCCAACGCTGTCAGCGGCAGGACGATGACCATCTGACCTTGAAGTCGAGCGATGTTTGTGACGGTTTGCCCGAGTTCGTCGTTCAATTCCCTAGTAATGTTCTTCACGAGCATCGAAGTTTGCACATCCAGCGGTTGCTTTTCATTTGCCAGCCGCAGCCGCAAGGCGCTCCAATCCCCCGAAGATGCGAGCGAGTTCAGGGATTCGAGCTGTAACGGAAGGGTACTTTCGATGGCTTCGATAGTCGGTATCAGTGTGGGGTAGGGTCGGACCTCGGGTGGCAAGTGGGCGATTGCGTTCCGGGCGTCCTGCACACTATCCAGGATCATGTCCCGCAGCGGTCCCGATTCCTGGCGCAATATGGCCGCATTTTGGGACTGAGCCACTCTGTCCAGCCTGTCGTTAAATGACTGGAGACTGGACTGAAGGTTCAGAACTGCGATCAATTCCACGCTAACACCAGTGAGACGACGATCTGCTCGAACCTGGGCGGAGTTAAATTGCCAGAGCAAGATGCCGTTTACGGCAAGCAGCAGAATGAATATTCCAACGAAGCACAGAGTCAACCGGCGACCAATGGAGAAACGACTGACGAATCCTTTCGACCCAAGGTCCTCAGCCGCCGCCCCTATTGTTTTACGTTTCGTCACTGGTTTTTTCGCCAAGACTTCGCAAAGAGATCTCAACCCCGCGAGGTAACGTCCCGTTAGTTCCCGCCAGAGGCTAACGGTGGACCTGTTTTGTAGCCTGTAATTGCAACCAACTCCCTTTCTAGTAATGCGGCTGCGTCGGTTGCGTTTCGTTCATGCGTTAACACGGAATGTACCGCCTGCATATAAGCCTGCGAGACCTTGTCGTATGCTTGCCCCGTAACATCAGAAGGTCGGCTAATGATTCGCGGCGGGCTGCCGAGCTTCTGAGTGCTTGCATTAGCTCCCACGAACCACGGCAAATCGTACAGCTCCGGTTGACTGTGTCCTGCTGCGGGAGCAAGGTCGCGCTCGGATGCAAGCTCGTCATTAATGAGGAACCGCAGCAGGGCCATCGCTTCCTGCGGGTGGGCCGAAAATCGCGAAACCGCCAATCCGGTGCCGCCAAGCACGCCGACCCTCGCTGCGGCGCCGCCGGGTATGCTCGTGTACCCGGTTAAATCGGGCAGGGTGGCTTCCCTCCAGTGAGCCAGGCGATATTTCCATTCCCAGGTGCGCCAAAAGGCGGCTCGTTCCGATGCCCATACGTTTGTCGCGTCCGCTTCAGTGTAGGAAAGAACACCAGGCGGAGAAATCCAGCCAACCCACCGCCCCGCTCTTTGCCATGACTGGATGGCGGCGGAATTATTCACGCTGATGGTCTTATTTTTTTCAATGATTCGCCCTCCTCCCTGGGAAACTTGCCATTCCAATGCGTTGCAAGTAAGGCCTTCTGCCGCCGCCCCCTGCCACACATACCCCCAGAAATCCTTTTTACCCTCAGCGCGCTCGCCAGCCTGAATTCTGGCCGCCATTCTTTCCAGCTCGTCCCATGTACTGGGGGGCCGGGTGTATCCGTATTTTCGGAGAAGGTCGGTGCGATAGGCCAAAACCCCAATTTGCATGTGATAAGGGATGGACACGACTTTGCCTTTTATCGTGAAGCTGGCGATCAAGTCTGGATCCAGCGAAGAGATTTCGGAAGAGAAATACGGTTTTAGATCCAAGAGATACTCGTCAATGATTTCCGGCCAGACCACGTCGATGCCAATGAGATCAGGACTTGCGCTGTGGGCGCGCAATAGCTTTTGGACTAAAGCAAGCTGGGCGAGAGAGGTCTCGGGCAACGGCGAATGCTCGACACGGATTCCCGTTTCGCGGGCAAAGCGCTCCGTCTCGCCCGTCTGTCTCGCTCGTGAAGGGACCGAGTTTTTTTGGGCCCGGTTATTCCCGGCCATGTCAGGCAAAAGCTCAGGCTGCGACCATTCGGGATCGAGTATGGTTACTGTGACCGGACGATCGGCACGCCTGCTACAGGCCCATAGGCTGAAAACGAGCGCAAGACAAAAACCAAATGAAAGTGCTCTCACGCATCTCTCCAATCGCTGTTTCATATAATAAGGATGGAGGGGAAAGTCAAACCGAGAGGCCGAGCGACTTCCGTACACTAGCCCTTGACCGTTCGATGTGCTCAAGAGTGTCCTCGGGTTGATGCCCGATTTTCTCATTATCGTGCGTCTTAGGCCAACGGAATGATACGTTGCCCCAACAATTGCATCTTGCAGCCATCAACAGCGCATCCGAATCGCCAGCCGTGGTGTGAATCTAAATCCGTGCGCGACAGCATTGTTACCGTAGACGGCATCAGGCGACCAAAGGCGACGACTCCGTGACCTGGATCGGTAGGGTGAAATGAAAAGTTGCGCCCCCTCCACTGTTGGCGCTTGCCCACAGCTTCCCGCCATGCGACTCCACAATGGAACGACTGATGGCCAACCCCATGCCGCTGCCCTGCGGTTTGGTGGTAAAGAAGGCAGAAAAGATCTGATCCGTCTTCTCCGCTGGCAGCCCCACGCCTGTGTCGCTGACCGAGAACTGGAGTTGACCGTCCTGTAGTTCCGACTTCACCGTAAGCTCTCCGCCGGAGTCCCCCATGGCTTCGATGCCGTTAAGCATGAGGTTCATGAAGACCTGCTGCAGTTGCACACGGTCAACCATGATTTTAGGCAGTTCGGCGGAAAGGTCGGCGCGCATGGCAATTGAGGACCGGGTAGCCTCACCTTTCAGCAGCGTGAACATTTCCTGGATAATTCCGTTCACGTCGACCAACTCACGTTGTGGAGGAGATTTCTTGTAGAACGAACGGATGCGGTCGATGATTTCAGCCGCACGATTCCCATACTTATCGATTCTGGCTGCGGCCGCACGGGCCCGATCAAGATTGGGCGGTTCGTGTGCCAGCCATTCAATGCAGCTGTTGGCGCTAGTGATGGCGGCAGCGATGGGCTGCTTGATTTCGTGTGCCAGTGATGCTGCCATTTCGCCCAACGTGCTTACACGATCGATGTGGGCCAGATCCGCTTCGAGTTGTCGCAGCTTTTCTCGCTCTTGCTCGGCAGATTTGTGCGCCGTGATGTCAGTCGAGCTGCCCACGAATTGCTCCAAATCTCCGGTGTTGGAAAGGACGGGATGGCCAACGGTGCGGATCCACTTCGCCTTTCCTTTCGGTAAGAGGATACGGAACTCATGATCGTAATCAGCTTTTTCCACGATTGCCCGCTCGGTGATGCCCTTCCACTTAAGGCGATCCTCCGGGTGGATGCGTTCGAAATATTCTTCCCAAGTTGGTGCTCTCTCAGCTGGATCGAAGCCGAAAATCCGGTAAAACTCCTCGGAGACCTCCACCGCGTTCCGATCAAGTACGCGCCAAGCCCAGCTGCCCGTATGGGTCAGCTTTTGTGCCTCAATCAAGTGCGCTTGCTGGCGCTCCAACTCCTGGGTCAGCAGTTCTTGCTCGGTGGTATCCATGGCGGTGCCGAGAAACCCCTTAAGGACTTCGCCTTCCACAACGGGAATTCCGACGCAGCGAATGTAGCGTAGCTCGCCATCGGGGCGAACAATTCGTTTCTTTACATCGCAGCCACTACGTTCCGCAAGCATCCTCTTTATAGTGTTGGCCATAAAATCGCGGTCTTGCGGGTGTACGGTGGCCAGATACTGTTCCAGTGTTGGAGCCCCCTTCTTCGGATCCAGGCCGTAAATCTCGAATAACTCCTGAGACCAGTAATCAAAAAAGCCAGAGGGGTTAAACGCCCAACTTCCCATATGGGCGAGGCGCTGCCCTTCAGCGAGATAAAATTGGCTTTGTTGAAGCGCCTCTTCGGCGCACTTGCGGTCAGTAATATCCTGGACAGTACCGAACATTTGGCAGGGCTTCCCCGACGCGTCTTTCTTCACATCGCCCTGACTATGCACGGTGCGCATCTCACCACTGGGACGGATGATTCGGTGTTCTACGTCCGTGCGCAATCCTCCACGAATGGCCTCCTCGGCCACTCGGAACACAAATTCTAGATCGTCGGGGTGAATCATTTTTCGCAGAACAGTGATGTCGATGGGATGCTCCTGTGGCTGCAGTCCATAGATGCGGTAGGTCTCGTCCGACCAGGTCACGCGATTCGACGTCACATCCCATTCCCAGTAGCCGACATGTGCAATGCGCTCGGCTTCTTCAAGCTTGGCTTTGCTGTCTTGCAAGTCGCTCGACACCAACTTCAGGGTTTCCTCGGCGCGTTTGCGATCTTCGATGTCGGTCGTGACTCCATACCACTTGACGATGTTTCCGTGTTCATCACGAAGCGGGAGTCCGCGGTCCAACTGCCAGCGATATTGGCCATCCGAGCGGCGCGAACGCACCTCATTTTCGTGAGACTTGCCGGTAGCAATTGCTTCCCCCCATTTAGCTGCGTGGCGCTCGAGATCATCAGGGTGAATTAGCGCTTGCCACCCTGATCCGGCCATCTGGTCCGCCGATAACCCCGAGTACTCCACAAATCGCTCGTTGACATAAGTATTGGAGCCATCGGGCAGAGTGCTCCACACTATCGCCGGAATCGTGTCCACAACGTCCCGCAGATGCTTTTCCTGGATCTTGAGCTGGTGAACGCGCCGTCGATGAAGTACCCAGAACAGCCCAATAAGGACGGCGACGCACAACAACCGGAACCAATTTGTCTGGTAGTACGCTGGAGCGACGATGAGGTCGAGGGATGCGTCGGCTTCGCTCCACACGCCGCTGTTGTTGCAAGCCTTCACCAGGAATTTGTAGTTTCGCGGCGGAAGGTTTGTGTAGAAAGCTTGCCTTCGAGTTCCGGCATCCTGCCAATCGCGATCATAGCCTTCCAGCATGTACTGGAAATGCACCTTCTGCGGAACAACAAAGCTCAGAGCCGTATAGTCGATTTCGAGATCACGTGTAAGGGCGGGAAGACGAAGGCCGCTTTGAGGCGAATATGCCTTTCGATCAGCGATTACATCTTCGATATGCACCGGCGGCGGAAGCGCGTTCTCGTAGAGGCGGTCCGGATCCAGCATTTGTACTGAGACGCCGGTTTCGAACCACAATCGACCGTCCGGCGCCTTTGAGGAGTTCGGCTGGAAGGAACCCCCGGTTCCAGCTTGCGCTCCGTCCCGGGCGTCCAGAATCATGACGGACACCGCAACGCGGGGACTCTCAATCCATTTCGCCCATTCGGGTTCTGCGATCCTAACTAGGCCGCATCGCGTATAGATCCAAAGAGCGCCGTGGTTATCCCTAATCACGTTGAAGGTCTCAGGGCAGGGCAAGCCATTGTCGCTGCTGAAGAGAGTCTCCTGCCCACGGTTGAGCCTGTAGAGACCCTGCGAAGTTGGGACGAGGAGAGAGTTGTCAGAATCCACGAACGGTGCGCGAATATCGACCGGACCCTGGGGAGAAGTCAGCGACGTGGTCTGCAAACGTCCATCGCGGAAGTAAGATACGGTACCTTTTGGAGCGCCGAACCAAAGACCACCGTTCGGGTCTGCCACCAGATATTGCTGCGGGCCGAGTTTGTCATTGGGCGTGGCTTGCCTAATTTTGTCCCCGACAATGCTGAATAACTGCCCCCTAGCAGCAAGAACCCAAATCGTTCCGCCCGGGTCTTCGGCAATACCAGTCACCCCACCAAAGCTCGCGAAAGGCTGCCGCCCAGGCGCCTGGATTTCTCGAAAACCGCCATTCTGAAACCGCAGAAGGGCCAAATCCACTCCAAGCCAAACTACGCCACTGTGGTCTTCCAGCATCGGCCCAACCCCTTGGCGCGACACTTTTCGATCAAAAATAGCGGTCTTGCCGTCTTGTTTTCGCAAAATGTTAACGGCGCCACCGGTACCGATCCACACCTCTCCGTTGCGTAACGCCATAACCGAATAGAAATGGGAGTCCGAAACTCCCTGCCGCGTCGTGTAACTGATCAGGGCCGTGTCGCGAAACATATCGAGTCCCCCATCGGTGAGCACCCAGATGTTTCCTTCTCGATCCTCAAAAAGGGACGCCACGCTGTTGCCTGACAGCCCATCCGACACGCCGTAGTGGTCGGCGGCACCGCCGCAAATGCGGTAGACTCCATCATTCATCGTGCCCACCCAGAGTGATCCTCGGCGATCGACCAACAGGTGACCAGGACGGACTCTAGACCGGTCGAATCCCGGGACGGCATAGCTTGTCCACTTGCTTCCGGAGTAATACCGGAGGCCAAGTTGCGGTCCCGTTCCATCTAAGCTCGCCCAGGCCGTGCCTGACGGACCAAGTGCGACATTGATTACTCCATCGCTTTTTGCCAGTTCCGCAACTTCATCAAAATACGTTGTAGTTGGAGTGCCGGGCCGCCAGCGAACGAGCACTTTGGATCCGAACCAAATATTGCCCTCGCGATCATGAGTCAACCCGAGGCCGTAGGTGACAGGGATACCGTCCTTTTTACCGAAGCAGCGCAGCGTCTCTTCGGAGATGCTGCACAGCGGCGCTTCGCGTGCGTACTGCCCATAGCGAGTCGCCCATATTGTCCCGGAGTCGTCCTCGATAATTTCGAATATGCCGGCGGGATGCTCCAAGTCGGTGTACGTTCGCAGTTGACCGTCTTTCCAGCGAGCCAAACCGCGTGTGGTACCGATCCAGAGGCTGCCGTCACGAGAGCCAAATATAGCCGAGAAATGTGTGCCGGGCAGATTCTGTCCCTGCGGAGGCTGCCACGGCACGAACCGGACGCCATCGAAACGCATCAACCCTTGAGCAGTTGTTATCCAGAGAAACCCGTCGGTTGTTTGAGCAATACTGGTAGGAGGAGAGATGACGCCATCCTGGATGCGCCAAACCGTGTGACCATACTGAGAGATCCGCCGGTCCGGATCAAGAGCGTGCGCACGGGGAAGCACTACGAACGACAGGTTTGCCAACACGGCACACAGCACGAACACGCGTCGTGCCCGTATTCGGGCGGTCACCGCCTTGTCCCACATTGTTCGTAGAACCGTCATTACACGCCCTCGCCTAGGCGATTGAACTTACTTGCCCAGCAACTCCGAGGCGGTGGGCGTCGCCTTTTTGCAATCAGCTCTGTGGCATCAGAGCTTGCCGGTCGATCCGGTCTCATGATCAAACGCGAAAAACACTTTATATGACCAATGCTGACTCCGTCACATGGGTCGGCAAGGTGAAATAAAAAGTTGCCCCTCGTCCGTTATTGGAGGTGGCCCACAATCGGCCGTCATGCGATTCGACAATGGAACGGCTGATGGCTAACCCCATGCCACTGCCCTGCGACTTGGTAGTAAAGAAGGCAGAAAAAATCTGGTCAACATTCTCAGCTGGTAATCCCGGGCCTGTATCGGTGACCGAGAACAATGGTTGCCCGTCTTGCTCCCGTTGTGACTTTACAGTGAGTTCTCCCCCCAAATCCTTCATCGCTTCGATGGCGTTGAGCATGAGGTTCATAAACACCTGCTGTAACTGCACACGGTCCGCCATAACACCGGGCAGGTCAGCAGCAAGGTCCGTATGCATGGACACCGACGATCGAATAGCCTCGCCGTTCAGCAGCGTAAGAATTTCGTGGATGATTCTGTTCACGTCGACCAACTCACGTCGGGGAGGAGACTTCTTGTAGAACGAACGTATCCGATCGATAATTTCAGCCGCACGATTCCCATATTTGTCGATTCGGGTTGCTGCTGCACTGGCCCGGTCAATGTTGGGAGGTTCGTGCGCGAGCCATTCGATGCAGCTGTTTGCGCTGTTGATCGCGGCAGCGATTGGCTGTTTGATTTCGTGCGCCAGAGACGCGGCCATCTCGCCCAACATGCTCACACGGTTCATGTGGGCAAGACCTGCCTCCAGCGCACGTAATTTCTCGCGCTCTTGCTCAGCACGTTTCCGATCTTCGATGTCCGTGAGGGTTCCGTACCATTGAACAATCTTTCCATGCGGGTCCCGAAGCGGGACACTACGCACCAGAAACCATCGATATTCCGCGTCAGTGGCGCGCCCGAACCGCGCCTCGTCTTCGAAAAGCTGGCCGGTCGCAACAGAGACGCGCCACTTCTCGGAATGGTGCGCAAGGTCATCGCGATGGATCGCACGCTGCCATCCTATGCCCGAGGTCTCCTCCACAGAAAGCCCGGTGTATTCGGTCCAGCGCCTATTCACAAACGTACAGGAGCCGTCAGCCAAAGTAGTGAAAGTCATCGCTGGAATCGTCTCCACAACGTCCCGCAGACGTTTTTCCTGGCTCTTGAGTCGATAAACGCGCCATCGATGAACTGCCCAAAACATTGCGATGACGACGGCGACGCAGGACAAACGGAACCAATAAGTTTGATAGTAGGCGGGGGCGACGTTCAAAGTGATCGCAGTTTCTGGCCCGTTCCACAGCCCCTCGCTATTGCTGGCAACCAGCCGGAATCGATAGGAGCCGGGCCCAAGGTTTGTGTAAGCGGCTTCTCGCGCTGCAACTGCCTGGCTCCAGCCGCTGTCGAAACCTTCGAGAAAATATCGAAAGCGAATCCGTGCGGGCACCGCGAGGCTCAGCCCTGTGTACTCAAACGTGATTCGCCTGGGAGATGGAGGAATTCGAACGGAGGTGGCCAGATTTACAGTGTTGTTATCGGCGGTGATCGCCTCGATGTAAGGCAGCGCGGGAACTGAATTGTCGGTGATCTGGGATGGATTAACAACCGACACGCCGCTGCCGAGTGAAAACCAGATCCTGCCCGCTGAATCCGAGACCATTGATCGGCTCCGCTTCACTCCTGCAGTGCTCTCGAGACCATCGGCCTGCCCATACTCGCGAACATCGGCTGCCGTCACAACACCGCTTTGCAGTTTGTCACGCGAAACGCGCAACACGTGACCTGAGGTCGCGATCCAAAACCTTCCGCTCTTGTCCTCCGCCATTCCAACTATTTGTTCGCGCAACGCGTCGGGCGATTCATGAGGAACTTGAAAACGGTTAGAGGCAAAAAAGGCAAGACCCATGGACGTTCCAGTCCAGAGAGTTCCGGATGAATCCTCGAAAAGGCAGTTCACCTCTGGCGAAGGCAAACCCTCTACCGTTGTATAGGTTTTCCATTGGCCGTTTGAAAAAGAACTCAGTCCGGCAGGTGTGGCAAACCATGTTGCACCATCGCGGGTTTCAAAGATGGACGAGACGGTATTCGAAGCGAGACCGTTGAGCGTCGTGTAAGTGGTGAAGTGCCCATCTTTGAATTTGCTGACGCCGCCGTTTAGCGTGCCTGCCCACACCGAGCCATCGCGGCTCTCGTAAACAGCGTAGACGCTGTTTTGGACCAATCCGTTAGCCTCTGTGTAGCTCTGGCTCGCTATCGCACCGTTGTGAAATTGGAGACGGGTCAGTCCCCTGCGTTGACGTCCGACCCACACCACATCTGCCCGTCCACTGATGGAATAGACGACCTCATTTCGTGGAACCGACGCAACGGCTTGAACGCGCCCATTCTGAAGAACATACAGCCCGCCTTGAGCGGGAGCGAACCAAGTGCGGCCCTCCGGGTCGACATATATAGGGCCATTGTGTTCAAGACCACGATCGCTAGCAGATGAGTAAGTTACGAACGCACTATCCCGAATGCGGCCTAGCCCTCGCGCACCTCCGACCCAGAGATTCCCTTCGCGGTCCTCGAACAGAACGTTAATCCCGCCGTCTCCGCGAAGCTCATTTTCTTCGGAGAATGAAATGCCCTTACCGTTGATGCGCAATAGTCCGCGCGTGGTACCCAGCCACATGTTCGAATCATGATCGCGCAGGATGCTCAAAACCTGAATACTACCGAGGAAAGACGGCAATTCGAGCCGCCGAAAACCGTTCCCGTTCCCGTGATACAAGCCTGTGTCGGTGCCCACCCATAACTCTTCACCGATCGGCAGCAGAGAATTGATTTTTCGGTCGGGCAATCCTGCATTGACGTTGGTAGCTCGCCCGCCCGTAAGGAAAAAGAGGCCATCGCCGAGTGTCCCTAGCCACACCTTGCCATCGGCTGTTTCTGCCATGGAGATTACTGGCGGTGAAGAAGGTCCCAATTTCTGAGCGTCGTCTGCCATGAAACGGAATGTGCCCTGCTCGATGTCGGAAACCAGTACTCCGCCTTCGTTATCTTTTGACAGGGCCGTGATTGCGGGCAAGCCGTATCTGACGCTCTCAAACTGGCCATCTTTTTGACGTACGAGATACGCCCCCTGTGGACGGATCCACAGGTTTCCGCCGGCGTCCGTAAGCAGTTGCAATATGGGAACGTTCGAAGCGGCGGCGACGGGAGTAAACGAGACAGGCGTGAAATTAAAGCCGTCGAAACGTAGCAGCCCTTTTTCACTTCCAATCCAAAGGTATCCATCTGCGGTTTGCGCGATGCCGTTGACGGCGTCGCCGGGAAATCTGGTTGCGGTGGTCCATTGTTCGCGGGCGTACTGCGAAGGTGGACGATTGGGATCTAGTGCGCGGGCATTGGTGACAAGACCCGTTAGCACGATTCCAATAACAGTCCACCGAGTTTGCTTCAACCAGAAGATCACGGGAGGTACTCGAACTTGTCGACTATGACCTCGTTTTCGTTTTTCAGGGGGATAGGGCCTCGATTAAATACATACAAGGCGATGCGCACCGATTCGCCAGCCGGGGAGGGCACACCGGAGGTAAAGACGTGGCGGTTAATGACACGACCGCCTGTATTGCCCGATCCGGCTACGGTCGAAAACACTACTTGCCCGGGCTCCCAGCGGAAGGAATGTGTGTAGGCACCGGGAGGCACCCGAAAGGCAACAAAGTTAGCTGGGACGTAGTAAGGCTGGACGACATAATTCACGTTGCTGTTCTCAAGGTGTCCCCAGCGACCAAGCTCAATGTCCAACTCACGCCTGGTGCTCTCTGTGCCAACGCCGTCCCAGGTGATTAGCGTTAGAAGAGCAGAAGGTTCGAGATGAGAGACATCGCGCACCCGGAACCTGTAGGTTCCGTACCCCAGGCTGCGCGTGAGCTTCACCTCTGCCGCAGCCCACTTTCCCGGGCTTCCCGAAATGCGAAGATGCAGTGCACCTCTTGCGTCCGTCCAAACGTTCGCAGAATCGAAAAAGTTTCTTCCTCCGGCGTGGAAATTTGGTCCGCTGCTCGTCGTCCACTCGTAACCGCTGAAGTTCAGTATCTTTGGCGACGGGAGTACGCGCGCTAGCCCCTCTCCATTGACGACTGCCAGCGCCACCACGCCGTTGCCGACGATCGGCACTGATTCAGTTTGTTCTGGCGGATTATAGGTTGGATCAACAAGTAGAGCCGCATATTGTATTCCCAGGTGTACTGAAGCTTTCCAACGGCCGTCGGGTTCGATGTTGGTAAACGGCTGACCTGATTGCCGGCACAGGCCCCATCGCCCATCTGTCTTTGCGTACAACACGATTCGCTGTCCGGGTCGAGCCCCCGTGACACGGCCATCGATCACGTCGGTCTTGTAGTCACGTTCGGTTATGTCGGTCTTGTCGTCACTTTCCTGATATGCAGCGGCAACCTTACTGAAAGCAACCGTTGGAGCTGAATTATTTGGTGAAGAGTGGCATCCGGTCAGCACAAAGTAAAACAACAGCACTGATAATGATGCGGTACGTGCGCGTATGTGCTGGCGTGACACCATCGATCTCCGTCAGGGTCCGAGGTAAGGCATTCAGGGCTGTACCCACCATTGCCTGCTGCGGGCATAAGTAGCAACCGGCTGTGAGGCGGCCAACTCTACTCAAATCCGGGCATCTTCTTGCGCGACTCCAGGGATGCTGGTTCCTTCCTCAGAAATAGGCCGCGAGATTCCTAGTCTTCTCATCTTGGCCAGCAGCGTGGTTCGTTTCAGTCCCAATTTCGCCGCTGCTCCGCGCGGTCCACCGACGATCCAGCCGGCCTTCTCCAACGCTTCCACAATCAGAGCGCGATCCGAGTCTTCCAAGGTCATCGATGAGTGAAAAGCTCGGGTACGATGCAGACTGGGAAGCATGAGCTCGGTTTGCTTTTTGTGGAGTGGGTTTGGGAGCACGCCGTCCCGCGTGACGATCACCGCGCGTTCCACCAAGTTCTGCAACTCGCGAATGTTGCCAGGCCAGGAGTACCACTGGAAAGCAGCCATGGTTTCCGGAGAGATGCTGTCGACTTGCTTCCCCATGCGGCGGCTAAACAGTTTCACGAAATGGGTGACAAGAGCTGGAATGTCTTCCCGGCGCTCTCGGAGTGCGGGCAGCAAGATGGGGAAGACATTCAGACGATAATACAGATCGCTACGAAATTGCCCACGAGCGACCATCTTCGCCAGATCCCTATTCGTAGCCGCTACCAGCCGGACATCCACTTTGTGCGTGCGACCGCTCCCGAGACGCTCAAATTCCTGCTCCTGCAAGATCCGCAGCAACTTCGGCTGCAGCGCCGAGGGGATGTCGCCTACTTCGTCCAAGAACAACGTGCCTTTGTCAGCCATTTCGAAGCGCCCGATCTTCTGCGCAATCGCACCGGTAAAGGCGCCTTTCTCATGACCGAACAATTCGCTTTCCAGAAGATCCAGGGGAATGGCCGCGCAGTTCAACTTGATAAAGGCACGCCCGCAGCGCTGACTGGCATTGTGAATGGCATGTGCGATGAGTTCTTTTCCTGTACCCGTTTCCCCCTCAATGAGTACAGTTGAGTCTGTAGGGGCAACCTGCTCCACTTGCTCGAGGACAGATTCGAGGGCAGCGCTATGGCCGATGATCCGCTCAAACGTACGCTCAGCATGATCTGGCACAGGGTTCATGACTGTTGCATAATCTTCCACGGAAACCTCTACACTGTAGATTCCCCACGCGATTTCAATGGCCGATGTCGCTCACATATCAAGCGCAGCTCGGACTCTTTTCAGTAACAAGTGATGATCGAAGGGTTTTGCGAGGAACTCGACTGCACCCTCTCTCATCGCTCGAATTCTCATCCTGGCATCTCCATGAGCCGTAATGAAGATGATCGGAGTATTGCATCCTTCTTCTTTCAGCGTGGCCTGCAACTGCAGGCCCGACATCTTCGGCATGCGGATATCAACAATTAGGCACGCAGCCCGAGTATGCAAATCGGATTCGAGAAATTCCTCCGCGGATCCAAAGCACCGCGCGACCAGACCCGCCGCCTCAATGAGGTCGCGCAGCGAATCTTGCATCGCCTCGTCGTCATCAATAACCGCAATTATTTGGGACGTTCGTTCCACCGACATGCCCTGATGCTAGCGTGATTGCGACAGTTGGAGCAATCTCACTTTCGGCTAAAGCATTCAGACTTTGGTCGATCAGACCCCTACTTTCGATAGTTTGGTTAGGGGATAATTTCGCGAGGCGACTAACACATGCCGTACCGGTCAGTGTCATCCGCGTGGCTCTTGCGTCAAGTGTCATCTGGCTTGTCACGCAATTGCAGGAATGAGCGTCGGCCCGATGTAGAGGAAGCGTGGTTTATGGCCTATGAATTTCATGGCGGCAATTGCACGGGCACGATACGTATTGCGAGTTAGTCTCCGCAAACCGATCCCTCGTGTCCTGGAAATCGGCATTCACGCTGAAACCTCGCACCGCAGCGTCTCTGCGATTACTCATACGATGAGGTCGACAAGACTCTTGCGAGACAGCGGTCTTTCTTTTGAAGGGCTGCAGTTGGCAGTTGGATTGCAGTTGGAGCAGCGGAAGAGGTGGTTCCAACATAGTGCTGAGGTTTCGCTGATGTTCCTCGGTGCTGGAGAGGGGAAACGGAAATGGACGGCAACTACGTGTTTCTTTGTGGAGTGATGTGGTGCAGCTTCGGGCAGCAAGACGCAGGCAAGGAACTGCTAAGGGCTACGAACTCTGTGGATCCGGACGTGAATGCACTGGCCTGGGCTATGTTGGCAAAAGGCGCACGTCGCTTGAGGGATTTGGAAAGACGGACGCCAACCGGTTCTCGTGCGATCCTCGAGGGAAACCTATGTGGATGAGATCATGCGCCATTTGCAAAGCACTCTTGCATAAGCTCCGATTGTGCGAGTCCGTTCGGTGTCAATGCGGATGGGTTTGGTAGGGCCATTGGAGCGTGAAAAGCGTGAAAGCTTAATTGCATCCCAGCGCCGCAATAGGGGCTCATAGAACAAGAGGAGGTCATGGCAAAAGTAATTAAGTTTTACGTACCGAAGAAATTTCGGAAACCGTTGAAGTGCGCCTCTGTGCTGCACTCCGGAAAGATCATAGAGTTCTGCTCGCCGACTAAGAAGTCGGCCTAGCTCCAACAAGTGTCTTGTCGGTTGATCTTGCGGGGGGGACAGGTAGGGTGAAGGTCGGAGTCGGAGGTGATAACGGCCATGAAAGATAAATTCTCGAGTGCGGAATTGACGGCTTTACGGAACGATCTGATTCACGACGTTCTGATCGACTCGCGCGAGGCTGCCGAACTACTTCAGTTGTTCCTGATGGGACGCGGTTTCGGGGCGTCGCCCGAGGCAGCTCGAGACGCCGTGGGCCGTGTCGAGAGGTCAGGCTGCTCGATCCCCGTGCTGCAAAGGGAGCTGGAGGACCTCGCGTTGGTAATGTGAGCAGCCACCGATAGAAATTAAAGAATCTGCGGGGACCTCAGAACCTAGTCGTTTCCCCGCAAGGCGATGAACACGAACCAGCCGGGCCAACCAGCCCGGCGTTCTTGTTCTGGTGGCTTCTTGCGGTTTAGCTTTCTTAGACAGGGCTGCATGCTCGGCAAAACCTGAGGTGGCGAGAGAAACATCGTTTCACGCAAAGTCGACTACGTGAAGGACTTCAGCTTGTCCGCCATTCTGACGAGTTCAGGCAAGGATTTAGCCTGCATTTTTTTCATCACCTGTCCCCGATGCATTTTGACAGTGGCTTCACTGGCACCGAGTTCTCCCGCAATTTGCTTGTTAAGCATCCCGGAGACGACCAGGTTCATCACCTCGCGCTCCCGGACGCTTAATATGTTGTATCGCTGCCTCAGTTCAGCACTGTCTCGCTGCTTTTCGCGGGCGATGCGATCTCGAGTGAGCGATCGTTGAACGGCATCGAGCAAATCCTGTTGCCTGAATGGTTTGGTGAGAAACTCAACCGCTCCAGATTTCATGGCCCTCACCGACATCGGAACGTCTGCATGTGCTGTGAGAAAGATGATTGGAATACTTACTTTCCCTCTTTTCAGTTCGTGCTGAAGGTCCAAGCCGCTAAGGCCGGGGAGTCTCACATCAAGAATTAGGCAACTGGGACCATCACTGCGCGGACTCGACAGGAAATCCTGTGCCGTTCCAAAAGACTTAGAATGCAAGCCGACGGAGTCTAGCAGCTCCTGGAGAGACTCACGCACATCTGTATCATCATCGACAATGAATACGATTGGCACACCCTGCGTGCTCATAACGACGCGCCTCAATCAAAAGGGAGATCAAGTGAACAACCTCCCAAGTTTCGCTCTGTCGCTGTCGATTAAGCGCCGGTCGACAACGCCGCCTAGATTGTATCGGATGATGCAGCCGCGGACGCCGTGCAGAGCCTCGGCAGCGATAGTAACGTGAGGGTGATCGCCGACTGCTGACGCTCACCAGTCTTGCGCTCTTGCTGGCTAGAGACATCTATGTCGACACAAAAGGGGAGCCCAGAAGATCAACGGGAGGCGTTTACCGGTTCACGCTTGATTTCAGAGAGTTCCTTCGAGAAATTGAAATCTGTGGGAGCGGCACCGGTGATTAATCGCGCACCGCGATTGAATGTCAGGTCCTGTATCGCCCATTGAATGAAAACGAGGATGCGACTCTGGAACGAAACCAGATAGGTTACATGGATAAAAGCCCAAACCAGCCACGCTAACAACCCCGAAATGTGAAGACCGAATACGTCTGCCACTGCGGCTGCGCGTCCAATTACTGCCAGAGACCCTTTGTCGAAGTAACGAAAAGGTGGAAGCTCTGAATGCCCCTTTACTTTTCGCAAGATTGCCTTTGCTGCATAGGCCCCTCCCTGCATGGCGACCTGGGCCACCCCAGGCAATGGTTTTCCTTTTTCATCCACCGCTGAAGCCAGATCGCCTACTACGTAAATATCGGGATAGCTTGGAATCGTCAAGTCAGGTTTTACTTTGACTCTCCCTCCTTTGTCGGTCTCGGCTTTTGTGTGGCTAGCCACGATTTTGCCCAGCGGCGACGCGGTGATACCACCAGCCCAGACCACAGTTTTCGCCGCGATTGAATCAGTTTTCCCGCCGGAGTCAATCGTCAGACCCTCTTTGTCCACGTCTTTGACCATTGCTCCGGTCCTCACCTCGACTCCAAGCTTGGCAAGCGAACGGGTAGCCTTTTCTGCCAGGTCCTGAGGGAAAGGCATCAGTGCTCGAGGCGCACCATCCAGCAGGATGATCTGCGCTTCCTCAGGCTTGATAGAGCGGAAGTCATTCTTCAGGGTTTGGCGCGCGATCTCAGCGATCGCTCCAGAGAGTTCAACGCCAGTAGGGCCTGCTCCAACGATGACGAATGTGAGCCAGGCGCGACGCTGCACGGGATCCGAAAGGCGCTCGGCCACTTCGAATGCATAAAGAATTTTGTGGCGGATGGCCGTAGCCTCTTCGACACTCTTCATGCCGGGCGCCCATTCTTGCCACTCGTTGCGCCCGAAGTAAGATGTCTGCGAGCCGGCGGCAACGATCAATGAGTCGTACGGAACGATGGCCCCATCGGCCAGAAAGACGCGTTTCGAATCCGGATCGATGTCCACGACGGTCCCCAACCAAACGCGAGTATTTTTCTGCCGGCTTAAGACGCTCCGAAGGGGCGAGGCGACCTCTCCGGCCGAAAGCGAACCCGTTGCGACCTGATAGAGCAGCGGCTGGAAAAGGTGATAGTTTCGCCGATCGATAAGCGTCACGTCGACCAGATCCGACTTCAGGTTCTGGGCCGCAGAAAGTCCGCCAAACCCCCCGCCTATGATCACTACCTTCCAGCGTTCGCTCATTCTTTCCTCCTAGTGGCTCAAACAATTTCCCGACTGTGATCAGGGACCAGGGTCGGCGCAGGCCAGCCGTTCAGCACCGCATCCACGTTGTCCAGTGCCAGCATGCCCATTGCTGTACGGGTTTCGACCGTGGCGCTGCCGATATGCGGCAATAGAAATGTGTTTTTCAGAGAAACATATTCCGGGTGAAGTTTTGGCTCGCCTTCAAATACGTCGAGTCCGGCAGCGGCGACCCGCCCGCTCTTGAGAGCAGCGATAAGGTCGTCGTCGACAACCAATCCGCCGCGAGCCGTGTTCACCACGATGGCCCCGGGGGGCAGAAGGCTTATGGCTTTGGAGTTCAAGAAATGGCGAGTCCGAGCGGTCTCCGGGGCGTGCAGGCTCAAGAACTGGCTTGCGCGAAGCAGATCCGACGGATCTTCGTGGTAGACGGCATCGCCCGCGATTTTCGCAGGCAACTCAGACTTGTTGGTATAGTGAATCTTCATTCCGAATCCTCGCGCTCGACACGCCACCGCTTGTCCCACGCGCCCCATTCCTAAAATGCCGAGGACTTTGCCACTGACTTGCCATCCCAAAAGCATGTCGGGACTCAGGGGCTTCCACGTTCCAGTTCGAACCAGTTCCTGAGCTTCGTAAGCGCGACGCGAAGCACCCAGCAAGAGCAACATAGCGATGTCGGCCGTTGCTTCACTGTTGACACCAGGGGTATAGACGACAGGAATTTTCCTGCGAGCGGCGGCTTCCAGATCGATATGCTCAAAACCCACCGAGTACGTGGCGATGATTTTTACGGTGGACGAGACTTTCTGGAAAAACCCAGAGTCCAACCGGTCTGCCGGCGTGATAAACAATGCGTCGGCTCCTTCGGCCGCGGAGAGCAGCTTCTGCTGGCTAAAAGGAAACTGGTTAGGGTTTCGCCGGGCGTCGAAATCGCGGTCGATGCGGTCTTCAACTTCCTTTGTGTAACGGCTGGTCACCACCAGAATGGGTTTAGTCATGCCCGACATATCCTTATACTGTGCTCAGACGATTCTCACGTTTCGCTGGATCTCCTTTATCACCGTATCCACCCTTCCGCTCAACACCTGCTTGGCGAAACTGAGAGTGAACCCCTTGACCGTGTGGAATGGTGAATGGGACGGCATGGCAAGCGCAAAGGGATCTACAACGGCGTCGACAACGACGGGACCGTTCTTGTACGCGAGAGCTGCGGCCAGACCTTCTCGAACGTCCTCGGGTTCCTCGATGCGAATCCCTTTCGCCCCCATCGCCTCAGCCACCTTGGCAAAATTTGGATTCTTGAACTCCACGCCAGACGGGATGAAGCCAGCCTCCTGTTGTTCGATATGGACGAAGTCGTACTTCTCGTTGTTGAGAATGACTTGAACCACCGGAGTTCGCCGTTCTATCTGGGTCAGCAGATCGCCCATTCCCAGCATCGTGAAGCCCCCATCGCCGCATAAGGCGATGCACTGTCTGCCGGGATATGCCAGAGCACATCCGAAGGCGTTCGGTGCGGCATTGGCCATAGACGCCCACGAGAATGAGCCAAAGAGCCTGCGGTTTTTTCCACCGTAGATATGTCTCGCAAGCCAGATGCAGGCCGTACCCGTGTCCGCAAAAAACATAGCATCATCCGATGCGAGCTCGCTGAGCGTCGCGGCCAGGAATTCAGGACGTATCGGTTTTATCGCTGGTCCCTTCTCGACATAGTGCTGCAGCTGTTTGTGGAAGGATTCCGTGCGCGCAATTTGCCTTGCTAAAAACTCTCCATCCGTCTTTTCACTTACGGCTGGAAGCAATGCACTGACCGTCGACTTGATATCGCCGACAAGACCGAGATCCAGCGCTGTACGGCGGCCGATGTGCTTCGGGTTCTTGTCAATCTGAACCTTTTTCACGCTGGCGCCGGGAAGAAATTCTGAGAACGGAAAATCGGTGCCCAGCATGAGCAAGAGGTCGGCCTCATGGAGTGCGTTGTAAGCTCCCCCATAACCGATCAGCCCGGTCATGCCAACGGCGTTAGGATTATCATGCTCCAGCCATTGCTTCCCGCGGAAGGCATAGCCGACGGGGGCCTTCAGCTTGCATGCCAGTTCAACCACTTCGTCGCGAGCTTCTCTGCAACCGTCCCCACCAAAGATGGCCACCGTTTTCGCTTCGTCGATCATCCTCACCAATTTTTCAAAGTCTGTGTCGGAAGGTCTCAGGATAGCTGGGGCTGCAATGGTGAAGTCGGTAGGCTGGTCGGGCGCATCGGCGGCCGCGACATCGCCAGGTATGGAAAGAACGGTGGGACCTTTTTCCAGAACAGCCGTGAGGATGGCGGTGTTGATGACCGCGCGGGCCTGCTCCGGATTGACCAGCCGTGCGGTGTAGAGAGAAGCCGCCTCGAAAAATTTGTACGGATTCAGTTCTTCCAGCGTGGATGTGTCAATAAGGCTCGACTCGACATCCCCGGCGATGGCGATAATAGGAGCTGCTTCTTTCCGTGCGTCCATCAATCCATTGAACAAATGGACAACTCCGGGCCCCGCAGTTCCACACACCACCACCGGGTTGCCCGTGAAATAAGCCTCCGCGACCGCGGCAAACACTCCATATTCCTCATGACGAACGGGAACAAACTCAATTGCGCCATTTCGGCGCAGTGCGTCCACTACAGGATTCAGAGCGTCTCCGACGATTCCATAACAGCGCTTAACCCCAGCCTTCGCCAGCATCTCCCACAATACGTCCGCAACTGTTTTCGACATAAGAACCTTCCTGAAGTTCTTGTGGACCTCGGTACCGGTACCGTGCAATTCAGTCCCAGCGTTTAGGTCGCCGCTATGCCTACCCAGCAACTCTCGAGCAACTGTATTTCGGTGTTCACGTCAGTGAGTCCATGCAATTGCCGTGCCATGAAATTCGTGGTCACAAACTGCGCTTCATCTACATCGGGACTGGCCTAGCTCCCGCAATTGCGTGACAAGACAGATGACACTTGACGCAAGAGGCATAGGAATGACACTGACGGGTTCGGCGTGCTCGTAGCCTCACGAAATTAAAGTTCGGGATTTCGTGAGTGTTTGCTTCCATCGCGGTTGCGGTGCACGAAATATGAGTCCCTGTCTCTTTGGTAGCACGCTTGCTCATCATTCAATCGAATTCCGGGCGCTAAGAATTGTGATGCGACGCTTTGCAATAAGAATTAAGAGAGGTTCCGAAGTCTAGCGATATCGCGGATTTCGGGAGTGGAGAACGGAAGAAGAGAGATGTCGATGTTGAGAAAATCCTCGACGGTGCGGTTCCTTACGCAGACGATCCTTCTTCTCTTTTGGTCTGGTATGACGGTGTGGGCAAGCGAGCCAGAAGGCTCGTCTTCTCACGGCACAAATATATTCGCTCCCGCCTCAACCCCAGCCAAGTCGATTGCTGACTTGTCCGTCTTTGTACTTGTTATTACCGGAATCATTTTTGTCGTGGTTTTTGCGTTGCTGGTTTATGCCGTCGTTAAGTTCCGTGGGCGGGCCATGGATGCCGGCCGCGAGCCAGCTCAGGTGTACGGGAGCACGCAGATTGAGCTGGCGTGGACAATCATTCCAATTTTGATTGTCGTTGTCCTGTTCCTGGCCACGGCACGAGTGATCCACGCGATTCAGGATGCCCCAGAACCGGCGGGCGCTGTACAGGTCACCGCGATTGGACATCAATACTGGTGGGAGTTTCGCTATCCGAGGCTGGGGATCGTCACAGCCAACGAACTGCACATCCCAGTGAGCGATCCCAGTCATCCGGCACCTACATTCCTTCAGTTGCTTTCGGCCGATACCGACCACAGCTTTTGGGTGCCGGAGCTTGGAGGAAAGACCGACCTCATTCCGAACCACCCCAACAAAATGTGGATTGATCCACAACGCACCGGTGTATTTCTTGGCCAGTGTGCACAGTACTGTGGAACACAGCACGCGAAAATGCTGCTACGCGTTTCGGTGGATGAGCCGGAGGAATTTTCCGCCTGGGTTCGCGCTCAGCAGAGACCTGTTATCGAAGACATACGTGCAATCGCTGGGAGGCGAGTGTTTGAAAGCAATGCCTGCATGAACTGCCATGCGGTAGCCGGAACCGTAGCGAATGGACGCTTTGGCCCTGATCTGACTCATTTGATGAGTCGCGCCACCATTGCCGCAGGCGCCACCAAAAATACTCACGACAATCTACGTCTCTGGATCCAGACCCCTAGCGCGATCAAACCGGGTTCATTAATGCCTGCTATGCAACTGAGCGGCGCGGACCTGGATGCGGTTGTGAGTTACATGGAGACGCTGCGCTAGAAGGCTCAGGGAAACACCTATGTCCTCAAACGCGATCACCGTTCCCGGCGCCCAGATCCAAGCCCGACCTTGGGTTGATGAACTTCATCAGTGGCTGAGCACGGTCGATCATAAGCGGCTGGGGATTCTCTACATTCTCTCAGCTCTGTTGTTTCTCGCCATCGGTGGCGTCGAGGCACTCATCATTCGCATTCAGCTGATGCATTCGCACAACAATTTCGTTTCGCCGGAAGTTTTCAACCGGATGTTCACCATGCATGGAACAACCATGATCTTCTTCGTGGCCATGCCAGTTTTGTTTGGATTTGCGAACTACCTGGTCCCATTGATGATTGGTGCGCGGGACATGGCATTTCCCCGCCTGAATGCTTTCAGTTTCTGGCTCTCGTTCTTTGGCGCGCTGCTTCTCTATTTCAGCTTTCTCGGAGGAAGCGGCTTGTACGGCGCCGGAAGCGCACCGGACGTGGGTTGGTGGTCGTACGCGCCATTGGGCGCACGCGCCTTCTCGCCTGGCCATAGTTCGGATTATTGGACTCTCGCGCTGCTGGTCTCCGGTTTTGGGAGCATCGGAACGGCCATCAATATCATTGCGACAATTCTCTGCCTGCGATGCCCAGGTATGAAGATTAGTCGTATGCCCCTGCTGGTGTGGATGAACCTTGTGATGGCAGGAATGGTTTTGCTTGCGATTACACCCTTATCCGCCGCTCAAATCATGTTGCTGATCGATCGATATTTGGGTGGCCATTTCTTCGATACCCAGGCTGGAGGATCGGCGGTCCTGTGGATGCACTTTTTTTGGATATTTGGGCATCCGGAAGTCTACGTTCTGATCATTCCTTGTTTTGCCTTCATGTCAGAAATCATTCCCGTCTTTTCGCGCAAACCGATTTTCGGTTATCCGGTGATGGTTGCCGCGACTGTGTGCATCGGCTTCGTGAGCATGAGCGTCTGGGCACATCACATGTTTACGATCGGAATGAACTCCTACGCCAACAGCTTTTTCACTCTGACCACGATGGCGGTCGGCGTTCCCACGGGAATCAAGATTTTCAACTGGATCGGCACCATGTGGGGTGGAAAGATCCAATTCAAAACGCCGATGCTGTTCAGCATCGGATTTCTGTTCCAATTCCTCATTGCAGGCCTGACCGGCATCATGATGGCCAGTTCGCCATTCGATTGGCAGCTGAGCCTCTCCTATTTTGTCGTGGCGCACTTTCACTATGTGATCGTGGGCGGAATTCTATTCGCTCTCTTCGGTGCCTTCTATTACTGGTATCCCAAAATGACCGGCCGAATGCTGAGCGAGCGTTTGGGCAAATGGCATTTCTGGTTGTTCTTGATTGGCTTTCACCTGACGTTCGACGTGATGCACATTCCCGGAGTGCTGGGCATGCCGAGGCGGATCTACACCTACGAGCCAGGCCGCGGTTGGGACACCTTGAACTTCATCATTACTATTGGGGCGTTTATTCAGGCGATCGCGATTCTGGTGTTTCTAGCAAATCTCGTAGTTTCTTATTTCAAGGGAGACAAGGCCGGACACGACCCGTGGGACGCTTGGACACTGGAATGGTCCATCAGTTCGCCGCCGCCTGCGTATAACTTTGCCACCGTTCCAACGGTTGCCAGCCGCCGCCCCTTGTGGGACCTGAAGCATCCTGAAGACCCCGATAGCCGCTATGAGTGAAGGCGAAATCATATGAGCGCAGTTACAACCTCATTTCCGAATTCAGCGGTCGCATGGCATCTGCCATCTCGTGGGAAGGTGGCGATGGCCGGTCTCATCGTTGCCGAATCGGCGATCTTCACGATCTTCGTTGTCGCCTATCTCTTTTACTTGGGGAAAAGTCTGACGGGGCCGACACCGCGCGAAGTGCTCGAAACGCCGATTTTCTACACGATTTGTTTGTTGTCCAGCAGCTTGACCATTCATCTTGCGGCGAAGTGTCTGGCACGCGGTATTGGATTTGCTTTCCTCGGACTCTGGCTGCTCACCATTGCACTGGGTGGCTTGTTCCTCTATGGCACGGCGCAGGAATGGCACCGGCTGATTTACGAACACGGGTTGACGATCTCGACCAACTTGTTCGGGACAACATATTACTCACTTGTCGGGCTGCACGCGTTTCACGTCACCGCAGGTCTCGTCATGCTCGTGACGGTTGCGGTGTTCTCACTTAGTGGCCGTGTGGGAGTGAAGCAGTCCGGTCACATCGAAGTGCTCTCGATGTACTGGCATTTCGTCGACGTCGTATGGGTTGTGGTTTTCACTGTAGTTTACGTTCTCGGCCGCTGAGGTAGACATGGCGACAGTATTGGAAACGGAGCAATGGAACGAAACTTCCGGGACTCCCCGCACGATCGAGGTGCCCGCGCCAACAGGCTGGCCTTTCATCCTGGCTTTTGGGGCAACCCTCCTTTTCGCGGGACTGGTGACGAGCATGTCGGTGAGCGCCCTCGGGGCCGCGCTCGCGTTGGTGGGCTGCGTCGGATGGTTTCGCGCTGTCTTTCCGCGTGCGCATGAAGAAACTGTTGCTGCGGCGTCGGAGGACATTCGCCTCATCACTGTTCGACAAGTCGTGGAGCGACTGCCCGTTCAGGGGGAACAGGTCCGCGCATGGCTTCCCGTCCGCACGTATCCGATCTCGGCGGGGGTCAAGGGCGGATTGGCTGGCAGCATCGCAATGGCAGTGTTGGCCTGTGCCTTTGGCGTTCTGAAGGCGGGCAGTATCTGGTATCCCATCAATCTGCTCGCCGCGGTGGTCTATCGAGAATCCTTAGCGCTTGGGTCCACACAGCTGTATTCATTTCATGGAGATGCCTTCGCGATTGCCTTTGTTCTGCACGGTGTTGTGTCCATTCTTGTGGGCTTGCTATACGGTGCGATGCTGCCCATGTTCTCGCGTCGCCCGATTGTACTTGGAGGGCTTATTGCCCCGGCGCTCTGGTCCGGGCTTCTGTACACAATCCTCGGGCTGGTGAATCCACTGCTCGCCAGCCGCATTGATTGGTTCTGGTTCATTGCCTCGCAAGTGGCGTTTGGAATTGTGGCAGGCCTGGTAGTTGTGCGCCAAACGAAGATTCCTACCCGCGAGAATGTGTCGTTTGTTCTACGGGCAGGGATCGAAGCGCCCGGAACCATTCCACCACGAGAGACCGAAGAGGAGCGCCGATGAGCTGGATCCCGTATCTGTCTACATTCGCCATTCTCTTCCTTGTACTCCTCTCGGCTTGCAGTACTCCACATGGCCAACCTGAGAAAGGTTTGGAGCCGGTAGCGCCGAACCAGGTTGTTGACTTCGGCACTCTTTACGCACAGAACTGCGCCGCCTGCCATGGCGAGGAGGGGCGTGGCGGAGCCTCGATTGCCCTTGCCAATCCGGTGTATCTCGCCATTGTCGATGAAAAGGCGGTGCACAACGCTGTTGCCAACGGGGTCCGTGGAACCTCGATGCCAGCCTTCGCGCAGACCGCCGGAGGATTCCTGACGGACGAGCAAATCAACGTGGTTACGAGCGGAGTCTTTTCGCGTTGGGAACGCAAGGGAATTCTCGACGGAACAAATCCGCCTTCGTACGTTGCAAAAACGACGGGGAATGCCGCACGTGGTGAGATCGTTTTCGGAACATACTGCGCATCCTGCCACGGGTCTGAAGGTCGGGGCGGAGCCAAAGGCAGCGCCGTCACCGACGGGTCATTTCTGGCGCTCGTCAGCGATCAGGGACTACGCTCGATTGTGATTACTGGCCGGCCGGAATTGGGCGCACCCGACTGGCGCGGAAATGTTCCCGGAAAGCCCATGTCTGACCAGGAAATCACAGACGTCGTTGCCTGGTTAGCGTCACGCCGCGTTCAGAATCCAGGGCAACCATATTCCGCGTCGAATTATGAGCAGCACTAGGAGATGAGATATGTCGAGTAAACCTGTGATGGCCCCGTCGACTGACACAACAGTCTCGCGCCGCGGATTCTTCATGAAGCTGGGGATCCTATTCAACGGATTCGCGGCCATGGTGCTGGCGGTACCGATTGTGCGATTTCTCTCTTCTTCGGTTACACGAGGACGCGCCAACGCGTATCTCTCATGGGTGCCGCTCGGTGGCATTGACAAGTTTCCTGAAGGCGAAACGCGCCTGGCTACCTTTCAAAATCCATACGTGATGCCCACAGATGGCAAGACGGTGGACACTGCCTGCTGGGTGCGGCGTATTGCAGCCGATAAGTTTCAGGTCTTTGCCATCAACTGCGCACATCTTGGCTGCCCGGTTCGCTGGTTTCAACAATCCGGTTTGTTTATGTGTCCCTGTCACGGTGGAGCGTACTATCGCGATGGCTCGCGCGCCTCGGGACCACCAGAGCGCGGATTGTTCGAGTATCCGTATGAGGTTAAGAATGGCGTGCTGACGATTCAAGCCGGGGAATTGCCGACGCCGGGTGCAGCGATGGCGAGTCTATGCACGGAGAAGCCGCCATGCGCATGATTGCGAAAGTAGGAGAATGGCTCGACCATCGTTTGCAGCTTGCGGCACCGATTCGTGAAGCCGCAGAACATCCCGTGCCACGGAACACAGCAAGCTGGTTCTACGTGTTCGGCAGCGCAGCGCTCACCGTCTTCATTCTCCAACTTGTTACCGGTATTCTGCTGGCCCTGATTTACGTGCCCTCAGCCGGCGAAGCTTGGAGCAGTCTGCAGGCTCTGAACCATCAGGTGGTGCTCGGCTGGTTCATTCGCGCCATGCATGGATGGGGCTCCAACTTCATGGTGGCGATTGTTCTCATTCATATGGTGCAGGTGTTCCTGTTCGGAGCCCACAAGTTCCCGCGTGAACTCACCTGGGTCATTGGGGTCTTCCTCCTGCTGATGACTCTCGGCATGGCCTTCAGCGGACAAGTGCTTCGCTTCGATCAGGACGCCTACTGGGGCTTGGGAATCGGAGCTTCCATCGCGAGCCGAGTACCCGTAGCCGGCCCCGTGATCGTGAAATTGATGCTGGGTGGACCCATCATCGCCGGCGCAACCCTCTCCCGATTTTTTGCACTGCATGTGTTTGTGATTCCCGGAATGCTGATTGCTTTCGTGGGACTTCACGTATTGATGGTAATGAAGCTGGGAATCAACGAGTGGCCGATGCCGGGACGGATTGTTAAGCGCGCTAGCTATGAACGCGATTATCACGCGCTTACGAAGAGCGAAGGGGCACCGTTCGTTCCATATGCGGTTTGGAAGGATTTGTTCTTCGCGGGCTTCATCATTCTGGCCGTAGCAGCCTGCGCCTACTACTTCGGTCCATTTGGACCGACCGGACAGCCGGATCCCACGATCATCCAGACCGCCCCGAAACCAGATTATTTTTTCCTATGGCTTTACGCTTTGCTGTCGCTGCTTCCTCCGTCGATGGAGACGCCGTTCCTTCTTATCGTCCCACCGGTGGCGATCATCGCATTGATCCTCTTGCCCTTTCTTTCCGGCGAAGGAGAAAAAAGTTGGAAGCGGCGGCCGATCGCGGTTCTCACCGTGCTGCTGATTGCCATCACACTCGGGACCTTTACGCGCATGGCTCAATTCGCGCCGTGGAGCCCGCATATGAATGCGTGGAGCGGTGATCCGGTCCCGGACCGATTCGTGCATGGCACAACCGCTCTGGAGCGTCAGGGCGCGTTGGTATTTCAGGTAAAGCAGTGCCGTAACTGCCATTCGCTCGGCAGTACCGGCGGAAAGAGGGGCCCAGCACTGGATAGTGTCGCGGTGCGACTCACCAACGACCAGTTGATCCGGCAAGTGATTCAAGGTGGCGGCAACATGCCCGCCTATGGCAACAACTTAAGTCCGGCGGAGACCACCGCACTCGTGGCGTTTCTGGAATCGTTGCATCCTGAGGGGCAAGCCCCCGCACGGGATGCATCACGCGAGGTTGTGCTTGGTGATAGCGACCATAAAGAAGCCGTTGCTCAGCGATAGGACAATCCATGCAACATGCTCCCCACGCCGCATTCGAAGCACTCTGGGTTTCAGTGCCTTTGATTCTCGTAGCGTTGGTCTATGTGCGCGGATGGGTTCATATTCGCAGAATTAATGTAGAAACGATTGAGAACTGGCGCGTGGGCAGTTTTCTACTCGGTCTGTTCTTGATCTGGCTCGCGACGGCTTCACCGATCGATGCACTCGACCACGAACTGCTAACGATTCACATGGTTCAACATTTGCTGCTCATGACGCTGGCTCCTCCGTTGATCTGGTTGGGTGCGCCGCTGAAGCAGCTACTGCATGGTCTAACGCAGGGACTTGGGAACGTTATGAGTTATTTCTTTCGATCGCCGCCAATACAGCGACTGGGCGGGGCAATTGCCCATCCCGCAGTTTGCTGGCTTGCGGCCGCTGCCACGCTAGTCGGATGGCACGTTCCTTCTTTGTTTGCGCTGGGGATGCGATCAGGACCATGGCATACGATAGAGCAAGTCTCGTTCCTGGCAAGTGGCCTTCTATTCTGGTGGCCTGTCGTTAAGCCCGGGCAAGGGACGTCGAACGGCTCAGAATGGCCCATCCTTTTATATCTTTTTGCGGCTACGCTGCCGTGCGACATCCTTTCCGGATTCCTGGTCTTTTGCGACCGCGTGGTCTACCCAGTGTTCTCGTCTTCACCGCAGTCGTTTGGCCTGTCTGCGCTAGAAGATCAGCAATGTGCCGGTGCGTTGATGTGGACTTGCGTGACCGTCGTTTACTTGATTGCCGCGGCAATTGTTGCTGCACGTTTACTCTCCCCACATCGGTCGGAAGAGCCATCGATTTTGCACTTCGAGTCGGAACCCAGTGCGGTGCGGACGATCCCACAGCGGATCGAGGCTGTCTGATGGCCGGCCAGTCCATAGTTACCGAGCAACTCGTGCCCCCCAGGTCGCAAGACGGGCATTTTGCGGGATCCACGTTCTCCGATTACTGGGCACTCACGAAGCCTGAAGTCAATTTCCTCATTCTGATCACGACTGGTGTCGGTTTCTATCTGGGTTGCGGAAACGAAGCACGAGCGTTGTCATTCTTGGGGTTGTTCAACATTTTGTTTGGAACATTGTTGGTCGCAAGTGGGACAGGTACATTAAACCAATACATCGAACGAAAGTTCGATGCGCAAATGCGCCGTACAGCGCGCCGCCCCGCTGCAGCCGGTCGTCTCAAACAGGCTGCCGTTTTGGCCTTCGGAATTGCACTAGCAGCGACAGGTAGCGTGTACCTTGCCGCCGCTGTCAACCCTCTCGCGAGTGTGCTTGCGGTTCTCACGCTGCTCACTTATCTGTTCGCGTACACACCGCTGAAACGAAAAACACCGTTGTGCGTTCTCGTCGGTGCTTTTCCCGGTGCCGTGCCTCCCCTGATCGGCTGGGCCGCAGCATCTGGCCGATTGAATAGCGATGCGTGGACGCTGTACGCAATCGTCTTCCTTTGGCAGTTCCCACATTTCATGGCAATCGCATGGATGTACCGCGAAGACTACGACCGAGCAGGCTATCTGGTCTTGCCCAAGGGCGATGCGAGAATTCCTTTCATGGCACTGGAAACCCTGGTGCCGCTGCTGGCTCTGGTCGTGATCAGCATCGCGCAATTTCCGACACGGCACCCTGCCATTTTTTACTGCGCCGGAGCACTGCTGAGTGCCGGGTTCCTGTACTTTGCGCTGGAATTTGTTCTTCAGCGTTCGCGGGCAGCAGCACGCCGATTGCTTGCGGCATCGATAGTTTACCTACCCTTATTGTTCGGGCTAATCGCGACACTGTGCAATCGGGCCGGAGTCTGATCCGATTTCTACATGACAGATGCCTCAGCGGCCAAAGCGAGACAACGAATCGTGACAGTCAGAAAGTTGACAGTCTGAGTCCTTCAGATTACGGCGCAGGACTTCCGCTGCGACGTTGTACTTAAAAGACTAATAAGTGATGTTCGCGCGTCTCGGAATCGTGCGCACGTTTGGCAGCAGAGATGCTCTTCACAAAAATGCCAACGTGGTCGGATCGCAGGTGGTGTCGCGATCTCGTTGAGTTATCACAAAGGTATAGGGAATAAGAATGCAGATTTTGGGACGCAAGAGAATGGTTACGTTAATGTCATTGGCGGTGATTTTCGCAAGTCCGTTTCCGATTCCCGCGTTCGCGGGTAGTGGGCAAGATATTCAGACCAAGACACCCACACCTCGACAATTCGAAGCGCAACCAACGAATGAGCAGGCAGGAGAAGTGCAAGTTGCTAACGACTCTCCAAATGATGGCGCGCCCACAAATACTGACGAGCCGAGACGGCGTGCTCTGCCGGCACCGCTGGATGGTGTCTTTCCCAGTTCAGAATATCTCGGCCCGACACCGTTGATAGGTGTGCCCGACACGGATCCGATCTACCCTCTCACGAAAGCTTTTTGGTCTGCTTTTCCTGCGCTCAAAAGAGCCAGAATCAAAGTGTATGGATGGGCGAATCCTGGTATCAACGCCAGTACTTCCAGTAAATCGAACATTCCCGAATCCTATGCGACCGTGCCCAACCAAATTGAATTCGACCAGGGTGTATTACGGGTCGAACGCCTTCCGGACACCGTGCAAACCGACCACCTTGACTGGGGATTCCGTGTCACTCCAATGTATGGCATGGATTATCGCTGGACGACATCCGAAGGGTGGTTTAGCGGCCAACTTCTGCACCATAATTATTTATATGGATTCGATCCTGTAGAAGCGTATGCACTCCTCTACGTTCCATCGGTTGCAAAAGGAATGGTCATCAAAATCGGGCGCTACATCTCGCCCCCTGATATAGAGGCACAACTCGCTCCGGACAACTACTTGTACACTCACTCGCTGATGTTCACTTACGACTGCTACACCCAGACTGGCATCAATGCCGCCATAAAACTGGACGATCAATGGTCGATTCTGTTCGGCATACACGCTGGCGACGACATTGCCCCTTGGAACGGTGCAGCACATCCGACTGCGATGGCAATGGCGCGCTGGGTCTCCGCGAGTAACAACGATTCGCTCTTTGGCGGCATTGATTCTCTCAACGGGGGCAAATTCAAGGACGGGCACGACAACCTCCAACAGTTCAACCTGACTTGGACCCACAGGTTCAACAAACGAGGAACGTTCTTGACCTCCACCGAGACGTACTATCTCTTCCAAACTCACGCGCTCGTGGGCGGGACGGTCAACAACGGTCCGTCTCACACGTGGTTTACCAACGTCGGCGCGGGTGCGCCGATTCCGGGCAATGCGCCTGCGTTCGGAGTGGTGAACTACACAGAGGTGAAGCTGTCGCAGAAGGATTTTCTTTCGCTTCGTCCTGTCGACTACATCGTCGATTTCAAAGGGGAGCGGTCGGGATTTGCAACCACCATGGCAAGTTGGACGGCGGGAGTGACCCACCGTTTCAACGAACTGATCTCGGTACGTCCCGAGGTAAGGTATGAGCACGCCTTCAGTGCAAGGCCTTGGGACAACGGTCAGCGAAAAGATCAGTTCATGTTTGCAATAGACGCGATCCTGCGTTTTTGACCGGACTGGTCGGACTGATCGCACATGAGGAAGCACGCAAATGAGAGATAACATTGTTCCAGGCGCTGTCCTCCCAGACTATGACTTTCCGACCACGTCGTGAAGCGCCAAAAGCTCGAAACTCCAAGAGCCAGGTCCCATGGTTCTTGTTCTCAGTCGCGGTGGTTTCTGCCCAAAAGAGCGTGGGCAGCATGAAGGCCTCGTTCAACTCCACCTCGAGCTCGAGGCGGCATACTGCGGACTGATCACAATCACTATCGACAATATTATTGAGACCATTGAATGTCGCAGCGGAGTTGGCGGCCGCTGGCCTTTCCTCTCAGGCCTAAGGCCTTTCGTTCAAAGAGACCTCGATATTGCTGAATCCACGGATCATTTGTACAAGCCGATGATCTCACACACGATCGTGCTCGAACCCGGTCTCGTCGTTTACAGGTCCACAACGCTCTGGTTCCTCGGCCGACCTACAATCGAAGATTTCCGCCAGGACTTGGGTGCGGTTCTCAAAAAATGTCGACCCGATTGGGAATATCACAAATTCGGATCTGAATACGTGGCAGCGCGGCGATAAAAAACTCTTTTACTCCTCCGACAGAACATCCGAGCGAACTGTTACAGACGTGTCGTTGGGGAGTGTTCTGAAGCAACGAACTGAACGCGAGTATCGCTGGCAGTAGGGGGGACTAACGATAAATCAACTCGTCCATCTCAGTACGATTCGGACGAGCATCGCGAAAAGAGCGAAAGTCCCTAGGGACAATCCATAGATTGCACAGAACCACAGAATTTGGCGCCGCTGAGTTCTCATGCTTCCCATCCGTTCTCAGGTGTTCTGCCCCGGAAAATCCAATAAGCGAAGGCGGAATACGCGAGCACTACGGGAGTGACGCAGGTAGCGCCGATGATCACCAATCCTTGGCTGGTCGAGGATGACGACGCATCCCAAAAAGACACACTGAATGGCACGATCTCTGGAAATACAATAAGAGCTGTTCCTGAGATACCCACGACAAAGAGCAACTGGCCGATCAAGAACGGCACTGCCGTTCTACTCTTTCCGGGACGTGCCGTTAACGTTCCTGCCGCAATGGCAAATAAACCAACAAGGCAAGCAAGACCGATCCCATGTGAGGCCCACTGCGCACGAATGCCTGGCTGGATTCTGACCGCATAGATGCAAGCTATGCCGAAGAAAACAGCAAAGGCCGGTGCAGCAACACGAAGGGAGCGACTCGCAAAGTGTTGCAGTGACAAATTGGATTTCAGTTTGAGCCATCCTGCTCCCAGTACGGCATAGCCGAACAGAAGGGTGATGCCACTGATTATGGGTAGGGGACGAAAGATATCTAGAACGCTTCCTGCGAAATGCCGATTCTGGACAGTCACGCCCTGCATGAGGCCACCCACAATGAGTCCCTGCATCAGCGCAGCAACTACCGACCCCACTCCGAACGCAACGTCCCACGCGCGACGATGCTCTTTTGACTGCACGCGGAACTCGAATGAGACGCCTCGAAATCCCAACGCAAGCAGCATGAGTATCACCGGAAGATAGAAGGCTGGTAACAAAATCGAATATGCAATCGGAAATGCAGCAAGCAGTGTTACGCCGGCCATGATGATCCAAGTCTCGTTGCCATCCCAGGTTGGCGTAATCGAGTCCACCATATGATCACGAGCTGGTTGAGCTGGCTGGAAGAGGAGCAAGATACCTACACCCAAATCAAAGCCGTCCAGAATCACGTAAAGCGTAAGTGTGAGCGCCAGGAAGGAAGCCGACAGCAGTGGGAGATCCATTTCTTTCAACTCCTTTCCCAGAACTGGTTATCCGCCAATCGTTTTGGGCTGTCTAGCACGTACGGCCGGAAAGCGTTTTTTATAGAACCAGACGCTTCCGCGTAAGCAGTAGCTTCCACAGGCCCACGGCGAATAATGCGGAATGTAAACACCAGGAAGGCAGTGATGAAGACGGCGTACACGCAGACGAACGCGATCAGAGTCGCCAAGAGCGCTTGCGCAGGAACAGGAGATACTGCGTCGACAGTTTTCAGGAGGCCATAGATGACCCATGGTTGTCGGCCAGTCTCTGCAACATACCATCCCGCCAATGTCGCAATAATCCCGGATGGGGTCATGAAAACCAGCATCCAAAGAAACAATCGAGACTTGAAGAGCGTCCCACGGAATCGCAACCAAAGTGAAGCGACTCCCACGGCGAACATGAGCATCGCCAAACAGTACATGATTCGAAATGCAAAAAATACGAGTGCCATTCTAGGCTGGAGCTCCCGTGGCGTATTTTTCAGACCTTCGACACGTCCCTTGAGGCTGTGGGTCAGCCAGATACTTCCGAGAACGGGTGTTCCCAGCGCGAACCGGTTTCGCTGATTCTTTTGGTCGGGGATTATGAACCAGTAATACGGTGCGGGCGACTGCGATTGCTTTTCCCAGAAACCCTCGGCCGCCTGCATTTTTGACGGTTGGTATTTGAGCATCGTGCCATAGACAATGTCTCCGATGAAGACCTGTCCGGCGATCAACACGGTCGCGAAGGCGGTTCCCAGAGCGACCGTCCTCCGCGCAAAATCCTGGTGCTTGCCTCGCAACAGATACCACGCACCTACTCCAGCGACCATGAATGATGCCGTTAAGTAGGCCGCTGTCAACATGTGAGGTAATCGGTAGGGCCAGGATGGGTTCATCAACACGTGGAGCCAGTTCACAACGGTCAATTGGCCATCATGAATTGCGACTCCAGCCGGTGTCTGCATCCAACTGTTGGCGGAAAGTATCCACGAAGCCGATAGAAGTGTACCAACCGCAACCATGCACGTTGCGACAAAGTGCAGCTTCGGGCCGACGCGATTGAAACCAAAGAGCATGATTCCCAAAAAGCCTGCCTCTAGGAAAAAGGCGGTCAAGACCTCAAGTGCGATCAAGGGACCAATGGCCGGTCCAGCCATCTGTGCGAAGCGAGCGAATCCGAGACCAAACTCGAACGAAAGCACAATTCCGGTGACAACGCCAATCCCGAACCCCATAGCAAAAATGTTGAGCCAAAATCGATAGATCTGGAGGTATGTGGGGTTCTTGGTTTTCAACCAAAGCGCTTCGATCACTGCTAAGAAGGAAGCAAGGCCGATCGACATTGTCGGGAAAATAATGTGAAAGCTCACCGTAAAGGCAAATTGAATTCTGGCGAGAATGGAAGGATCGAGTTTCATAGTTCTGCTCTCTCGGATGGGAACGCGCGGAAGACAACAACAGCACCGAGTACGAATACAGCCAGCCCAGCAATCGCCAATGGCAAGCCGAATACTCCAACAATGACGAAGAAGAAGAGCACCCCTATGAGTGCTGCTGTCACACCGCAGACTCGGCGCAGCACGTTACTTGTCTTCATTAGTTCCCTCGACTTTCATACTTCCGGTTCGATTGTGCGTCGGCATAGAGCACGCCCGAAAGGAAGGTCATGATCACTCTGCCATCCACGGTATGTTTCGCACGGACTTCAGGCTGGCTGTTCACTGTTGTTCCTTGCCTCTTCGGCCAAGCAATTCATCTGCCACGTTCGATTGAAATGGAAATCAGATTACTCTCCATCAACTGCGGCGCAGTTGAACGTATTGTTGCTTCCTCCACGAAACCATCCAAGGTGCAGCATGCCAGGCGTCATTTTCATGACACGACGTATGACATGACACGTTCTCAAGCTTGAGTCACAGCGATCTGCGGCTTCACACCCTCGTCTTTCGCGAGAGTTACGCGTTAAAACAAGCATTCCATTTTGGCCCTCCTCGTGCAAACGCAGCGTTCGTGAGCGAAGGTGCAGAGTAAAGGTCGGCCACGTTGGATGCGCAAGCACCGCGCAGCCTGGCCGCAAGGAAACCTTGCCCGACCAAACACTCCGCGAACTCGCTTTCGGTCGCGATCCTCGCGATCAACTTAGGACTGCTGGTATCGCCAGACAAGAAGGAGAAATGAATGAGTTATTCATCAAACGGAAATCGTCCCAAGCTTAGTGAGAAGGGACTCTTGACCCCGGACAATTGTGCCGTGGCGCTGATCGACCATCAGGGCCAAATGTTATTTGGAACGAGCAATTTCGATCGTCAAGGAATCATCAACAACACCGTGGCACTCGGAAAGGCCGCAAGGGTGTTCGATGTACCTGTGATTTTGACCACCGTCGAGACGAAGTCCTTCAGCGGGAATATGTGGCCGCAGTTGCGAGCCGTATTCCCAGGGCAGGAACCCATCGAGCGTTCTTCCATGAACTCGTGGGACGACAAAAACTTTGTAGCGGCCATTCAAAAGACAGGACGCAAAAAGATCGTTCTTGCCGGCCTGTGGACGGAGACTTGCGTGGCGCTTCCCACGGTACAGGCGATTAACGACGGCTACGAAATCTATGTGGTAGAGGATTGCTGCGGTGACGTGAGTCAACTAGCTCATGACAACGCTATGAAGCGAGTCATCCAGGCGGGCGCAAAACCCGTGACGTCGCTTTCCACCATGCTGGAGTGGCAGCGCGACTGGGCTCACAAGGAAACTTACGATGCAGTTATGGACATTGTGAAGAACCATTACGGAGCTTATGGAATCGGAGTCGAGTACGCGTACACGATGGTGCACGGTGCTCCGGCCACGAAGTTCCCCGAATACGACGTTCCCACTGCTGCCGTAGCTCACAAGTAAGGTACAGGGGCGGAAGCGTGCTTCCGCCCTTTTCTAAAAGACGAAGGAGAACGACCAAGGAGATTCGTGTGTCTGCTGAAATCATCCTGCACAACGCCAAGATCGCCACGAATAAGGTGCCCTCGTTTGTAGAGGCGATCGCTTTTTCTGATGGAAAAGTGACAGCCACCGGGGTCAATGAAGAGATTCTAAGTCTACGCGGGCCTGCGACCCGCGTCATCGACGGCGGGGGGCGAACCGTCATTCCTGGACTAAATGATTCGCATATGCACCCGATCCGCGGCGGGCTCAACTACAACCTTGAGTTGCGCTGGGACGGTGTACCGTCGCTCGCCGACGCTCTTCGCATGTTGAAAGACCAGGCGGCGCGGACGCCGGCGCCGCAGTGGGTCCGAGTCATCGGAGGGTGGACAGAGTTTCAGTTCTCCGAGCGTCGAATGCCAACGCTCGATGAGATCAATGCAGCAGCGCCAGACACACCGGTCTTCGTGATGCATTTGTACGACAGAGTGCTGTTGAACGGAGCGGCGCTTCGTGCGGTAGGCTATGACAAGAATGCCCCGGACTTTCCAGCCGGTGAAGTTCAACGCGACCGTCACGGGAATCCAACGGGTCTTCTCATCGCGAAGCCGAACGCAAATATTCTCTACTCCACTCTGGCCAAGGGACCGAAACTTTCTCGCGAGGATCAGCTTAATTCTTCAAGGCAGTTCTTCCGCGAACTGAACCGTTTTGGAATCACCAGTGTCATTGATGCGGGCGGCGGATTTCAGAGCTATCCCGACGACTACGGCGTTGTGAACGAACTGCACCGAAATGGAGAACTGTCCCTCCGGCTGGCTTACAACCTATTTACGCAGAAACCGAAACAGGAGCTGGCCGACTTCCAGAGCTGGACCAAAATGACAAAACCCGGCGACGGCGATGATTTCTATCGTGTTAACGGTGCTGGGGAAATGCTGGTTTTTTCTGCTGCGGACTTCGAAGACTTTCTTGTCCCGCGGCCGGACTTGCTGCCCGTGATGGAAAGCGAGCTGAAAAGCGTCATCCGGCATCTGGTAGAAAATCGCTGGCCGTTTCGTTTGCATGCGACGTACAACGAGACGATTGAGCGAGCATTGAACGTTTACGAGGAAGTGAATCGAGAAATTCCCTTTGACGGGCTGCATTGGTTCTTCGATCACTGCGAAACCATCAGCGATCGCAATATCGAGCGTGTAAAGGCTCTCGGTGGGGGTATCGCGGTACAGAACCGTATGGCCTTCCAAGGCGAATATTTCGTCGAGCGCTACGGAGCGCTGCAAGCCAAACGCACACCGCCAATTCGGAGAATGCTCGAGCTCGGCGTTCCGGTTGGGGCAGGCACAGACGCAACGCGCGTCTCAAGCTACAACCCGTACCTTTCCCTCTATTGGCTTATTACTGGCAAGACCATTGGCGGTCGCAGCCTGTATCCACAAGAAAATCGCCTCGATCGCGCGGAAGCACTCAAGCTTTACACAGTGGGCAGCAGTTGGTTTTCGACAGAAGATGGTAAGAAGGGAGCGCTGGCTCCTGGACAGTTGGCGGACCTGGCTGTTCTTTCCGCGGATTATTTCTCGATTCCGGATGAGGAGATCAAGCAGCTCGAATCCGTGCTAACGGTCGTCGGCGGAAAGATCGTTTACGCAACGGAAGAATTCTCAAAACTCGCGCCACCGGATCTACCGGTGAGTCCAAGCTGGTCTCCTGTCAAAGAATATGGTGGCTATGCAGCGGGGCAGCGCGACGTTGTTGGCGCGTCCTACTCCGCTTCCTGTTCACATATTCAGGCTTCCGCAGTTGGCCGGGCAAAATCGCATTTGCAAGTGTTGGGTGACCTCGGTCTTTGGGGATTAGGTTGCGACTGCTTTGCATTCTAATTCGGGCGATGGAGGAGGGATGGAGATGAAGATGTTGTTCTTATCTTTTGTAGTTGGTCTCGGCGTGGGAGTTCTTTACGGGCTGATCCGAGTCAAAAGTCCAGCGCCGCCTATCGTGGCATTACTCGGCCTCTTGGGAATGGTACTTGGCGAACAGTTGGGGACATGGATGCAAACAAAGAAACTCGACGTTCCGCGTGCTGCAGCCGTCTGCCTTGTCGGCGAGCCCTACAATGCGGCGGCATCCGCCCGAAACACTTTAGCAATGTCAGCCCCCGAGGTTCTCGATCACATTAAATGATTGTGTCAAGTTAGGAGAAACGGAATGCGCGTCAACAAAACTATCTTTGGAACATGCGTTGCGCTAGTTCTGACGCTCGGTCTCACGGTTGGATCTCTACACAGCAGTGCTCTTGCCCAAAGTGCGCAGACAGCCGAGTCCGTGAGCGTGGCTGTAGGGCCGCAGTACGACACAACACATGTCTATGTGGCTCCGGAAGATTTTGATCGCTTCGTCGCGAGCCTGCTTGCAACATTTGGCGGCACAAAGACCAAGCAGGGAGTCTTCACAGTAACTCCGACCCAGAGCAGCACTATGTCGCAGCTGGTGCTCACGCCCGTGGGCTCGGTATCGGTTTTCGGCTTCAAGACGCCGATCCCGTATCCGTTTGGGTTGGAGCGCACAGGCTATCTAGTGACCGACATGGACGAGGCGGTCCGCGCCGCCAAGGCCACGGGCGCAGACGTGTTGGTTGCCGCCTTCAACGATCCGATCGGTCGAGACGCGATCATTCAGTGGCCCAGTGGTGTGAACACACAATTATATTGGCATACCACTCCTCCGTTTTATAGCCCCCTCCAGACAATTCCGGAGAATCGAGTCTATGTGTCTCCGGACAGGGTGGATGCCTTCGTGCGAAGCTTTCTTGCTTTCTCTCACGGAAGCGTTGTCTCGGATGAAGCGCGAGCGCCAGGCATTGAAATCGGAAGACCTGCGGAAACCTATCGGCGAGTGAGGATCGAATCAAAGTTCGGGAAGTTGACTGCCCTCGTTACAGACGGTCACCTTCCATATCCCTACGGCCGAGAGATGACCGGATATGAAGTGGCGAATCTCGCGGAGACGATTGCCAAGGCTAAGGCAGCTGGTGCGGATGTACTTGTTCCGCCGTACAAGACTGACGAGCGAGATTCCGCAATTGTCAGGTTCCCAGGAGGATACATCGCTGAGATCCACTCCGGCCATAAGAAGTAGAAAGCTAATCAACTCTCGACAACGCAAGTTACCCGAACGTGGGACTTGCTCGCATCTTCGATGTCCACGATAGCGAACCTATGTCGCAGCCGTTGCCTAAAAACGCCGACGCGAGATCGAAGTATTCAACAGTCGATAAGGCTGCGGATATCTCGATTCGTAACCGAAGTGAGCTTGTGCTCGCCTGTGCACAAGTGCTGCATACCAACGGGCAGTCGACTCACGAGACAGTGCAAGCAGCCGAGCGGCTTGGCAGCGAGCTTGGCCTGCGAGTCATGGTGATTCCGCGCTGGGAAGCGCTGGAGCTGCGGGCCCACGATAGCATCGACACACAAATTTCTTTCAAGCCCGGCAGCCCCACTAGCGTAAATATGGACCGTGTTGCCTCGGCAATGACTACGATCGAGAATCCTGATGCCGGTCGGCTGGCGATCGACGCCGCACTTGAAAACATCAAAGTGATTGCCCACGCACCACCGGCTTCAACTTGGTTGTTTACGCTCGCTGCAGCCGCGGGCGCTGCTGCGATGGCGGCCATCTTCGGGGTCCGACACCTGAAAGCAGAGGTGCTCATCGTACTCAGCGCAGCGGCTGGAGCGGTTTTGCGTCGCACCCTGGCGCGGTACAGCGCGAACACTCTTCTGCAGCCATTTTGTGCAGCTGTGCTCGCCGGCATGATTGGTGCGCTTGCGGTGCGCTACAACCTAAGTTCGTCACTGCGGCTGGTAGCGGTCTGTCCCTGCATGATTCTGGTTCCAGGTCCACATGTGCTCAACGGAGCAATGGACCTTATCGCGGCGCGGATCAATCTGGGCGCTTCCCGGCTCGTCTACGCTGGTCTCATAATTTTGGCAATCTCCGTAGGATTGCTGTTAGGAATGGGCCTTCTGTCGGTCGGCTTGCCGGTTGGCGAACCTGGCAGAGTAGTGTCCCTCTGGCTCGACGTGATCGCTGCGGGCGTGGCCGTCGCTGCATTCAGCGTTTTCTTCTCGATTCCCCTGCGTATGTTGGGATGGCCTGTCGCGATCGGCATGCTGGCTCATGCCTTGAGATGGGGTTCTCTGAAGGCTGGTACCGGAATAGCGACCGGGGCCCTGGTTGCGTGTCTGTCGGTCGGGTTAATTCTCACCCCAGTTGCACGTCGCTGGCGGATGCCGTTCGCCGCCATTGGATTTGCTTCGGTGGTCTCGATGATGCCCGGTCTCTTCCTTTTCAGAACGGCCAGCGGACTTGTGCAACTCACTAACAATTCGAATGCAAACTTCGACCTCCTGCGCGCCACCATCGCGGACGCCATGAGTGCAATTACCGTTATTCTCGCGATGAGCTTCGGCGTCGTCGCGCCGAAGATAATCATAGATCGTTTCGGTGGGAGCGCGACACCTCGCGATCGTGATTCGCCAGTGAGTTTGATCTCTGCACCGTCCTGCGCGCTGCCTGCGACGGCGATGCAGTGCAGTGGATCTTCTGCCGGTAAAAGCGCCGTTCGCAACAAGCAGGACTCTCAATCACGTCTCGACAACAGTGGTGAACCGAACTCGGGAATTGCGACAGGACGAAGGACTTGATGCGATCTTTCGTGATCTTAGGGGTGTTGTCTTTTGCTAGTGGGCTGCTCTCTCTGGCACAGTCGATTTCGGCTAGCGAATCCTCTGCACCAGCACGAACCTATCACTTGCTTCGCGAGGACGACGACTGGAGTTTCCTCGCCGATCCTTCTCTTGCCGATCGGGCGGAGCGGCAGGACTTTTGGGACCCCATCAAATACATCCCTTTGCGATCAGGGCGGAGTGGCTGGTTCCTGTCCATGGGCGGCGAAGCTCGCGAGATTTGGGAACAGATTGGAAACGACAACTGGGGCCAACAGCCGTTCATGAACGGCTATTTCAATGAGCGGTACATGTTTTATTTTGACGTCCACTACGGCAAGCACGTTCGCTCGTTCGTGGAGCTTAAGAGCGGATTGAATACCTACCGCATCGGCGGCCCGAGGCCGATCGACGAAAAGAAACTGGATTTCCAGGCCGCATTTCTCGAAATCGAAACGGGAGATGATGGAAACTGGATCAAGTTCAGAGCCGGCAGACAAGAAATGGAGTACGGCTCCGGTCGCATAATCGATGTGCGGGAGGGCCCAAATGTCCGCTTGAGTTTTGACGGATTCAAGGTAAAGACGGGGATCGGCGCTTGGCAGATTGACGGGTTCGCCATGCGACCTGACCTGGACAAGCCGGATTTCTTTGATAACGCGCCCAATCATGCCGTCGGGTTCTGGGGCGTCTATGGCGTCCGAGCTCTTAAGAAAAGCCTTACGCTGGATACTTACTATCTTGGCCTCGATCGAAAGGCGGCCGCCTTCAACCGAGGTGTTGGGCAAGAGGTGCGACACACCATCGGTGCGCGTCTCTCTCGTCCCGTCGCTCAAACGAAGCCGGGTTGGGATTTCGACTATGAAGCGCTTTGGCAGTTTGGCAACTTCGGTTCCGGAAATATTCGGGCATGGACCGTGGCATCGGAAACCGGTTACCGATTCCCGACCGTTCCGCTGAAACCACGATTCAGCGCCAAGGCTGACATCTCCAGTGGCGACGATCCCAGGACGAATACTCTCGGTACATTCAATCCCTTGTTCCCGAAGGGCAACTATTTTGGCGTCCTCGCCACGGCAGGCCCCGGGCCCATCAACTTTATCGACGTACACCCTCATGTTGAAACGGCATTGCCGCACAACGTGACTGCTTCTGTTGATTGGATATTCCAGTGGCGAGAAAGTTTGCGCGACGGCGTGTATTCCGTCCCGGGATTTCTGATTATTCCCGCCGGAAAGAGTGACGCGCGATTTGTCGGGCATCGTCCAGGCATGGAGGTGCGCTGGCAAGCGAATCATCACCTCTGGTTTCAGGCCGACTACGGAATTTTTTACGCGGGAAAATTCGTTAAAGAGAGTCAGCCGGGACACAACCTCAATTACTGGGCATTGTGGGCCGGCTACAAGTTCTAGGGACAAATTGAGAATGGACGAACCAGACCGAGCCGCACGTAGGCCGTCAACCCGAACTGAATAACAGGACAAATGTGAGAACTAATTTGTTACATCGCAGAATTTTGACGATACTGGCATTGCTGATGGTGATCGTCCCGAGGTCTGCCCTGAGCGACCCAAGTGTCATGCATACCTCAAGTCTCGCGGAGTCGAGCATTCGCGAACCGATGAGCGAACTCGATCCCGGCAACGACGGTGGCTGCCTTTCGCTCGGCGCGCTCGACATTGCGTTCCGAACGGATAATTATGGTTCCCCCAATGTGGGCATCATATTGACCGATCCTCGCGGCCGCCGAATCGGGTTTGATCCGCTCGTCAAACGCGCCTGGCAAGCATTACCGATGGCGCAAGGTTACATTGATTGCGATGATCTGGAGGGTCGAGGCACCTGTCGAGGAGTGGTCCAGATATGCGGACCGGTCAGTGGGACGTACAAGGTTGAAGTGGTTGCTCAGAAAACGACAGCCTACAGTTTGAATATTTCTGCTCGAAGTAAAGAAGTTCTTCGGGACGACGGCCTTCAATTCTCCTATTCGCAATCTGATTTGAGTAACATCGCAATTCGTGCACGATCTCGAGATATTCTTTTGCTGAACTACTCGCGTAATTTCCGGGAGAAAGTGACCGCCCGGTTGTTGCCTACGCTGCATACGCGATTAGTGACATCTATAAAATGAACGCCGACACCAAGGCAATAGAAAATCGGGCCGTCACTGAAAATGTCTTACCTTACGCTCTGGTCGGGTTGACGGCAGTCACTGGTCTGGTGGACGCTGTCAGTTTTTTATCGCTCGGGCACGTCTTCACTGCGAACATGACGGGAAATATTGTGTTTCTCGCGTTTGCCATGGCGCGCGTGTCCGGTCTCTCCATCGCACGTTCGTTAACTGCACTCCTGGCTTTTCTTGCAGGGGCGATACTCGGCGGACGGGTCATGGTGCGGGCGAATGCCGATTCACAGATTCGATTTGCGGCACAAGCGTTTTTCCTGGAGGTGGTCTTTCTGTTGGCAGCGTCGTTTTGCGGCATCGGATACCGAGGCGATTTGCTCGAACATTCTTTTCAACCGTTCGCCTTGATCGCCTTGACGGCGCTCGCCATGGGCACACGCAATGCCGCTGTCCGGAAACTCGCAATCCCGGATCTGACGACAACGGTTTTGACATTAACGATTACGGGCATCGGTGCGGACTCTTCGCTCGCAAACGGCGACAATCCGAGATTGGCGAAACGTGTCGCGTCGGTGGCTGCAATGTTTTTTGGGGCGGCGCTGGGTGCAGTCGTCATACATTACTCGATCTCAGCGGCCCTGTGGCTTGCAACCGCCATCTCCGCGGTGTGCAGTGCAGCGCTGTTTCGCTCGGTACGCACGTGCACTTTGCTGTGACCGTAAGACTCGACCCTGCTGTTCCATTGTGGAGTCGCATATGGCGGTCGTGGCGAACCGCTAACGATGGACGAGAGGCACATTCCGTTTCACCTTGCCGATCCGGACGACAGAGAGGTCAAGTCAATCAGTCTTGTGGATGCTTGAACGAGGCTGCTGAATGAGCGCATGAAATCCACGAGTTTCAACTTCCGCCGCTCAAACGCGGGCTGTGCGATAAGAAGTCCAAGAGCAATTCAATCGGAGCGTTCACCCCTGATGCTATGCCGGTTTGCGCTTCGCGAAAAACGCTCTGAATGCTTCCTTCGCCTCATTGGACCTTACTCGTTCGGCGAAGACCGCGTTCTCGAGTTTCACAGCTTGCTCCAACTGGTCACGGAATGCACTTTTCATGAGGTGCTTGCACGCCTGCACGGCGCCGGCGGGCTTTGCCGCCAGGGTCTGTGCGGTTTCCGTTGCTGTGGCTAGTAGTTTCTGATCAGGGACAACGCTTGTAACCAATCCAAGCTCGGCTGCGCGCAAGGCACCGAACGGCTGTCCCAGCAGGATCAACTCCGCGGCGCGCAGGTATCCGGAACGCTGCGGGAGCAAGCAGCTGCTTCCAAATTCCGGCACCAGCGCCAAGTTGACAAAAGGCAGTTGGAACTTCGCGCTCTCTCCCGCGTATACAAAGTCACAATGCGCCAACATGGTGGTTCCGCCCCCGATCGCCGCGCCTTGTACGGCGGCAACCAGCGGCTTCTCGAAATTGATCAGGGCCTGCATCAACCGCGACTGCGGACTTTCCCCTGATGCTGGCGGGTTCTTTATGAAGTCTTCGAGATCATTGCCCGCGCTAAAAGAATCTCCCGCTCCATGCCACAGCACGACGCGTATTTGATCGTCCTTTGCCGCGCCATCGAGTAACTCCGCCATCTCAATGTACATGCTCGAAGTCATTGCATTTTTCTTCGCTGGACGATTCAGCTGAATGTTCAGGATATTTCCAGACCGTTCCGAAACAATGTCACTCATCTCGTGTCTCCAGTACGTGAATTTGCGCGCATCTTGTCTTCATCCAATGATTTCTCCCAGTCTGCGCCGTGCCCAAATGCCACCGATGAATGCAGGCCGGGAGGTTGGTCTAATTTTGTTTTGAGCCTGTAGCGAACGAGTTGAGCTACAGTCACCATCGTCAAGCCATACTCTGAGCAGAACCTTGCTAGATCGGAGCCGCGCGCCATACTGCCATTGCGGTTCATGATTTCGCAGATCACCGCGGCGGGATGCAGCCCTGCCAATCGTGCGAGGTCAACAGACGCTTCTGTTTGGCCGCGTCTTTCGAGAACGCCATCCGGCCGGGAGCGTAGGGGAAACACATGACCAGGGCGAGCGAGTTCCTCAGGGCGAGTTCGCGGGTCAACCGCTGCCAAGATGGTTTGCGCGCGATCGTACGACGAGATTCCGGTCGTAACACCCCTTCCTCGTGCATCGATCGAGACGGTGAATGCTGTGCCAAGGTTCGCGGTGTTGTTGAGCACCATTGGTCCTAATTCCAACTGGTCAAGCCGCTCGCCGGTCATTGCGAGACAGATCAAACCCCGCGCGTAGGTAGCCATAAAGTTGATCACTTCGGGAGTGACCATCTCTGCCGCGATCACGAGGTCACCTTCATTCTCACGATCCTCGTCATCAGCAATGACGATCATGCGCCCTGACCGCAAATCCCCAAGCGACTTCTCGATCTCGGCGAACTTCAGTGGTTGGGCAACAACGCAGCCCTCATCAACGATGGGCACACGGAAAAGTTCGGACGAAACAAGCAGATCCACTGCGCTAGGTTGCTGACTGGACATAGATGCTCCCATTAAGGTCAATTTCTCGGGTCATTCACATGATCGTCAGCGAATGCCCCATCTTTTTCTTCTTGGTCCGCAAGTACGACAATGCATAAGGGTTTGGCGGTGCTTCGCAGGCAATCAGTTCGATGACTTCGATCCCACCCTTCGTCACTGCTTCAACTTTTTGCGGGTTGTTTGACAACAGACGAACCTGCCGGACCTCAAGTTCATGCAAGACAGCTACGGGCAGATTGAAATCGCGGTAGTCGGTATCAAAACCGAGAGCGTGGTTCGCTTCGACCGTATCGAGCCCCTTGTCCTGCAAGGCATAGGCTCTCAGTTTTGCCATGAGCCCGATGCCACGGCCCTCCTGATACTCGTAGATCACTAGGCCCGATCCCTCGTCGGCAATGGCCGACATTGCGTGTTCCAACTGACCTCTGCAATCACAGCGCAGAGATCCGAGTACCTCTCCAGTGAGGCACTGGGAATGAATGCGTAGCAAAGGCACCTGATTTCGCAGATCGCCTAGCATCAGGAGGAGGGCATTTTCAGTCTCTCCTTTGTCCACGTTCGTGCGCTCAAAGCCGATCAGGTCGAACACGCCGAACATGGTAGGCAGGCGAGTGGAGGCCACTCGAACGAGGTTGTTTTGTCCGCTCCTATGCACCGGTCTGATCCGAACGCCACAATTCCTCTTAGGTCTCTCGGGCAACTTGGAATTCATTCGACTGTGCCGCCCATCGCATGGATAATCTCATCATGGGCCTCGAGGTAGTCGAGTTGTGACTGGAGGAGAAGTGCCTTGGCATCGTATTCCTGAGCCGTTGCGTTGTGTGCCTGCGAGTTCAGCGCCGCTCCTTGTATTAGTTCCTGCTGACGCACCCGATTCGACTCTGTACGCAGAGCGAGGACTTCTTCGGACACCTTCAACATCTGCTGCGTCCTTTCCAGCTTGTTGTACGCTGTTTGGACCGAGACCTCGACCTCATCCGTCAGCTTCGCGAGGTTCTCTTTCGCTTGAGACAACTGCGCCTGACGTTCGTGGACTACAGCCTTCTTGCGACCCGAGTCGAACACGTCATAGCCGAAGTGAACACCAAAGGTACCGAAGTTGCGCGCCAAGAACGGGACATTTTCCTGGTAGCTGTAACGGGCAAAGGCCTCAACATCGGGGACCCACATTTCTGTCTTCGCCAAGCGGACCGTGGCCTCAGCTTTCTGCACCTCAGCACGAGCTGCGAGGATTTCCGGATGTGAGGATACGGCAGCGCTAACGCACTCCTCGCGCGGGCAGGTGTCCTGAAATTCAGGAACAAAAGAGTCCAGCTCCACCGAGGTGGTTAGCGGCATGCCCGTCAAGTCGTTGAGCTTCAGTTTTAGATCTGACAACTGAAGTTCGGTAGTCAGTATTTCTTGCTTAGCTTGCAGCAATTGCGCGCGACTGTCGATCAACTCCTGTTCGAGCGTGCTGCCGAACTTTACCTGCTCCGCTCGCTCGCCCTGAAGGTCCTCCGAGGCTTTTATGCGCGCCTGTGTGGCGCTTCGGTGAGCCTGAGCGATCAGAATGCTGTAGTAGACCTGATGGACCGCGAGCGCTACATCGCTTTCTGTGAGATGCGCCTTCTCCCGCGAGACTTTTACCTCGGCTTGGACCACATCGTTTTCGCGCTTGATCTTGAGCAGCGTCGTCAACGGCTGGGTGATCTGGGTTCCGCTAGTCGTAAAGTTCTTGCTGCCCTGGCTGATGATCGCGTCTCCACGTGGAATCGGCGTCCCCCCGGCGATGCCGAGACTGCCGGACTTGATCTGAATCAACTCTGTGTCGGTCGTATGCATGAAGCTGCTGTCATTCCGTATCGATGGAAAATACGAACTCTTCGCGACCTCCTTCGCATGCTGTTTCTCCTCCACCGTGTAGCCGGCGATTCGGATATCGTGGTTGTGCTGGAGCGCCAGTTGAACTGCTTCCTGAAGTGTGATGTGGCGCGGAGTCGCGGTATTGCCCTTTTCCTCGGCCGCCATAGTGAGGGTGAAGAAGGCCATCGCTACTAGCAAGAATAGTGTGACATCTTGTTTCATTGATTCGACTCCTTGTGGGCGCCGGGAATCTGCTGCATGTTGCTAAGTTCGCCGTAGTTGAAAGGCGATCTTCGTAACAGAGCAACGAAGATCAACGCGCAAGCGCAACTCCAGGCGATCAGCAGGAACCCGTCGAGAACGCTCAAGCTGTAGGCCTGTAGACGCAGCCGGGTCGCGATCAAATCCATAGCGCGCGCTCCCGCGGCGGCCATGCCGGACGATTTGGCGTAGAGCCCCGCCGACATGGCGTGAATGTTCTGAGCGGTGATCCAGTCGCCGGCGCTGACATGAAGTCCCAGGAGGTTCGAGTGCAGCTTTTCCCTTTGAGCTATGAAGTGGCCCATATAAATGGCACCAGCGGTGCCGCCGAATATCCTGATGGTGTGAAAGTAAGCCGAAAGGGTCAGGACCCACTCAGGTTTGGCCAAGGCTCCCGCGAAGATTGCTTGCAATACGATGCAGCCGACAAGTCCGATGAAAGCGAACGCCTGGCCGACGCCGGTGAGCAATTCGGTGCGGTAGAAGTTCTCCGCCGCCCACGCACTGCTGTACTGAGCATTCAACCAGGCAGCAAAGGCAGTGCAAGTAAGCCCGATGGCGAGAAGAAGACGGGGATCAAACTTGCGCAGCAATAACAGCGCAGCCGTGAACGCGAGAGGGATCAGTGGGACAGCGCTCCAGATAATCGCAGGTCCAATCTGGTCGGGCTCGAACCCGCGGATGGCGAGCGCCTGGGGGACCAGAATTATGGTTGTGCAAAGCGTGAAGCGGAACCAGAAGAGCAGTAGTCCCAACAGCACGGTGTTCCACTGGATCAGATAAGGCAGAGCCACCAGTCGATTGGGACCGCGTAACCTTCGAACCAGAGCGCATAGCAGGAAAAACACCCCGCCGGCGAACAATGCGGTGAATACTCCGGAGCGCCACCAATCGAGCCTCTCACCTTGTTCGCAGGCGGCTAGCAACATGGCGAGCCCCGCGCTGGCATACAAGAATCCTGCGAAACTCGGGGCTTCCCCGGATTTCTTGGCTGAGCTGGCCTTCGGTATCCCGTAATAGATCCAAATCATCATCACCGGCGTGATGAGCGCCGCATTCCAAAACATCCAATTCGAAGAGAGATGGTCTCTGTACCAACCGTAGAGGGAAGGCGCGATGTTCACCGCGCCGTCCACGAAGGTAGCGTACAAGGCAAGGGTGAAAGGGAGATATCGAAGGGGGATGTTGCGAAGCGCGAATGTGAGTGTGAGCGGATAAAACGTGCCCGAAGTCAGGCCGCCCAGAAGCAGCATGGCAATCGCCAGGCTGTAACTGTGGACAAAGGGCAGGAAGACAAACAGCGCGGTGAAGAGCGCGGCGGCGGTGAGCAAGATGCGCCGCGGTCCCATCAAACCGCCGAGATAAACGGTGAATGGGCCGATAAACATCAGGCCGACATCAAAGGCCGTGCCAATCCACGCGCTTTCGTCATATCCGAATCCATGGAGGCCCCTGAAATCTGTCAGCCCGAGGGAGATCATGCGGCTGGTGAGAGTGACGATTCCTGCGCCGGTCACAACGCCTAGAATCCCCAGAACGGGCCTGGTCGAAACCTCTGAAGGTATCGCCGCTGCGACTGCGCGCGCGATCTCTATGGCAGCCGGACGAATTGTGATGCTCGGAGCTGCCATATGTTCTAACTCACCGTCGGGTACGGACAGTTGCAATCACCGAAATTCCAGGGCGCAATCTGGTTGCGAAGGTTGAATCATCCAGCGCAATCTTGACCGGAATGCGCTGCACTACTTTCGTGAAGTTGCCAGTGGCATTGTCAGGTGGCAAGAGCGCGAATTGTGATCCGCTGGCTGGTGCAATCTCGACCACCTTGCCGCGAATGACCTGCCCGGGATACTGGTCGATACGGAGGTCGGCAGTGTCTCCGACCTTCACGTTGGTCAACTGGGTTTCGCGGAAGTTCGCCTGCACCCATTTTTCGAGAGCGACGAACGAGATGACTTGCGTGCCGGGGGAGACGAGTTGTCCGGGCCGAACCTGGCGTTCGCCGACGTTTCCGTCGCCCGGAGCGTAGATTTTGGTGTACCCAATGTTCACCGACGCCACCGCAAGGCTCGCCTGTTTCGCCCGAACATCAGCCTGAAGTTGCGTCTCCTGTGATTCTAGGACGGCTTTGCTGCGGCGCTCGGCTTCGGCAGCTAGTTCGCTGCTGCGCAGCATAGTTCGAGCCTGATTGAGATCGGCGTCACGGCTAACAAACTGAGCTGAAAGATTACCTTCTGCAGCGACGGCGGCCTCGAGGCTCTGCTGAGTAGTCGAATGACTCTGATAAAGACCTTCCTGGCGTTTACGTTCCGAGCGAGCACGAATCAACTCAGCCTGTACAGCTTCCTTCCCGGCCTCAGCCGCTGCAATCTGCGCCTGTGCCTGATCGATACCGGCCATCGCTTTAGCGATGCGCGTATCCTGTAACTGCCGCTGACGAAGATTTTCCTCAATACCCGCACGCGCAGCCGCAACTGCGGCATTGGCTTGATCAACCTGCGCCTGATAGTCATCGTCCCGCAATTCCACGAGGAGGTCGCCCTTGTGAACCTGTTGGTAATCGGTCACCGCCACCGCCTGCACAATGCCTGCCACCTTGGTGCTAAGCGGAGTAAGGTCTCCGCGAACGTATGCATCGTCTGTAACCTGGTCGGCTTTGCCTCCCTCCCATGCATTCCAATTACGCGTAATGGTGAGCAAGACTGTCAGAGCGAGGAGGATCACCAAAATAGGTGTTACGTAGTTCTGCCACCTGGCACCTCGGCGAGGAACTGCCTGATCTGTATCGATTCTGGGAGACACCGGTTTCGCAACTGTGGGAGCGGGTCCCGCAGACGCTGGCGAGGTGGACATTAAACTTGCTCCTTCAGCATTAAGAGATCTCGAAGCGTTGGGGTTCTCACGCCTCACTTGGAGCAACTGCAGTTCCACTCGCGGAGACGAACACTAACCGACACAATCGCAGGCTTCTCCTCGCAATCAGAACAAATCGCTTTCTTCTTCATGAAAAAGGGCGGGCCACTGCATTTCCATAACGCGCCATGTGACATGACAAGTGACACTTGACACCGTTTGCCACTGGACTCTGGCATGCCAGTTGCTTTTCTGGGGATTTCGGCTCAGCAGCGACGAATGGCCGCGCAACAATTCGAAACCTGCTCGGGTTGAAGGGTAAACGAGGTCACTCGATTGGAATCGTGCATGCTGGAGAGTTCACGTTGTGACAATTGCGGGCCGGCTTCTCGCGCCCAACTCTAGTTTTCGCTGTAAGGAAGGAACCTGTGAACCAAAAGAAATTTCGCGTGATCACTCTGATGCTGGTCGCGTTCGCAGCGACACATTCGGCATTGGCGCAGAATTCGTCGCTGCCCAAGAACGTTGCCGCCAAGAGTTCGACCGCAAACGACGACTCCCAACCAAACTCTGACGACTTCATTGATCTTTTGCGCAAAGACGTAAGGTCTCAAAAGAAGCAAATCATCGCTGAGAATATGGACTTGAGCGATGCCGAGGCAGAGAAGTTTTGGCCGGTCTACGATCGATATGCCGTGGAGCTCGCCAGAATCTACGACACAAAACTTGCGTTACTGAAAGACTATGCCCAAAGCTACAGCAGTATGACGGGTGAGCAAGCCGAGAATTACATCCGCAAGCGTGCTGAGATTGAGCAGTCAATTCTGGAGCTAAGATTGAAATACATGCCCGCCTTCCGAAAAGTGCTCTCCGGTAGGGAAACAGCACTGTTTTATCAACTCGACTGGCGGCTCGGTCTGGCGATCGACGTACAACTGGTGCAAGTGCCGCTGATCAATCAATAATCGACAGCATTTCACAAGATAAAAGCCTCCCGCATGGAAGGGATAACGTGCGGGAGTTTGTTCGTGCGGCGTTTTTGCTCAGGGAAATATCCCAGGCAACGAACGAAGGACCTGAGATCGGTGGTACTGCTCGGGGTAAGCGGAACATTCGGCCTGACGAACGTGATTACCGCAGAAATCATCCTGTAAATTTTGTGCCCCATTTTCAAGAACGGTATCCGTATCGAGATGGAGTTCGGGTACGTCGGTTGGACAGACCTTGCTTTACCCTCCATGTATGCGCCAATACTCCTTCTCATTGTCGTCTCTATTATTTTTGCGTGTAAGGAGCCACAACCAAAGTCTTAACGAGACAATGCGTAACGCGAATGACAATAAAATGGCCATTGCCAACGCGAGTAACGCGAGCCACTCACACGCGTGAGAAACGACCGCATGGTTTCTGAAACAGTTCACTACAAACTCCTCCAACAGCCGCGACAACCACGAGCAAGCCGGACTCAGCGAAGCTACATGGAGGCCGGTGCCTCAACGGTCGATTCGCCGGACTCGTCGGTGTATCGAATGTTTAGTTTCGGGCAGCTGCCGCGGAAGCAGTCGCCACATCCGAAGGCAATGGACTCAGCAGCTTTTCGATCGCCCGTTCCATCGTGCGGTTCATTTCTGAGACCACCGCCGCGATATCGCGTTTATTTATGTCTCCCACCTCCGAAACTGCGTTGGTCCAAACGGCCATCCCGGTGGCGAGATTTGTCATCTGCGCGGAGATTGCGACTTCAACCTTGACGCCACCCGCGTAGTCGATTTCCTCGAGCTTTTCCAATCGTCCGCTAAGCACATAGCTGGCACCAGGCCGTCCGTCGTAAGGCTTTACAAAGGCAAATGATCCGCTGGCACGAAGGCGATCAATAACCGCATAGGTGACCTGCTCACGTGGGTCAGTCGACCAGCGATGGTAAGCATAAAATCCGATTTGTTCCGGAGATGTCTTGTATGCAATGCCTCCCTGCCGCAGGTACGTGGGGGCGCTGAATTCGCGAACCGCCAGGGTGGCGTGGGCATTTTCTGAAGGAGGGGGATCGGGCGGTACAGGCAGATTCAGAGTGTAGTACTGGGGATATCGCACTCTGCCACAACCGACCAGAATTACCAACATTGCGAGACAGAAGAGAATCGTAGTCACAGTTCTTCTCCTAGACCCCATCCGATGGCCATGCTTGCCGAGACAGGCATGAAAGTTTCGTCTTTTGATTTGGGTGTGCATTATTTCGGTATCTTCCTATCTTCGGGCTGTTTGACTCGAATCAAACTCCACGGACGCTGTTTCACTGAGTCGGTCAACTCGTCAAGGTTTTGCGTTGCCGTCCGCAGGTTTTCGATCGTGTCATCAATCTTGTAATCATTCGCCCTGACCAGCACCTGCATGTCAGCCAGCAATTGCTTGGCCTGGAGCAAGGTGTTCTGCAGTTCCGCTAGATCTTTGCGGACAGGCTCGCGGACATCGCTGACCGTACCATTCACGTTTTGAATGGTCTCATCGGCATGCTGACTCAGCGCGTTCAATTGATCGGTAAGGCGATCGATCTTAGGCCGTTCAGTCGCCAGCATTCCATTGACGTTATCTAGCACGTCTCGAATCCTCCGCTGATTGGGCCTTCCTGTTACAGCATTCAAGTTGGCGAGCAAACTGTGCGCATCTCCGCTGATCCCCTCCAGTTCGCCGCGCGTTTGTGTGATCAAGCCATTCGCGTTGTCCGCAACAGCGGCCATCTTGCCGGCGATCTCGTCGAGACTGGCGACTTCCTGTGATGAAATGGTCGCGCCCGGTAGAAGACGCCTGGCGTCGTTGCCGCCTGTCGTGATCGACAGTGCAGCTCCACTCATCACGCTGACAAGCCCCAACTTGGCTATAGACTTTTCGTTCACCGGGGTGCTTTGTTTTACATCAAGCAGAATTTCGATCTTGGTGGGATCTGATTCGGCAGGCCGAACCGCCGTTACCTTTCCCACGTTGATGCCGCCAAACAGCACCGACGCCCCCGGTTCCAGCCCACCGGCGTAGCGAAGATACGTATGGTACGGAACGGTGTGTCCGCTAAACTGCGCATTGATGAGGTAGATGAGCGTGAATGCCAGGATCGAGAAGCATCCAAGGACAAAGGTGCCAACTTTGGCTTGTGTGGTCACGGGTATGTCTCCTGAGACTGCATATATTTTTCGAGATATGCGGCCACCGCCGGCGCTTTCGCTATGTTTTCGGGAACGCGATCGAGAAACTGGCGCACACGCGGATTTTGACTTGCTTTGAGTTCATCTTTGGTGCCGACCGAGCTGAATGAGCCTTGGTACAACATGGCAATGCGGTCGGCGATGCGGAACGCGCTTGGGAGTTCATGGGTCACGACGATGACCGTCATCTGTAACGCTTCCTTAAGGAGAAGAATCAGTTCATCGAGTTCGGCGGCCACAATCGGGTCAAGCCCCGCCGATGGCTCATCGAGCACTAGGATTTCTGGGCCGAGCGCGAGCGCGCGTGCTACGGCGGCGCGCTTCTTCATGCCACCCGAGAGTTCGTTGGGAAGTAATTTGCCAAACTCCGCGAGACCGACCGCGGTCAGCTTCATCCACACCACGAGGTCAATGATCGAGGGTGCAAGCCGTGTGTGTTCACGCAGGGGCAAAGCTACGTTATCTTCGACTGTCAGCGAATTGAACAAAGCCGCGCTTTGAAAGGCCACTCCGATCGACAGGTGAATCTTCTTCAGATCGGACTGTGAGCAACGCGTAATATCCATCCCCTTGACGTGGACGCTGCCAGACTTAGGGCGCTCCAGCCCGATGATCTGACGCAACAGAGTGCTCTTTCCGGAGCCGCTGCCACCCAACAGCACCATCGTCTCTCCGTGCTCGATGTCGAGATTCAGACCATTCAGCACGCGCCGACCGTCATATTCAACCACGAGATCGCGAACCGAGATGATCGGCATCAGAATTTCACCGTGAAGTAAAAGATTGCGGTGAAAACTGCATCCGCGACAATGACGAGGAATGTTGATTTCACCACTGCGCTCGTAGTCGAACGACCCACTGAATCAGGGCCTCCGCGGACACGAAACCCTTCCAGACACCCAACATGAGCAATGATGGTTGCGAACACCACGCTCTTGATCAGCCCGGTGATCACGTCGCGCAAGTTGATGGAATTGAAAACATAGTGGACGTACAACAACGGCGCCAGGCGAGTGCTCAAGAACATGAACAAACCACCAGCCAAAATGCCGAAGAAATTCGAGATGATGCTGAGGCAGGGGACCGAAATCAAAGCTGCCAGATACTTCGGTGCGAGCACGAACTCCACGGGCTCCAGCGCCATGACGCGGAGGGAATCGAGTTCCTCGGTGACTTTCATCGTCCCGATCTCAGCCGCGAATGCCGACCCGGATCGCCCACTCACCGCAATTGCGGTGAGCAGAGGTCCGAGTTCGCGCGTAAAGCCAACCGCGACCAAGTCAATGACGTATTGCATCGCTCCAAAGCGGCGAAGTTCCGAAGCTCCTTGCATCGCGAGAATAAATCCAGTACAGATCGCCATCAGAGCGACCATGGGCATGGCATCGACGCCGATTTCCAGCATCTGCCTCACGGTAGCCTGCCAACGGTAACGATTTCCTACAAAGGGCAGCGCTCGTCCCATGGCGCGCAATGTGGCCCAGAGCTGAATATTCAGACTTCCGACGTAATCGAGATGTTCGATTGTTCTTTCGCCGACGTTTTCGAGAACGTTGGTCATCAGGAGACCTTCTCTCTGCAATCGCTGGCTTCGAACAGCGCCAGCACGCCCGTAACCTCGAATAGCCTGAGCACTGGACCACTGAGTCCCTGCAAGCAAAATATCTCCTGGCGGTGGCGGGCGATTCTAAGAGCTTGGACCAAGGTCGCGATTCCAGACGTCTCAATGTAGGGAACACCTGCAAAGTCCACGGTGATCGCGCGAGGCGATGGTTCCTGGGACAGGATGGCTAATAGGTAATCACGAAGGTCGGGTGATGAATCCACATCGATCCGTCCATTAAGCCGCACTAGGACATCTGACCCGCTGTGATCCGATGTGATCGAGATGCTACCGCTTGAAGCGACCGGAATCCGTTTCAACCTACCCTCCAAGCTTGCTCTTTTGGGTTGACCCTACAATCTGACGTCACGCCAATACCCTTCAGGACAATCTGGTGCTTGCATGTGACCTTCCACAACACGCACAGCGAGGAAGCTCACTCGTTTTGCTGACGATGAGCGACGGTCTTTGTCCAAAGAGTGGATCGACCACGAGGCCTCAGGAGCGCCGGCCGGCCCCAACACTGAGGATTGATTGGCTTCACGGCATCTCAATATTCACATGCGCAACGTCTGATGTTCTTGCTGTTGGCAAGACAAGTGCTTTGCATGACCGTGGGGCCCGGTCCCTGATGTCACCGGCGCTGACGTTCTGTCACACCTGAGTGACACAACCTACGATCACCTGGCCCCGGAGTCACTATGTATGACGTGTCTGTCACGGTGACTGACACAAAGCCTCAATTGCTTGTTGCAATCCACAGGTGGTGTTAACAATACCGCGAGTACGCTGCACAACCTCAGAGCAGAGACAACCGCGGATCGCGGCAGTCGAATTGCTTGAGGGATCTGAGAATGTGAGCAGCGTTGCCCCGACGGCGTGGCTGCGATCGGAGAACAAATGGTTCCTTTTATTGTTTCACGCAGTCACAGCGAGGCTTGCCCGCCAGACCGACGCCATGCTTTGTGGCTCTCGATTGTGTTGATTGGCTGCAGTCTCGTGGCGCAAGCGCAGAAAACAACGGAGAGACCGAACACGGGCACACCATTTAGTACTCGGGCGACTCATCTGCTGGGATTTGCCAACGCAAGGAATAGCAGCACCGGTACGTTGTCCATTCAAGACGATTCGCTGCAGTTTCGGCAGAACGGAAAGCCCGGCGCCAAGGTGAAGATCGCATGCATTCGAGATATTTTTCTGGGTGCTGAGAGCAAGCAGGTCGGCGGCTTGCCCATGACATTGGGCAAGACGGCCGCCCCATTCGGTGGTGGTCGAGTTGTCAGTCTCTTTGCCCACAAGAAGTACGACACCCTGACTCTGGAATATGTGGATGGTGATCACGGAATTCATGGTGCGATCTTCCAACTGGCAAAAGGACAGGGCGAATTTGTAAAGAGTGAACTCATAACTCGGGGCGTAACCATTAGTTATCGCCAAGATGAGGCGACGAAAGAAAGCCCTTCGGAGGCCACGCATGAAAACGAGTAAATACAATTTATCTATCCTTTGTGTGATCGCGCTGGCGGCAATCATGTTTGCATTTCCTGGTCAGCTGCCCGCTCAGACTGCCGCTGCTAAGTCCTCTGGCAGCAAGGCTTCCTCTACACCCTGGAGTGTTCAGATCGACCGGGTTGATCCTGGGAACCTTGACCTCGCCTCTTCGTTCCAAATCGCGATTTACGAGAATCTCGTGGAGGAATTTAAAAAGACAAAGCAATTCCTGCAAGTGTTCCGCGAGGGGGACCTGAATTCTAGCGAAGTTCCGAATCTGCTAGTGCTGAAAACAACGGTTGAGAGATACACGCCGGGCAGCGAAACGCGGCGCGCTGTGACCACTATAAGTGGCGCCACGAAGTTATCTGTGCGGAGTCAACTTCTCACGCGCGAGGGTAACGTCGTTCTTGAGCGTACCGTTAATGGTGATGTCCGCTTCTTTGGCAGTAATTTACGGGTTACACACAACCTGGCGCACAACATCGCGAAAGCGATCAAGCAATCATCTTTGCCAGGTTCCGTTCAACCAACGGCAATACTCACCGGACAACTCTGAATCAAGAAGAAATCAGGAAGGCTTTGACAGTAAGAGGAACTCAAACAAGAGCGGACGAGAGGAGAACATAATGCGGAGGGTAGTGGGTCTGTTTCTTATCTTCTTTACGACGTTTCCGGCTTTTGGCCAATCCACTTCGAAATATCAAGTAGGCACGATCACTGAGGTTAAGGCTCATCAAACCGCCGGAAGTGGCGTCTCTGACGCCGCAAGCTATGACGTGTCGGTCAAGGTGGGCGACACAATTTATGTGGTGCTGTATACGCCACTGCTCGGCGAGGAAACCGTGAAATACACTGCAGGGCGCGACTTGCTCGTGCTCGTGGGAAAACGCACACTTCGCTACAACGATATATTGGGTCGATCGTTTGAGGTGCCCATAGAAAGCCAAAAAACTGCTGCGAAGGCTGACCAGTCCAAATCAGCCTCACCTTCAGCAAAGTAATCCCTTGGACCTAGTAAGGGTCATCCGGCTGGAACCCCCGCGAGTCCAGTCCGGGCGTCCCGCGACAACGTCCCCTTCCCGCTTCACCTCTCTGACAGGACTCGGCATGGCCGCTCCAGACAGCACTGCCTCGCGTATTTCGCCCTTATACCCAGTGCGTGACTGTCACAAGGTTTTTGACATGTCACGTCGTGCGAACTGAAGTGACATCTCAAATATCACCGTGGGTTGTATGCGAACTGATTGCATCTATCGTGTTCTCAACGCCTTAAAACAAATCGCGTGCGATGCCTTGGTTTGGACAGCACATTGCAATCTCAGTGACAAGGAGGAGCAGCCATGCAGACACTGGGTGGGATTGCGTTGGCTATCTTGCTGTTGTTGGGCCTCGGTATTGGTCATGGCAGCTTCCCCGCACTTAGATCAATAAGAGGCGATGTGTTCACGACGGGCACGAACGGAAAACCTGCCGTTTTGCCCGGGGCACGCATTGTCCTTCACGGGCCCATAACTAAGGAGACCGAGTTGGACACACAAGGAGCATTCGCTATCGACTGCCTTTCCCCTAGGACCTACGAAATCGAAGCGAATGCTCCCAGTTTGTGTTCTGGGCTGGTGGCGCTGAGGGCCGGAACATCTTCAACCGTTCTAGTCGAGATGAATGTGGCTGAGGTCACTAGTACGAAGTCGACGCAACTGACACGGCTCCAGGCGATCGATTGCGCTCTCAGTAGAAAGGTCCACCATGCCTGACCTCACAGCAAAACCAACCCTTTCCATTGTTGTTCCATTCCACAACGAGGAGGACAACATCACCGAACTGTATGCTCGGCTGCACTCAGTGATGGAAGACGTTGAGTGGGAATACCAGCTTGTCTTCGTGGATGATGGGAGCACAGATCTTACATATAAACGACTGAGTGATCTTGCCGCAATCGACCCTCGTGTTACTGCTGTCCGGTTGCGCCGAAACTTTGGTCAGACCGCGGCGCTGGCGGCTGGGTTTGCACACTGCAAATGTGACTACGTGATCGCCATGGACGGCGACCTTCAGCATGATCCGGCGGAAATCCCAGGATTCCTGGAGAAGCTCGAGGAGGGATACGACGTTGTCAGCGGTTGGCGCAAGCATCGCGTTGACAACCTATTGTTGCGGAAGATTCCTTCACGTTGTGCAAACTGGCTCATGGCCAAGCTCAGCGGCGTCAACATTCACGATTTCGGAACAACATTTAAGGCGTACCGACGCGAACTCCTTTCTCAATTGCCGCTTTATGGAGAGATGCACCGATTTATACCAGCTTTGGCTTCGGCATACGGTGCCTCGATCTGTGAAATTCCTATTCACAACAAGCATCGGAAGCACGGGGTATCGCATTACAACTTGTCTCGCACCTTCCGGGTCATGTTCGATCTGCTCACCATCCGGTTTCTCCTTCGCTACATGTCACGGCCGCTGCACTTCTTTGGCCGGCTCGGCATGATCAACATGAGTGCGGGATCCGCCGTGGCGCTTTGTCTGCTGATGGGGAAGGTCCTTTATCGAACCAACGTCGTAGAGCAACACGCACTGCTGCTGGTTTTTGCGGCAGTCCTGGTTCTGCTGGGCCTCCAGTTGGTGGCACTCGGACTCCTCGCCGAATTGGGAGTCTGGCAGTACTTCAACCCGTCTGCGCGGAAACCGTATTCCGTGTCCGAGATTTTTGATCTGCGCACAGCTGGTGGGATTGATATGGCGTCGGAGCGGCGTTCATGAGCACGAAGGCGCTCGCGATGGAAACGGAAGAGTCTGTGTTGAATGAGCTTCAAGATCGTTCCTGGCGCTGGCATCGGGATGCCGCAATTGCGCTCCTGCTAACGATACTGGCGTTTGCCGTCCGGTTGAATCACGTCGACTCCTACAGTCTGTCTGAGGACGAGGTGGCCAAATGGGCGGCAGTTCAGGAATATCGTCACGGAAACTTCGTGGGCGTCAACAGTGAGCACCCGATGATGCTGAAGGTGCTGGCCTGGGTCAGTCTGACAGCGGGTGCGCGCTGGAACCGCCTGGCCTCACTCCAGAGTTGGCCCACTATGGACCCCGAGGGCTGGCTTCGATTTCCTAATGTCCTTTTCGGCGCGGCCACGACTGCAATTCTCTTTCTGTTTTGTCGTCGCCTGATCGGATTTGCGGGGTCATCTGCGGCGAGCTTCTTCTGGGCAGTTTCGCCATTGGCGGTCGCATTAAATCGGCTTGCCAAAGAGGAAACGCCGCTCACCTTCTTTACCCTCTTGGCTTGTTACTTCTATTGTCGTGCCCAACAGGCAGATTCGGATTTCAGTGAACGGCGATGGTACGACCTGAGTGCGGTTGGGTTTGGACTGGGTCTTGCGTCGCAGTACATTCTTCACCTTCTTGGCTTAAATGCACTCGCCTGGTTTCTTGCCGGAAGAATGGGGCTGAACCGCAAGCCGTCTCAATTCAGCTATAGACGGTTTTTCCTTGTGATGTTCATCACCTTCGTTGTGGTGAACCCGGTCATTCTCTCTCCGGCCAACTTCAATGCGATCGTGCATTGGCTCCATCATGGCGGGGTCAGGCACAGTGGCTACGATTTCGACGGCAGGCTTTATATGAACTTCCCGTCGCGTCTGTTTGCTGGCGTGCCGTGGTTCTACTATCTCTGGCTGGTGCTGGTCAAGACACCGATTCCGATCCTCACGGCCGTCATTGCTGGCTCTTTACTGCTTTTGCGAGATCGGCGGACACTCGCGTCGTGTTTTTTTCTATCGCTCGGGGTGGTTCAATTCGTCGGGCTATCTGTTAGTGGAGCGAAGTGGATCCGATATTCACTGCCGCTCCTGCCCTTCCTCTACCTGGCAGGCGGATATGCAGTTCAGCAAACACTGAAGGCCGCGAAAGGAAAAGTCTTGTCCCAGGCCTTCGTGGGTCTTGCCGCCGTCATTTTGTTTGGATGGCCGCTCCTGGAATTGCAGTCTTGGGCGCCCTACCATTCGTTCTACCTGAACTCAATTGGGGGGGAGAAACAGAACATCACACGCTACTTTGCAATGGATGAAGTATCGGAGTTTGACACGCGCGAGGTAGCACAAAAGGTGTGTCCGTTCGCGCCCGCTGCGGCGACGGTAGCAACCGCAAGGCCGGCGAGCATGGCCTATTACCTGCAGGCCTGCGGACGCGCGGACCTTCAGATCGTGCCGCTTTATGACACGCACTATGCACCGCGGGGCGGAGATCTGATCGTGCTTGAGCCTTCGCGCCGTTTCTTTGAGACGCAGAGATTTTTCGATACTTTGGAAAACTCTGGGATGCCTCACCGCGACATCCGCGTCGGCCCGGTGTTGGCGAGCACGATTTATCTCTTCGACTCCTCAGTGCGAGGACCAAAAAGCGGGAAGGAAGAGTTGACGCTTACTCAGTTGCGGGGCGCACCAACTGGGTTCGACAACGATGATCAAGGACCCG
>Ga0185299_10000812_pt1 | contig 74293 bp, 80 predicted proteins | sample PaiPotPPA55metaG_FD_128002 | JGI IMG/M metagenome (GOLD analysis project Ga0185299, IMG submission 128002) | Iron sulfur acid spring bacterial and archeal communities from Banff, Canada, to study Microbial Dark Matter (Phase II) - Paint Pots PPA... ...
CGAGCGCCGCATGAGCGCCGTGAAGCCATCTGCGCCGACGAATTGTGTGAGGCAGATTCGCAACCTCTCGAACACTCTCAGCATTACGTGCCCCTCCGCATCAGATGCAGACTGGTTCGCTGCTTCAACGGCGAGCAATCGTTGGACCCACGTTTGGATTGATTCAGGCGAAGAATCCATAAACGCCAATATTAGTTGCCCCTTAGCAATAAAAAGCCGCGGGTGTCCTCAAACCAGTCTAGTATTGTAGTCGCGATCGCACCGGTGCAGCGACTCGCGGCGTGGAGGTCGTAATAGGCAGGGCGAGCGCGGTAGAATGATAGGGCGGCCGCGGCCCCCTGTTGCTCCGACATGCTGTCCCTCTTCACATAGAAGAGACGCTCTCGCTCGATCAAGCTGTAACACTAGCCTTTGGTCTTTACGTACCTCTACCAAAGTCTATCGTGCGATCCCCACAAGTTGACTACAACACGGCGAACTCCAAGATCAGATATGTCGCCGGGAACCAACGTAAACAATTCGCCGGCAATCCAAGAAACCTGTTAAGTCACCATGCTGACGCTGCTTCCGGCCGTGGTCATGTCGGTCAACAGTTGGCGCAGCGCCCCTTCTTTTTTGCGACAGGCCTTCGAATTGTGAGGTCTTTTTGAAATCCGTGGCCAGTACCGCACTCTCGATTCCCCGTTCTCACTGCGCTCCCGGCTTTGACCCAAGTACACATGTGGCATCCGAATAAGGAAGAACGATCCGCGATATGGCTTGCGGCAGTGTATTCTCTCTGGTCGTCCTGTGCTTTATTCTGGCAATGCACTGCGAGGTACCAGCCAGATAATCGTAACCTGCGATCAAATGGAAATTCAGGAAACGATATACTATGCGAGGCGGGAGGCCTGTTATATGAAGAATGATCGCCGACAAATGGATCAGGCACTGGTAGAGATGGTCCGCAAACCAACACTTTCAAAGTCGGCGGTCGTTGCAAAGCGTAAACCAATGGGCCGGGAATCTCGTTTTCGCCCCGGCAGAAGCAAGGTGTCTGAGGACCGGGAGCAAGCGCAAAAGGGTGCGCCATGAGATCCAATGGATCGGATCGACTGTGACAAGTGCGGCCAGAGGAATGCTGCCCGCTTTGTGGACCGAAAGGAACGTGGCTAGCGGCGCCGAGTGATGAGCGAAAAGAGTGTTTAACCCGTTTCAGATTTCGGGTTACGCGCCAGTCGGCCCGATCGTGATAAGCGGCGTTGACTTGCCGAATGGCGAAGGACTGGACTTATCCCGCGTAGTATTCTTTTGCCCGGACGTCAATCTCGGCCGGCGCTTTTCCCCGTGCAGCTTCAAAAAGAGGTTCGCTGCGACTCGACTGATAAAGGAGGCCTGGAGCGGCCGTTATGCCGATGCAATGACCCGCGACGACACTCTCGGCCACGCCCTGCTCGCGCCGCCGCTCGCGATAATCGCGCATGTTGGTGCCCAACGCAGTTCGCGGAACGGCGGCTATCCAATTGCCGCAAATAGCAAATTTGGTCGAAAACCGGCTTGGAGAGATCACTGAACTAGCCACCGCTGCATGAACGATTCAACAAGGACTTCGCGGGTCTGGGGCAGGCGCAGATTCATGGCGAGACCGAAAGGGCCGCTGGGATTCAACGTAGCACTGCCCGGCAAGGGAGCGGCATAGAATACATATGTTAGCCGGTAGCTCTGCAGCTATGGACTTAATACCCCTGAGCTTTCGGCTTATTCTTACTCCCCGGCGGCCGACCCCGTCTCTTGACCGCTGTCATCCAGGCCGGTGGCCGTCCACGGCGGCGACCACGACCTGTCGCCAACCGTTCGAGGGTTATGATAGCTTCCTCAATTTGCTCCCGCTCTTGGCGCAATTCGGCTAGCATTTTCACAATATCCACTCCCTGAAGGATAGCGTAAATAAGAGAACCCGGTGATGGAGAATCACCGGGGTGAAGTGGTCATTCATCCCTTGAACGGTAGTCCTCTATTCCAAGGGCAGAATATATACTACCAGAAGGTCCTAGCCGCAGGCGGCACCGTTGGCCTCCGGATTAGCCCAGTCATGGATCATCTGCTTAACCACTTTCTCAAATTCTCCGAAATCGATGGGCTTACTTACGAATTCTCGCGCACCGAGTTCCATAGCTCGCTTAACCTCTTCGCCTTGAATCTGGGCTTCTTGCAATGGGCGCCATGCATGTTGATGAACTTTGAGGGGAGAGAGGCATGGCCCTCGAAGTGCAGCCTAGCCGTAGGTCTGGGGATCTGCGATGGATGTCGATAGGCTCCGAACTGCTTTTATCAAACGACAGCTAGAGCGTGCCCTGAAGTATCACCATACTTCGTGGGCGGCGGGTGCCGCGCGTGATTTAGGCCGGTACATCCGGTGGTTCGCGGACTCAATACCCCAGCAAGAAAAAGAGGCGATCGATAAGCAGTTGTCGAAACTGGAACGAGAGGTTTCCAAACGCGAGTAAGTAGGCGGCGGCTATCGGTTTTCAACCAGAACGAAATGTGTTGATTGACGGCCCGCGTGACGATGGGCTTGACGGAATATGTGGCGGCAAGCACATGGTCATCCTCATTTCACGGGCGAACACTGCCGCCAGCGTACCGCTGTCCTAGGCGAAAACTAGAAAATGTGTATCAGCATACGGAACGACGAATCGGAAGCCGTCGGCAATAAACGGCCACTCATCACGCGCTGGAGAAACGCGCTCCGATCCTCTACTGTCAGCCCGCCAAGCGGGCGATAGAGTGAAAATCTGTGACGAGGCGCCTGCGGGAATCTTTCGGTTCAAATCGCTAAACTCTCTGGAGGATTGTTGAATGGCCTTTTCTAAGCAGGCGGTAGGGTTGGGCTCGCTAAATGAATGAGCCCACCGATCGAACAGACGCTCTTGAATGTCCACGCGATGGACTGCGCCGAGCCATTTCCATGACGAGATGCAGGCCGAATGAACCTCTTGGGGAAGACTTCATCGGAGCCGAGTCGTTGAGTCTGGCCTTAGAGAGAGCAGAGTGAAGCATTCGCCGGATTGCAAGCGTCATATTCGCATGCGCTGCGTTGCCTGTTTAGTGCTGTTCTTTGGGGGGGTAGCTCTCGGCCAGCGCCCTCCGGTCGTGTTAATCGACGGGTATCATCTTCTCTGCCAGACCGACGATCTGGTTTCGATCAAAACTTTTGGCGACCTAGAGCAACGGCTCAAGGCCGAAGGTGTGTCAGTGACGTATTTACCGACTTGCTCGCTGAGCGGAAAGCCCCCTATTGAAGACATTGGGAACACTCTCGCGGCAATCATTGAGGGCCTAAACCTCTCGGAGGTTGATGTTGTAACACACAGCCTGGGTGGGTTAGTTGTGCGATCCTATCTCTCCGGGAAACAATCCACTCCTGGGGTTTTCACTCCTCCTAAAGACCCCCGCATCAGGAAATGGGTGTCTATCGCGACGCCGAATTTCGGCGCGTTAATTCCTAACTTCGTAGCCGACTTTGGGCCGGACAGGCAGGCTAAAGAGTTAGTCCCGGAAAGCCAGTTTCTTTTCGATCTCGCGACTTGGAATCAGAACCATGATGATCTTCGCGGAGTAGATGCCGTTGGCATCATTGGCAATGCGGGCGGGTTTGGGCCTTTTGAAGGGGGAAGTGACGGAACTGTTGCGGTCACGTCCGCATCCCTGTCTTTTGTTGAGCCTGACCAGCGCACACGCGTTGTCCCTTACTGTCATGGCACGAGCATCTTGAATTCAATTCTGGGGTTTGGCTGCGACGCTCCTCCACTTGCCAAGATCCAGTCCGACAACCCTCTTTCATGGTTGATCATTGATTCGTTCCTTAGCGGCAGAAGCGATTGGAAGACCGCGGGTCACGCTCCCAGTGAGGACCAGTATTTGTCGCAATATGGCGGGGTGCTGTCGCAAAACCGCGATAACATGGACGTGCCAACCGGACCGATTTCCGACCAGAATTTCGTACAGGGTCCGGTCCTCGGCACCTATGCCGTTCAGATTTCAAAGCCGGGGCCGCAGATATCATTGATATCCCCGTCCGCGGCGCGGTTGTCGTTCCTGAGCCTCGCGCCGCGAATGCTTATTTCCATTTATGGGAGCCGTCTGGCGGGTTCCTCTGTCTCGGTGAACGGGCAGGTGCTGCCATCAACCTATTCAAACGATCACCAGATTAACACGCTGCTGCCGGAAAACATCACGGGACTCGCGAAGCTGACGGTTAGTAACATCCAGGGCAAAGCAACTGTAAACGTCATGATCGAAGATGCCGTACCAGCGCTATTCACAATGGATGGCTCAGGACGAGGCGCTGCGGCGGCGATTCGCGTGGGGAACTACGTGGAATTGTTTTTGACGGGTCTTGGACTAGGCGGCGCCGTTCCTACCGTGCTCCTTAACGACGTACCGGTCAGGGTCACGTACGCCGGGCCCGCCCCTGGGTTCGAAGGGTTGGATCAGATCAATGTCGAGTTGCCACCCGATGTGAAATCAGGTGAGATCACGGTAAAGGTTGGCAGGCGCGCGAGCAATACTGTCACGATTTGAAAGTACCTTGCGTCGGTCGTTGCCGCTAGTAACGAACAATGACATAATGCACCTTTCGCGAAGCGCTAATCGCCACTAGTCCGATGAGATTGCATTGATTCCTTTCGCGATATCGTGCAAGTCTGCTGAAGTCTCGATTTCAATTCGATGTGCGGAGCTGAAGAGGAGGATGTGACCCCGCGTAGCAAAAAATCTCACCGTCCACTTTCGAAACAAGCTTGTTGACACAGTGACGATCGCTCGCGAAAATGGCAACGAGGCGTGGATCAGATTCCCAGGTTTGACCGCAACGAGCGCTGCCGGAGCCCAGACTGACGGGCGCCTTCCATGTCACCGGTCTTACCCGTTACAAGCCTCCGACAAAGCGGATTCTCTTTTGTGCCCTTAATTCTGCTCCATTGGACAAAGTGAGTTTAAGGCTCGAAGTACAAAAAAAGGCCGCCATGCGAGGCGGCCCTAAATTTCATGAAACGTCGGTGTAAGCGTCGAGCTTAACGTTTGGTGGTGGCGTGCGTACGTTCCTCTTGGATGCGCACCCATTCGTCGGCTTGTTTTTGGGCTTCTTCTCTTGTGATTCCGTAGCGCTCCTGGATCCGGCCAATAAGCTGATCCTTCTTGCCAGCAATTTGCTCAAAGTCGCTGTCAATGAGTTTGCCCCACTTTTCGCGAACTTTGCCTTTGAGCTGTTTCCAGTTACTTTCTACTCTGTCCCAATTCACGATTTACTCCTTCGTGCTGAGACACAGCACGACTGGCACACCGTTAGCTGATTGACTGTTCGTTGGCCAGCTCCATGTAACGGTGCAAGATCTACTGGCAGTATCCCATTTACGTTTGTCCCATACTTGCGATCGAACGGATGCACGTTCAATAACTTCCAAGTCACCCAAAAATGCCCTAAGGTGCCGGGCCGGCAAGCGTCCGACGAAAACCCTCCGTGCGGAGCTATATTCATCCACGCGGCAAAGGTATCGCTGGACTTGACTTTCTAGCGGGATATGAAGAAATAGTCACTTACGTGGGATCAAGAAATGTAATGGTTGGGGGGACAGATCGAAACTGAGTACCGAAAGTAACCGTTAGCTTCGAGCCGATATTCTCGACTCTGGTGGCCGTGTGTTTTGGTTCGTGGATCAAGCTGAGTGTAGCTCGATAGGCGTTAGACCTGGCGAGCCTTGGGCGACAGGTGCGGGTTTGTTGCGGGATGGGTCGCTTCCTTCCGCCGTGATTCGGATGTATAGTTTCTTACGCGGGAGCCCGGCTGTCGCAAATATTCATGCTCTTCGGAGGACCAACGCTCAGCAACGGGTAGGCTCTCGCACGACCTTAGTCATAGGAAGCCCCAGCTTGTGATCGAGGCGCAGCCAGATCTTCGATGGTGGCGCTCGGGGCGGCGGCAGTTGTGCTGTTCTGCACTAAGCATTGTCGTTCATCAGCTTGACCTGTGGAGGATGGAACTGGCTTGGCTGCGCTGGGTCGTGTCGCGGTTGTCGCCCAGGAATGAGTTCATAAAATTCATGTCCAACGGCCGCGGCCACCTGGATCAGGCCTGTGAGGCAGCCAAACCACGCGTGTCGATGGCGAACGCATCGCGGCCTTTTTTCACGAACGCGAACAATTTTTTCGAAACTAGATCTGTTGTGGAGACCTCGAACTTTAGGTATTTATGAATTAAGAAAGGCGGTTCCGATGCGACTTTCTGACGAAAATCTTCGAGGGCGAACTGTGATCACAGCAGACGGCCAGGCGATCGGCGAGGTCGCAGCTCTCTTCCTTGACAGCGACGAATGGCGCGTGCAGTCGCTTCAGATCAAGCTACGTAAGGAGGTAGCTGACCAGCTCGGTGCTGCCCGGGGCATGTTTCATGCGGGGACAATCGAGTTGCCAGTCGGCAAGGTTCAGTCGGTCGGCGACGCTATCGTTCTCTCGGTTCCTGCCCTGGACCTGCGGCAGGTTCTGCCGGGAATGGGTGGCTCACCCGCCCAGTAATTTGGGCGGCTGATATCGTTGAGACGACGTACCGCTGGTGGCTCACAATCATGAGTCGGTCAGCAGGGCCGTCTGGAACATTACACATATGAAAGTGCGAACCTTTATTGCATTGACAACCCTGTGCTGCGCAGTTGTGTTGAGCGTCGCGGCGGTTCCGGGGCGCGAGGTATTGGGGGTCAGTATGCCGGAAGTCGTCAAGGTGGCGGACTGGGAGCTGCGGCTGAACGGCGTTGGCATCTTCAAAGAGAAGACTTTCTTCAAAGTCTACGTCGTCGGGCTCTATCTCGAAAAGCCGACGGCGGACGCGGATGTCGCGATTGCTACTGACGAGGCCAAGCGGATGGTCCTCACGATGCTTCGCGACGTCAGCCGCGACGTGTTTGTCCAAGCGGTAGAGACGGGTATTATGCGCAATTCCAGCGTGGCGATGCCAACCCTGAGAGCGCGACTCGATCTCTTGAAACAGACGCTGCCGGCCCTGCAAAAAGGGAATGTCCTCGATTTCACGTATCTGCCGGGAACCGGGACCCTGGTGCGCGGCCAAGGCCAGGAGATGACGATTCCGGGCAAAGACTTTGCTGACGCGTTGTTTTCCGCCTGGCTGGGTTCGAAACCGGTCAATGCCGCTCTCAAGCGCCAGTTGTTGGGCGGGTAGAGCTCATTCCGCTACGGTGAGAAGCGCATGGGAGTCCAAACCGAGTATAGGTAATGTCTTCTAACCAGAGCTGATCAAGGCGCCGGTGAGGACCCACCGAAGCCCCCCGATTCGGATAGACCGTGAGTCCGCGGGCCGAGTCGTCGTTACCACGAGCTTTCGCTTCACGACGTGCGTGATCCGCCGCGCTTCCATAGCTGGGACACTTCAAGGTGATCTTTAACATAACCCGTTGTGTTGGCCACTCGATTGCCACTGCCTTAGGGATAAGAACAAAGTTCAAGGATGGATCCATGCTGCCGTATAAGCTGCTGCCATTAATTTTATTCAGTCTTCGGCAGGCGCCGGTCGGAACCGAGTTGCACGTGCGGCTGGTGACACCCGTAGGCTCGTACGCGAGTAAGCCGGGAAATCCATTGAGCGCCGTCCTGATCGCGCCGGTAATCGCCGATGGTCAAACGGTTCTGCCCGCCGGAAGCTTGCTTTCGGGCAGCGTCCAGCGAGTAGCTAAAATTGGGTTCGGAATTGTTCACGAAACCGCGACTCTAGTCTTGAAGTTCAACGAGGTTACACTCCCCGATGGCGAGACATTTCCGCTCGGCACGCTACTGACCGACGTTGACAACAGCCGGGAACGCGTTATCTCTGACGGCAGCATCCGCGGCGTCCGCGGCACGGCCAGTATTGCGTATCGATTCAGCGGGTACGTTCGCACTGCGCTAATGTGGGAAGTGCATGCGCGACTCGCCTTCTGGGCGATCAAGACGCTGCTGATTCAGGTTCCCGAGCCGGAAATTTATTATCCCTCGGGCGTCGAACTGACGCTGACACTGAGCGAGCCGATGTATGCCAAGCCGCAGCCGGAGTCCGGAGATGCCGCAGGTCGTCGTCTTTCCGAAAGAGCCCGTGACGTGCTGGAGCCGATGGTGGACGACATGCCGGTCCGCACCCAGTCGCAAAACTCCAACAGGGAAGCGGACCTGATCAACATGATGTTTATCGGCTCCCGCGAGGAGATTTCGCGGGCGTTCACGGCCGCCGGCTGGACGCAGGCTACGATGCCGTCTATGCAGTCGCGTTTTCTGGGAATGCGTGCGATCGTCGAAGGCCGAGGTTACCGCGCCGCACCGATGTCGATGCTGCTGGTGAACGACGAACCGCCCGGCATGTTCTGGCAAAAGGGCCTGAACAACATGGCCAAGCGCCATCACATCCGCATCTGGAAGCAGGCGAAGACTTGGAATGGCGAGGAAATCTGGATCGGAGCCGCAACGCACGATATCGGTTTCGCGTACCTGCGGCACGGACTGGCTGTGACCCACAAGATTGAGGAGAACATCGATCGCGAGCGCGACAAGATCGTGCACGACGTCGAATTCGCCTCCTGTGCCGACGTTACCGATTACGTGGAGCGCCACGTGCCGCACTTCGCGCGCAGCGCCACCGGCGATCCTATGGAGACCGACGGGCGGATCGCGTTCGTGCATTTGAACGAGTGCACCGAGCCTCACATTCCCCAGTGGGTTGACGGTCGGTTTCCCTTGCATGGAAACCCGTTTCAACGGATCATACGACGCCAGATCCTCAGTCTTCGCAGCGATTTTTATCGCCAAAATATGTATTGGCGTACCTATGAAGGAACACGCTGGCTGGTCGCCTCGATCCGCAATCATCGGCGCGCTAACAATCCCAAGAGCGCGTCTGAACCAAAGTCATCCAACCGCATCACCGACCGCCTGTTTGACAAGGTCCGAAACAGTAGCTGGGTACGCTAACCTAGCTGAGCTATCGCTGAACGAGGCCGCCAGGAATCCAGACGCGAAGCGTGATCTTGGAAGGACGCCCTCAGCTTAATGGATGCCGTCAGATGTGGTTTGCCTGGAGGTCACGATCACACGTACACATATTTTTGAAAGATAATTCGCTCGTATTTAGAGGATTACCCGTGATGTGCTCGAAAACTTCTTCGATGAATTGCGGTGGCGCGCGCCGCTGGGGTCCAAATGATTGGCGAGAGTTCGCCGCGTTTGCTCCTTGTAGGTCCCGCTAGCGATCCTCCAGTTATTGACTGTATCTGGTCAGGCGCCAGCAAGCTTCCGATGATGTAGTCGGCCGCACGCTGGGTGGCATTCGCATCGGATGTGTCCGTCGCGATCGCCAGCAGTTGTTCCGCGACATTGTCATCTGAGATCGTGGCCAGCGTCCCCAGCTGGCCCTTATCGACTATCCTTTCTAATTGCATCTTAGAATGCTGACAACTCCCGCGCGAACTCCGTGGCGGCCTCCCCGGCTGTTCTGGTGGCCGATTTGACGCACCTTCGGAGTACCGCAAAGCAGGGGAGACGGCAAGAACCTTGCACCATTCCCTCGCCTTGCCCGCGTCACGACCCGCATTCCTGCCGCCGTCCTCCTTCGGGTAAGCAATCGCGGGTTAAACCGCAGAACCCCCGAAAGGCCGGTCAGGACCGCTCTTAGCACTTGCTAGACAAATCCCTGCCGATAACTTTTGGGCCCGAATTGCACATCTACGCGACTCATCGGACAGCAGAGAATTGTCGACAAAGCCAAGGTCGGACGAGGCATGATTAGCTGTCTCAGCAGGGGCTGCTGGCTCGTTGCTTGCCTTTGTGACCATACTTGGTCACTTGACTGCACACGGTCACAACAAGCTTGGACTCGGTGTCGTCACTACGCCTCTCCAGCGGGTGCCGTGGCCGCCATTTGCGGCGGCGGGAGCCATAAGGTAATTGATCCATGTCGATTTTGCCCGCCGATTACGTACCTGAGCAGTTGGATGGTGACGAATCTGCAGCCAATAGGTGAAAGCAAATGAAGATGCTCTACTTTGTTTTCAAAGGAGAAATGAAATGCTCGGCTTAGGCCGGGTTGGAACCATCATTGTGATTGTGGTAATTGTTTGGCTCCTCCGCATGTAAACGATTACGAATTGAGATGCTCTCAGGCACTCAGCTGTTCGCCAACAATCAACGCGTGATCGGTGCCGATTGACACCGGTGAAACGACTCTTTCAGCCGAACTGCTGTATCTGCCCGCTCACTGTACTCGACTGAACCACTACTGGCCGAGTGCCCAACAGGAAACCTTGAGCTAAACAGAAAGGTCACGCAGTTTATACGTATGACGAAGAATGAAGTGAACAGATTCCGAAGTATCTTGCTGGCCAGGCAGGCTGAATTAGAAAGCGCGATTCGCGATCGTGAGGCTCTTGCTATTGACACGAGTCCCGATGAGCTAGATCGGATCCAGCACACGACCGAGCGCGAGATGGCGATCGACAATCTCCAGCGCCAATCCGACCGGTTGCGTGACGTGCAAGCCGCGCTCCGCCGCATTGATGGAGGTACATTTGGGATCTGCCTCGACTGCGAGGAGGGTATCAGTTTAAAGCGGATCGCCGCAGTACCGTGGACTGCCTCGTGTATCGTTTGCCAAGAAGCTACGGATCGCAACTCCCGCCAGCCATGGAACATGCTTGAGCACGCATCCATCATCGAGGGACCACTCATCTATGGCGCCTGACCAATTCGCTCGCCGGGAGGCGGGCCATTTCGCAAAAGACAGTGGAGGCACGACTCGATATGGACGAAATACGTTGAGCTAGCGGATATGGAATGAGCCTGACCGAGCATCACACACGTTCGCGACGGGAGTGGGTTAGTTTTTTCCTAACCTGGTTCAGGGGCATCTTGGCAGGCGCTTGGACTTACGCCATGCGGCGAGCGAGGATGAGGGCGGATTTCCCATGCAAAGGCGCTTCTGCGCCCTCCGCCGCCCGCGCTGCGTTATTTGAAACGGCCAGCTGCGCGAGCAGTCTAAAGGGTATGGAGGGGACCAACATTTTTACGCGCATGTCACCTGCCAGGCGCGCACTCGAGCAATACCGCGATGAGGCCTTGGGCAGTTTGCTCTGTACCTGAAAGGCTGATGTGAAGCAACATCAGGAAACTCTTCAGCAACCGACACGCCGGCCCCCCGAATCCGTGGTAAGTCCGTGCTGGGCGGATCGCAGACCGCTTGGGACGCTCCGGATCAAAATCGCAGGAGCGTTGTGCGGGGGCAGGCTCGGAGTAAGTCCGCACTTGAACCTGATTCGAAGAAAAGCCTTGCTCGAAATCATAAAGGCCGTTTTAATGTTCCTCATGCTTTTCTCGCCCGCCATTACGTGGTCCCAGACACAAGTTACGGACCAATCCAATCGCCTTGAGTATGCCCAGCAAAGCCCGATATCACAAAGCAATCTGGCTCCGGTACCACCAACGGACAGCGGCACCGTTTTGTTGCCGGACCAGGCACGGGCTCCTCAAAACAAAAAAGACGATTCCGAGGGCCAGCAGACCAAGCGTATGTTCTGGCTCGTTCCTAATTTCGCAGCAGTGAGCGCGCATACGCAGCTTCCACCGCTGTCCACCCGCGAGAAATTCGTACTGGCCGCGCAGGACAGTGTTCTGGATTACTCCTCATTCACGTGGACCGGAATATTAGCTGCACAAGCCATGGCCTTAAATTCCGACCCGGAGCTGGGGCGCGGAATCGCCGGTTATCGACGCTATTATTGGCGCACTTTCACGGACGGCGTGTCGGGGACTTTTTTCACCGAGGCCATTATCCCCGCGATCACGCACGAGGACCCACGTTACTACACCATGGGTCAGGGAGGCTTTTTGCGCCGCATGGGTTACGCGATATCCCGTGCCTTCGTCACAAAGACAGATTCTGGAGGCACAAGCTTCAACGCGTCCGAGGTGGTCGGCAATGCACTGGAAGCTGGTTTGTCCACCGCCTATTATCCGGCTCAGGAGCGGGGCCTGAGTCAAACGGCCTTGAACTTCAGAACGCAGATGGAATCCGCTGTCCTGAATCACATTTTCCAGGAGTTCTGGCCTGACATCCGGAAGAAAATCCTTCGCCAGAAATAGGTCCCGCGCGCTCTCGACCATCGAATATGACGGCTAGCGGCTCTTCTCCCTCAGACGCAGCAGCGGGTTCATGGCAGTGGACGTTCAGGCAGGAACCACCTTTCAGAGCGGGACTTCTCGGCGCCTCTTCGGCAAGCGCGAGAATGCATTGTTTCTCGGCCCGGGCGGCGCCCGTATTGAGCTCTATGGGATTACCCGGAATGAGTCCTGCGCCGCAGTTTTCGCGCGCGGGATTGGCTGTTCTGGCATTGGACGGCCCGGAAGAGCTCGCGGCACGGGATCGCAGTCCAGCGGCCCAAGCGGCTGGGTCGGTTCCGGCGGGCGCTATCTGTAGCGATACCAGTCCTTGCGTACTCTGACGGTATAGTTTCGATATAAAGACGAACGCCAGGCGCGCGCGAAGATGAGCTGTACAGCGCGACCGCTCCCAAGACGAAAGAAGCTGTAGAAACGATCCCTCACGCGCTGGGTACGCCCTGCGCATCTCCTCGGCGTTCATATGGAGATCCGACATGAACATCTTCGGCCGCTTGTAGGCGGCGCCAGTAGCGCGTCAACGGGATACAGGCTTGCAAATCAGTCAGCAGAAGATCTACCGCTACCACCTTGTCGTTTACGATCGTGAGCCGATCAAGCATCCTGCCGCGCAGACCGCCGACAGAGACACTGCCCTTCCACTGCGGAAATAAATTGCCGGTATAGAACGCCAAGCTAGAGGGCGCGATCACTGAAGACAGAATGAGGCGTAAGTCGATTCTTGTTAAGGCAATCGTGTTCCGTTTTTATTGTGATCGTTAATTCATCGCTCAAAAGCAGCGTCTACGCCGGCCGTTTTGACCGAAGCATTGGACCGAGGAATATCAATCGGCGGCGTATGTCTTAAGGGCTCGGAGCTCTCTACAGGAAGTGTGAAACGAAATGTTGTTCCTTCGCCCAGTTGGGATTCTGCCCAGATGCGCCCCCTTTGAGCCTGTACAATGCGGCGGCAAATTGCCAGTCCAACTCCGGTTCCGGGATATTCCTCGGCCGTGTGCAATCGCTTGAATGGCTCAAAAATAGTCGATGCGTATTTCGAATCGAAGCCGATTCCGTTATCGTGTATCGAGATGACCCAGTCGGACCCTTTTTGTTCTGCGCTGATATGCACTTTTGGGGGCTCATTCGGCTTTCGATATTTGATCGCGTTTCCAACCAGGTTTTGAAACAGGCGAACCATCTGGCCGCGATCTACCTGCAGTGTAGGCATTGGATCGTGAGTGACGCTCGCGCCACTCTCTTTGATGGCTTGATCGAGGTGTGTAAGCGCAGCCTCCAGATCCTCGTCGAGGGCAATTGAGGATGGTCGTTCTTCTTCGGTAGTGAGCCGCGCGTAAGCCAGTAGATCCCGAACGAGTGCGCTCATACGAGCGGACGCATTCAGGAGGAACGTGAGAGCCTGGTCCGCCTCGGAATCCAGCTTGCCCTGGTATTTCTTGGTAAGCAGTTGAGCGTAGGCGCTCATAGTCCGTAAGGGTTCCTGCAAATCGTGGCTGGCCACATAGGCAAATTGCTCCAGTGCGGAATTGGATTCAGTCAAGGAATCCTGCAATTGCTTACGCGCCGTTTCATCGCTCATGATCTTTGCGTACCCGATGAGAACCCCCTGCTGGTCGCGTATTGCGTTCATAAAGCCGTTGGCGAAAAATTCGGTTCCGCTCTTGTGCCGGTGCCATCGGATGTCGGTCGCGCTTCCGGCTTCCTGAGCGAGCCGCATCTCTGATTCGCAAACGTCCATCGCCCTTTCTTCGGGTGTGAAGATCATGGAAGCGTGCTTTCCGACCCATTCCTTCTCCGAGTAGCCAATGAGGTGTTGCACACCCGCATTCCACGATGCGAGGATGCCCTGTGGATCGATCATAAACATCGCATAACCGCGCAATTCCCGGACTTGCATCTGATAAAGATCGGCGGCGTGCAGTTTGGTTAGAGGGACGGGTTTCGCGGGAACAACTTGAGGCATCTTGTGATCCTTTGTGCAGGGACTACGTCTCACCGGACTACTGGAGTCTGCTACGAGCCGAAGTATTAGACTGTTGGCTCTTCTGGCGCAGCTAGCGATCGCACAGCTTCCTGGCCGCTATCGAGCTGGTCGCCAACTTCAGTATACGCTTAAACGAAGACAGCATTCGGGTCGCCGTGGGCGTTGAGAGTGAGTGTTCGTCCCGCCGGTTTGGTCGCGTATATAGTAAAGGCACCATCCCCGCAAATTATCCTTTATGGGGGCTGGACCGTCAAGGATTGAGCCGTCACTCTTCAGGGTTCGATCGGTCACATTTTCACCAATTGGAACTTACCCTGTATGCTGTCGTTTGCGTTCGCGCCACTAAACCTTCAGAACGACAGCCACGCTCTTTCCGAAAAGACTGAAACTGCCGGTCCAGCAACAGACTAGCCGATGGAGCTAGCGTCGTCCAATGTCTTTTTGTCCGTCATCAATGCACAAACTGCTATCAAGCCCCGTGAATTCCCTAGTTCGGTGCTTCCGCCGCAATTTTGGATTTCTCGCGACTGGCCAGCTCATTCGGGCGTACGATTTGGTGATACACGTCTATCAAGCGCCGTTTGACAACTGCGAACTTGGCGTTTGTGGTGATGAATCCCGTTCATGCAAGCCTTAACAGGACGCAGGATCTCTGCAGCCCGGATGTTGATTGTGTTCAGTGACTCGGCGTCGTTCCCAGCGCCGAGTCCCCCACTGTCACGCTCGGTTGTCATCCCGGCATACTCCCGGCCACCTGTGAATCGTCTCTCAGAGCGCACGGCAACCGTTGGGTGCGGACTCCCAACTTCGTCGTGACTCTGGGACTGTTACCGCGAACTCCGTTGATCTTGCAGCCATCCGGAACTTTCACGCGCTTTATCATCGATCGCATTTGCACCTGTGTTCCCTGGCTCTTCCTGGAAGCTCGCCCGTGTGATACCTCACCCCAGGAGTCTTCGACTTCTCTCTCCTGCAGCCCAGTTCCCCGGCTTCTGTTTGCATTGTTGCACCACAGTCTGGCGTGTCTACAGGCGCTCTTTCTCGGCCCAGCCAAAACTCCGGCGCGTTAACTCGATTGCGACATAGATCTCGGGTCCCTTTTTTTCTGCCTCCGAGTCTCTCGGGCACGGCTGCGCTTGACGGCCTGCGGCCTAGCCGCGCCCTGCAGCACGGCGGTCTTCTGCTTCAGCTCGTTCCTCGCAGCCCTGGGGGTTTCGGCTCCCCCGCCATCCTGCTGGACCGGCGCTGCCGCGCCTTGGCGGTCCCCCCAAAAAAGCAGACCTGGGCTTTGGGAGCGGCTCCGCTTGCTGTTTCGCGCCCCGAGCGACATCGGGAGCAGAAAAAGGAGACCATCGCAATGTCTTTAACGAATCGAGTTTCACTCATCGGGTTCTTAGGCAAGGACGCCGAAACCAAGACCACCCGCAACAACGCACGCTTCACCGTGCTTTCGCTGGCAACGAAGCGGAGCTGGAAGGACCGCCAAACCGGCGAGTGGCAGTCGAAGTCGACCTGGCATCGCATCATCTGCTGGGGGCGGCTTGCCGACTACGCAGCGGGATTCACCAAAGGCGCGCATTTGCAAGTCGAGGGCGAGATTACCACGCGCGAGTACGCCCCGCAACCCGGCGGCAAGAAGACGATCACCGAGGTTCGGGCTATCCAAATCGCGAAGCTCACCCGTTCGAAGAAGGACGGCGAGTCAGCACCTGAGTCTCAAGGAGCCGTTGCCTGACGGCGGCTCCTTCCACAGGAAGGCACAGGAGGTGACGCCATGACCACCGAACAAGCCAAACAACTCAGCGAGAGCGCGTTGAACCGGTTGATGGCCGCGCTCGAACAGGGCCACAGCGCCGCACTGAAACAGTATCTGGTTGTGATGTCCAGATTCCGAAAATATAGCTGGACCAACTGCTTGCTCATTTGCAGTCAGTTTCCCGCCGCGACCTTCGTCGGAGGCTTTCACTTTTGGCTGAAGTTAGGCCGCCACGTCCGCAAGGGCGAAAAGGGCATCGCAATTCTCGCACCGATGGTCGGGCGCAAACGAAGTTCCAATGACGAGGAACTGGAAGAGAACGAGCAAGCCCGCGTCTTCGGATTCAAAGCCTGCCACGTGTTCGACGTTTCGCAAACGGATGGTACGGACCTCCCTGAGTTCGCCACTGCCACCGGTGATCCGCAGGACTATCTAGCCCGTCTAACCCGATTCGTCGCAAGCCAGAACATAGCACTCGAATACGATGCCAGGATCGCGCCTGCGCGCGGTATGTCATCGGGCGGCAAGATCACACTCCTGCCCGATCTTTCACCCGCCGAAACGGTGGCCACACTCGCGCACGAAATTGGTCACGAACTGTTGCACCGTGGTGAACGGCGCAACCAGACTACTCATACGGTCCGCGAGACCGAGGCGGAAGCAGTCGCATTCGTGGTCTGTTCCGCCATGGGACTCGACACCAACACCAGCAGTGCTGATTACGTTCAATTCCACGGCGGTGACAAGGCCACGTTAGCCGAGTCGCTCGCCCGAATCCAGCAAACCGCTTCCGTCATCCTCCGGGCGATCGAGCCTGCCGAGGCTACGGCGGCAAACTCGCAACCAACTAACTCAACAACAAGGAGAATCTTAAATGCAACCCACACAGAATACGTCTATCCAATCGCCGGAATACCGCGACCTGCCGCTAGAGCAGCTCGTCGAATCACCGACGAATCCCCGCAAACGTTACCAGCAAGCCAGCCTGAAGGAGCTTGCTCAGAGCTTCCGCTCCCGGGGCGTGCTCGAACCGCTGCTGGTGCGGCCAGTCGAACCGGACCGGTTTGAAATTGTTGCCGGATCACGCAGGTACCGTGCCGCGCGTATTGCCGAACTTCAGACCGTGCCAGCGCGGGTCCGGGAAATGACCGACGCGGAGGCACTCGAAGTTCAATGCATCGAAAATCTTCAGCGGGAAGACATTCATCCGCTCGAAGAGGCGCAAGGAGTACGGGCGCTGCTCGACCTGCCGGACCAACAATACACAATCGCTCGTATCGGGGAACGCGCCGGAAAGAGTGCCGCCTATATCGCCGGTCGATTGAAATTGACGGAACTGATTCGCGACGTTGCCGACGCGTTTCTGGCGGATCGTATTACTCTCGGACACGCGCTGCTGATCGCGAAGTTGCCGCCTGCCCGACAGCACGAAGCCTTCAGAGCCGCATTCAAATCCACCTGGATGGGCAACGGCCAGACCGAGATGCTGGTACCTGTCAGAGAGTTGACAGCGTGGATCGACGCGAATCTGCTGCTCGATCTCAAGACGGCTCCGTTTGATCGTGCGGATGCATCGCTCTTGGCCGAGGCCGGGAGCTGCCACGAATGCACAAAGCGGACAGGAGCGAATAGCCTGCTGTTTCCAGAGACCCTGCACGACGCTTGCCTCGACGGCACTTGCTGGAAAGGAAAGGTCGCGGCGCATCTTTCGGCCTCAGTGGAACGGAATCCACAACTCCTTCAGATTTCATCCAACTGGGGGTCTCATAACAGCGGCATTCTCGGCCGCGGCCAGTATGTCGAGATCGTGAATAAAGCATCGCGCAACGGCCATGGTAAGGTACCGCCTGAGCGGAGGAAATGCCCACATATCACACCGGCCATTGTCGTCGAGGGCGGCAACGTTGGGCATATCGTCGATGTCTGCGCAGATCCTACCTGTGAGACGCATCATGGCGAATCGCGCAAGGCGCAGGAGGCGCAGGAGCGGATGCGCACCGAGAATCGCAAACAGGAGGAGCGCCGAAAACAGGGAATCGTAACGCGTACTCGCACTCTGGATGCCGTGCTTGAGAAGGTCACGACTCCGTTAGCCAAAGCCGACCTGGAATTGATCGCCCGTGAATACCTCAACCGAGTTCCCCAGGAATACAGAACCGTGCTTGCCCAGCGTCACTCACCAGCGCCAGCGAAGGGCAAGACTTCCAAACGGCCCGTCGAGATTGGCGCCACACTGAAGAACCTCGATGACGCCGGATACAGCCGGTTGCTGATCGAAATGTCGCTGCTGGAAGCGGCCTACAACCCCTATTCGCGCGATGGAGCCCAGCGGCTCGATGGCGTCGCGAAACGCTACCGAGTAAATGTCCAGAAGATCGAGGATTCGGTTACCGCGGAGTTTGCGGCGCGCCGTAAGAAGCGCCACGAGCGCGAAAAGGCTCGCACAAACGGCAAAGCCGCCATATCGAAGACGACCCGTAAGTGCCCTGAGTAGGGCTCAGGCCCGCCATCACACGGTGGCGGGCCATTTCTTTCATTGCGGAATTGCATCATGAGCCACCAATAAAACATTGGACACATTTCCAATTCGCAGTTACGATCGATTTCACCAGCGGATTCGCATCGCGAAAGTAAGTCTACTTCGTACGCGAATCCGAAGCACAAAAGGAGATTACTGATCGATGAGAAACGCCGTTCGTGTGTCTACACATTTGCCGGCACATTTGTTTGGGAGCCGATGGCCAGCCGGCCGCCTCCGCGCCAGGTGCGCAGCATGGGTTTCAGCCATGCTCGCGTTGCTGGCAGCCGCACCTTTGCACGCGCAGACGGACCCGTGGGAACAAGCCGTGCTAGTATTGCAGACCGCCTTCACCGGGTCTATTGCCAAGGGCCTCAGCCTGGTCGCCATCGTTGTCGGCGGCCTGATGTTCGCGTTCGGCGAAGGCCATTCGAAGAAGGCGCTCGCGGGCATCATCTTCGGAGTCGGTATGGCGATTGGCGCGGTGAACTTCATGGCGTGGTTATTTCCGTAGGAGCAATGGATTTCGAGAGGGAAGGAGGAAACAAAGATGTCGAACGAACCACGGTTTCACCCAGTCTATAAATCCATCAACAAGACACTCACGATTTGGGGAGTGGAACGGCGGCTTTTCTTCCTGGCTCTCATTATGGGCGGCGCAACGTTCAACTTGTTCGGAAGCCTCCTGAGCGGACTGGTCATGTTCGCCGCCCTCTACTTGCTCGCACGATGGGCCACGACGGCCGATCCCCAGATCCTTCGAATACTGCTCAATTCATCTCGTTTTAAGACCCAGTATGATCCCGCGAAGCGCGACTCGGTCACGCTTCAAATTGCCCGGAGGCGACCATGATCCGTGTTGGCCAGATCACCAAAGAATTTCTCGAAACCGGATCGATGAGCTCGCTCATCGGACTGTTTGGTTTCATCGATGAGCATACGTTCCTTACCAAGAGCGGCGACCTGGGCGTCGTGTTTCGGGTGCCCGGCGTCGACGCCGAGTGTCTCGACCACGCCGAGCGCGACCAGATCGCTCGGCGATTTGAAGGCGCAGTGCGCGCCTTGGATGAGCAGTTCCGAGTTTACCAGTATCTCCTCAAGCGCGATCACCCTGATATTCCCCATCAGCATTACGAAAACGCCGTGGTTGAGCAGGCGATCTCGAGTCGCATTGAATTCCTTCAGGCCAAGAGCAATGAGCTGTATACGCTCGACATCTTTTTCGTGCTGATGTACGAAGGCTGGCATCGCGGTGGCGCCGCAGCCAGCAGGCTCCGCGACATCGTAAGCCGTCCGCAATCGGCGATTCCGGAACTATTATCGGCCGGTAACAAGTTAACAATCATTCAAGCCGACCTGGACCGTGCTCGGGAACTGCTGGCGAATAAAGCCACGATCTGTGCCATCCAGTTGCACGACGTACTCGGCATCGAGTTGCTTGGGAAGGACGCTGCCTTTCAGTTCTTGAGACGTCTGGTGAACTTCGCACCCCATAAGCTGCACTTACGAATCAAGTACAACCATCACCTCGATTACTTTGCTTCGGACTCTGCGCTCGAATGTTATCGGGATCACCTCCGCATTGATGACTACTTCGTCCAGGTCCTGACGCTCAAGGAGCCGCCCGCCCAAACATTCGCCCACATCCTCGAGGCGCTGAAGCAGATCCCGTGCAACTACATCATTGCCAACGAATGGAGCCGGGAATCTAATTCAGCGGCGCGCAAAGAGATCAACTCCAAACGGCGGCATTTTCATAATTCGAAAGCATCCCTGATGAACTATGTCAGCGACCAACCGGTGAATCCCCAGGAAATGTTAATCGACGACGGCGCGGCCGGCCTGGTCACCGAGCTCGGCGCATGTCTCCGCGAAATCGAGATCAACGGCAACTATTTCGGCAAATACTCGCTCACGATTGTCCTCTATGACCAGGACCGCACCAAGCTACGCCGCTCGGTCGCCGAGTGCTTCAAGTTCTTCAGCACCCATGACGCGATTCTGATGGAGGAGCGCTACAACCTGCTCAACGCGTTCCTGTCGGTCATTCCCGGAAACCGCTCTTACAACTTGAGGCGGATGTGGCTACTGAACACGAATTACGCCGATGTGTCGTTCCTTTTCACCCTGCACACTGGGCAAACCCACAACGCTCATTTGGACGCGGAATACCTGGCGGTCCTGGAAACGAATTCGTCGACGCCATACTTCCTCAATCTGCATTATCAAGACATCGCCCACTCGATGATTCTGGGCGCTACCGGATCGGGCAAAAGTTTCTTTCTAAACTTTCTCATTACCAACCTCGAAAAGTACCAGCCGTTGACCTACATTTTCGATCTGGGCGGCTCTTATGAGTCGCTGACCAAGCTGTTCGATGGCAGTTACCTCCGCGTGGGCATCGAGCACCGCTCTTTCACGATCAATCCTTTCCGCTTACCGCCAACGAAGGAAAACCTGCATTTTCTGTTTTCTTTCACCAAGGTTCTGATCGAATCCGGCGGCTACGCGATGACTTCCAAAGAAGAGCGCGACCTTTATGAGCAAATTGGTAATCTCTACGAGGTCGATCCGGAGCAACGCCGGCTCTTCACGCTGGCCAATATCCTGAGCCGGAATCTCGCCGACCATCTTCGCAAATGGATCGGAGGCGGCCAGTATGGCGCCCTATTCGACAACGTGGATGACAACCTGACGTTCGCCGCATTCCAGACCTTCGATTTTGAAGGCATGGAGAAGTACGCACAGGTTCTCGAACCGCTGCTCTTCTACATCCTTCATCGGGCAAACGCTTCCATCTACAATCCTGCGCTCGATACCAGGTTCAAAGTATTCGTGATGGACGAGGCATGGCGGTTTTTGAAAAACGAAACGGTCCGCCAGTACATCACCGAAGCGGTCAAGACGTGGCGGAAACGGAATGCCGCCATGATCCTGGCCACGCAATCGAGCGATGACCTGGAACGCTCCCAGATGCTGAGCGTTATCGTGGAAAGCTGCGCGACAAAGATGTTTCTCGCGAATCCCGGCATGGACCGGGATGCCTACCGCGAGATCTTTCATCTCAATGAGACCGAGGCGGCGCTGATTGCCGGACTCGTTCCAAAACAGCAGATTCTCATCAAACGGCCGGACTTCAGCAAGGTGGTCAATCTTAACGTGGACCCGGCCGGCTACTGGCTATATACCTCAAATCCCTATGACAACCAGCGCCGCCGCGAGGCATTCGAACGCCACGGCTTTGCACGCGGCCTGGAAATACTTCAAAGGAGCTCTTCGTGAACAGAATGAATCGTACCTTGATCTTGACCTTCGTCGGCTTAGCGCCAGCCGCTAGTGCGGCTCCGCCGCCGTCGTCCGTGCCATCGCAGACCGCGAAGGTCGTTTCCTATAGCGAGAAGGACGTAATCCCGGTGAAGGCGAAGATCCGCTTCACCACCCTAATCGTTCTTCCCAAGCAAGAACAGATCCTCGACTTCACGTCCGGCGACAAGGAGTTCTGGATCGTCAACGGCAGCCAGAATTTTGCATACGTGAAGCCAGCCAAGGCCGGCTCCCGCACCAATCTCAACCTGATCACCGCCAGCGGCAACGTGTATTCCTTTGTCCTCGCTGAGGTGTCGGAGGCCACTGACGCCGAGCCCGATCTCAAAATCTTCGTCGAACTGAAAGACGAATCGATGTTGTCGGCCACGCGAATGGCCAGCCGCGATTTGTCTCCGCCCAGCAAGTTGAAGATTATCGCCAACAGGTCGAGATCGCAAAGGCCGAGGCGCGCGACGCCAAGAATGTCGCTCAGGCGGCAATGGAGCGCGAGACGGGTCAGTTCCGGACGCAATATCCGTCCAGCCTCAAGTTCCCCTACCGCATCGAGCGGGCCAAGCGGCCATTTAATGTCACCGCCATGTACACCGACGGCAAGTTCACCTACATTCAGGCGCATCCTGAGGAGCCGCCCGCCCTGTACGAGCTCAAGGACGGCAAGCCTAATCTCGTACAGTTCGAATTTCGCAATGGAACGTATATCGCCGCCAAGGTGCTCGACAGCGGGTATTTGGCCATCGGCAAACAGAAGCTCTCTTTCGTCCGCTCGGAATCTACCGAGAAGTGAGGTAACAGCGATGCCCGACCCTATCCGAGACTCAGAACAAGCGCCCGTCCCTGAAGGGTCGGTGCGCAACCAAATGATGAAACCGCCCGGCATTTTGCCCAAGAACACACAAACCTGGGTGATTGCCGGCCTGGCGACAGTAATGGTGGCAGCGATTGCTCTCTCGGGCAATGGCTCGAAAAGCAAAGCGCCCGCGCCTCCACTCCGGCAGGCGGCCGTGATCGACGCCAACGCCTCGCGGATCGCAGACTACCGCAATCGCCTGGAGGAAGAAACGCGGAAACTGGCGGCCGAGCAGGCGGCCCTAAATCAGGCCAAACAGGCGGCGGCAGGTTCGGACCCGCGCGTTGCCGCCGCCGCGCAGCCCACGGGGGCGGCCAACACTTACGCGCCACAACATCCGCCGCCCGTCGACGACCGCCTCTCAGCCAAGAAGCAGCTCGAAGCGGAGCGGGAACGCAAGGAGTACAACTCGCTCTTCGCTTCCAACGTTGCGCTCACGTTCCGCAAGATTTCCCAGGAGACGGAGACTACCGCGTCATCGGCGGCGTCATCGGCGGCGTCTGCGCCGCCCTTCCCAGCGGCCGCGGCGTATCCGTATATATATCCAGTTCCGCCAATCGCCCCTACGTCGAATGTCGGGGTAGCCCAGGGAGTCGCGCCAGCCGATCCGGCTACGGTGCGCACTCCCCCGGCGGAAAACCAGGACTGGCCTGAAGGCCAGCGTACTCATCCAAAACCCGATGCCGAACTGACACTTGCTGAGGGGAAAACGTATCGGCTGCTGGAAGGCACGATTCTGGAGACGGTCGTCACCAACCGGCTCAATGGCTCACTCGCCGGCCCGGTGAACACCATGCTCACGACCGACGTGTATTCCCACGATCGGCAGCATTTGCTGATCCCGCAAGGCAGCCGGATCCTGGGTGAAGTAAAGCCCGTCGCGAGCTTTGGTCAACAGCGCCTGGCGGTCGTGTTCCACCGAATCATTATGCCGGATGGCTACTCCGTTTCGCTGGACCAGTTTCAGGGATTGAACCAGATCGGAGAAACCGGGCTCCGCGACCAGGTCAATCACCATTACCTGGAGATCTTTGGCGTTTCGATCGCCATCGGCGCGATCGCCGGCCTGTCCCAAGCCAACACGTTGTACGGAATTAGCGAGTCCGCCACAGACGCGTATCGCCAGGGATTCGCAGCGAGTCTCTCGCAAAGCTCGCTTCGCATCCTTGACCGCTTTCTGAATATTCTGCCGACCTTCACGATCCGCGAGGGATATCGAATCAAAGTCTATCTCGCGAGCGATCTGCCGCTACCGGCTTACGACCATCACAAGATTCCCAGTGATTTCTAAGGAGGCTACCGAAATGAGGTTATTGAAGTTCCTGTTTACAACGCGATGGAGTTTCATCTTCTTTGCGCTCCTGGCGTTCGTCGCCACGATGCTCTACCTCGGGTGGGTCAACCAGCACCAGACACCCATCTTGATCCGTCAGGCGAGGCCGGCCCAGAGGCCTTGATCCTGCCCGGAGAAGCAATTTTCAGGAGAATGTCATGAAAAACAGAATTCTTGTCGCTGCTCTTTGCCTTGGTTTGCTGTTCGGCGCCACCGTAGCGAAGGCGCAGTTCGGGTTCGGCATCACCGTATTCGATCCTTCAGTTTACGCTGAGGCCATCACCGAGGTCTCGAAGTTAGTTCAGCAATACAACCAGCTCGTCCAGACCTATCAGATGATCACGAACCAGTACAACCAGATGCTCTGGATGGCCAAAATGCTCCCAGGCAGCCTGGCGCAATTCCGGGCCATTCCAACGCCGTGGTTCCTGTCATCCGCCACAAATACCTATGGCACGACCGGAGGATGGATCTCCGCCATCAATACCGGGGCCAACGTGTTGGGAGGCTATCAAAACGCAACTGATCAACTTCTCGCCTACGGAGCCGCTCTCGGCAACGTACCAGCCAACCAATTGAGCCGTCTTCAAAGACATTACGCGACCGTTGAGCTAACTGACAGTGCGAACCAGGACGGAATGAAGACCGTCGGTACGCTCCGGATGAATGCTCCTCAAGTGGAAGCCGCGATCCAGAGCCTGGAAGGGGCAACGCTCAATTCCGATTCCAATTACAACACAGAAATCGCAGTTCTCAACAAAATCAACGCAGCCTCCGTCATTGCTCTCCGCAATAGCCAGGACACCAATAAGCTCCTGACCTCGCTCGCCGAACAGCAGTTCATCGAGTCCAAACGGCAGCGCGACTCCGAGGCCCAGGCTATCAACAATCACGTCGCGTTCATGGCGAATGAACAGACCTATCTTTCAAGCCAAAAGGCCAACGCGAGCGCTGCGATGATGGCCTTTCGCATGCCGTAAACGGTCCGCAAATCGCGCCCGAAAGGTGACCTATGCTGCCTAGTTCCATGAATGATCTTTTTCAGTTTCTGAGCGACCTGCTCACGACGCACGCAGGAACCTTTCAGGCTCTCGGGCTGAATCTGTTTCGCGGCCTGGCCTTGATCCTGATCGTCTGGTTCGGGGCCAAGTCCGCGCTCTCCTCGGCCAGTGGAGGTCCAGGGTTTCGAATGGACCACTTCGCCCAGCTTCTGCTTACCATCGCCTTTGGCTTCGCGATGATCACCTATTACACGCAGCCGATTCCGGGATTCGGCGTGAGCTTTCATAGCCTGATCACCAATGAAGGCCTGGGGCTTGCCAATCAACTGAACAACGGAATAGTGAGCGATATGTTTTCGCGCCTGGATAGCATGTACTTCTCGCTCGAGGTCCCGGTTATCGCCTTCGACATCATCGCCGTCCTCCACTTCATTTTGATCGTGGCGATGATTATCCTCCTCGAAGCCGCTGTCTTCTTCGTGATCGCCTTCGGCTACATCGCCGCGGCCATTGCGGTACTGCTGGGGCCGGTCTTCATCCCGTTTTTCATCGTTCCGAAAATGGAGTGGCTGTTCTGGGGATGGTTCAAAGCGTTCCTGCAGTATTCCTTCTATCCGGTGGTGGCGAACGCGTATCTGTACGTGTTCGGAAGCATTTTGGTGCATCTGCTCGACTCGCATCCGCCACCGTATGACGGCGCTGCGATCGCGTTGCTGTTTGCTCCCTTGCTGTTCCTGCTGACCGCGTTCGTTTATGGCGTGGTGAAGATCCCATCGCTGGTGAGCTCGCTATTCAGCGGCAGCTCGGGCGAGTCTGTGGTTCCCAGAATTTCATAGGAGCTTTCTATGTCCGAGATTACCAATCTAATGCCGCCGCCGGACGCGGATCTGGCCGCAGCGCGACGCCAGTTCGTGGAGCTGTATGGGACGCCGCTGATCGCGGCCAATTACCTCCGGATCGCGCTGGCTTGCGTGTCCCTTGTGTGTCTGGGGCTGCTGGTATTGGACATCAAGACGTTCCAGGCGTTCCATAATTTCAAGCCGCTGGTGATCCGCATTAGCGATGTCGGCCGGGCTGAGGCCGTGACCTATGATTCGCTCACCTACCAGCCGCGGGATGCGGAGGTCCGCTACTTCCTGATCGAGTTCGTCACCAAGCACTACAGCCGCATGCGGGCGACCGTACGCGAAAACTTTGCCCGGTCGCTTTACTTTCTCGACGGCCGTCTGGCCGACGCCACGATCGAGGCCAATAAGAAGAATCGGACGCTCGAAAGTTTCCTTTCAGGCGACGGGCCCCAGATCGAGGTCATCGTCAAGAACGTGGCAATTGAGGACATGCGCACGCCACCATACAAGGCGACGGTAGATTTTGAGCGGGTCTATTACAACCCCGGCGACGGCGCGGAATTGAAGCGCGAGAAGTACACGGCTCACTTTGTATTCGTTGTCAAGGAAGTCATTCCCAACGCGATGATTCCACTCAATCCGCTGGGCTTGACGATCACGTATTTCCGCGAAGATCAGGCGTTTCAATAGGAGTTTTCCATGGTCACTAACGTTTTCTTTGCAACCACGATTCTGTTCATGGCAGCAGGCTTCTTTCTGCTCGACCAATGCCGTTTCCTGATCCCTTACAAGTCGCTATTAGTTCAGCGATACGGCTCCACGATTCTGGTGTTTGCGGCCGTCCTCTTCATCAATGTCTATGCCGCCGTTTACTTCGGCGTGCGCAAGCTTCTGCTGAAAGAAACCGGCCGCAAACTGGCCCATGTGGAGAAGCAGCTGCGCACCGGGCAGAGCATCTCCGAGGAACTGACAGAACACTTGAAGGAGCATTTCCTGTGAGCCGCGGGTACGATCGGGACGAACAAGTTGACGATCGCAACCAGGGGCCGCGAACTGAACAAGCGACTGCACCGGGCCGCTCGCGAGGGACTGTTGGGCGTACTGACGGCAACTCTCGCAAGCCCGCCAGAGACCTTGCGGAACGCGGCTCGAAGCGGGCCCGCGAGAATTCCAATGACGCTCGCGAGAACAAGCGCCTAAATATGCGCGCCCTCGAAAAATGGTATGGGCTCAGCGAGCGCGAACGCGGCACGCTGGGCGAGATCGGGCGCTTCCGCACCATCGACGCCGAGGCTTTGTCCAATTACCGCTATTCCGGGAAGCCCGCTGCGTTCCGTAACGAGATCGCCCGCCTACAGCAGCAAGGACTACTACAACGACGCTCGATTTCAGTAGGCAAGAACCGCGACACCCTCATCATTGTTGCGCTGACCAAGGAGGGAGCCCGACTAGTCCGGCAGGATCACCAGCTAACGGACAAGCAAGCAATTTACGCCGGGTTCGTCAAACCGGCCGAGGTTCCGCACGATGCCGCCATTTACCAGATGTATCAAATCGAGGCCAAAGTGATCGAAGCCAAAGGAGGCAAGATCCAGCGTGTCGTTCTGGACTACGAGCTGAAGAAAGAAGTCTATTCCAAGCTGGCCCGGGAACGTGAAGCCGGCGCCCTAGAGTATATGCGCAGGCAACAGGAGATCGCTGACGAGCAACGCCTGCCGGTCGTGGACGGCAAGATTGCATTACCCGATCTGCGGATTGAATACGAAACGCCCGAAGGCGACCTGGACCATGTTGATTTAGAACTCGCCACCGAGCATTATCATCGCGGCCATATGGCTGTGAAAACTCGCGCAGCCTTCAAAATGTATGGTTTCGTTTCGACATCGCGGGGCCGTCGCGCCCAGTGGGAAGGACGGGAACTGACTGCAACAGTACTTTCGCTATGAGTTCTGAAGGGAGCTTAATAAGATGACCGTTGAAAATCAGGTTCAATCAATTCAAGGGCTTGGATACAGCCAACCGGAAGCGCACTTTCTCCGCATCGTTGCGCTTCATAGCGGATATTTCGTGCGCCGGCAGTTCTTGCGCTCGATCGATTGCGGAAGAGGCAAGCGCGCCCAGGATTTCATCGACGAACTCATCACTCGCGGGCACGCCTGTCGCGAAGTTTTCCGCGAGGACCGGCATCTGTTTCGGCTGCAGTCGAAAGCGATCTACGAAGCCCTGGGCGATGAGGATAACCGTAATCGCAGGGAGCACCAGCCATCCACCGTGCGGCTCCGGTTGATGGCATTGGACTTCATTCTTGAACATTCCACCCATCGATACCTCGAAACTCAGCAGGACAAGCTCTCCTACTTTTTCGAGCAGCGTGGGGTTGATGTCGAAGCACTACCGGCACGGTTGTTTCGTTCTAACGGGAAACTCACGACCCGTTACTTCCCGGATGGATTCCCGCAGTTTGTCGACGGCGGAAATCCACCCACCGTATCGTTCATTTACATTGACGATGCCCAGCTCAGCGCAAATGCATTCCGGTCTTACCTGCGGAACTACCGAAAGCTGTTTTGGGCTCTGGGAGCGCTGGATCTGGTCCTTGTAACGACCTCCTCAGATCGTTTTGTAATCGGGCAGAAGGTGCTCACGCGGTTCTTGGCGAGCGTGCGTGAGAGCGCCACACCAGCGATCGATTTGAATCGGCTGCTGGCTCATTTTCCGCATCGTTTGCTCTTGGAAAAGCGGGCGACCGGAATTCTGAATACCGCACAGATGAATGCCCTGGCAGAGGATATCCTTGAACTTGCCGGCCCATATTTTGACCATCTTTATGATGTTTGGAAACAGTCTGGCGAGGACGGACTTAGAGAGGACTGCGCAGCCCAGCAAGAAGCGTCGAAGCCTCCTGAGATCAACCTGGCAGCGTGCGTTTTGGAGCATGACTATGGCCTCTTCGGAACCCTCCATGCCGCATCTTAAAATCGCGTTTCCATTCCCATCTTTGACTGCCAATCATTTGATTGGTAAGGTGACCGCTGTGACCGCCTCCCCCGAACAGAAGGTCACCATCGCGGTCGGCAGTCCCGGTCACGAGCCTTTTGCGGCAACAACCAACAACATCAACAGCTTCAAGCGGCGGCTCCGGCCCAAAATGCGGGCCGTCGCATCGGGGCAGGTGCGGGAGCGACCCCAGTATTCGTGGCAATGGTCCGCCACGATACCTTCCTCCCTCGCAGGTGCTCACTCGGGGGGTCGCTCCCGCACCTGCCCCCAAGTTTGATTTCAAGTCCGAATGAGATTCGCATTGAAAAACAAATCATCACCAGGAGTAGATATCATGCCAACGGTCATTCCTAAACAGCCCAAGAGAGAACGGGACCAGATCACGATCCGGCTCGATCGCGATGTGCTCGAAACTCTGGAGCATTATTGCCGGTATTTGGAATCCGGCCGCGACTGGGTCATTAACCAGTGCCTCACATTCATCTTTCGCAAGGACAAGCCGTTCACTCTTTGGCTCGTCGGCCAAGGAATCGCCAGTTCGCCGACGTTTGAAGAGAGCGCCAGAGAAGAGCCACCGGCGAAGGCCGCCAATAATAAGGACAAACCGCGTGCGGTTCAAGGGCGCCTTTCCATTGCAGACTGAGGTTCTGGCATGATTCGTCACATCATTGATAGTCGCCCATATCTGACTCTCATCCTCACAGTGGGAATCGGCACTCTCCTTAACCAACACTTTCCATTCCCGGACGACAACGCCATCTTGCAGTTGGTCGCCGCCGAGAAGCCCATGATTTTCCTCAGCATCAAATATGCCTACCAGGCAATGCTTTTCTCCACACCCTTTATCGGTTGCTCGATGTTGTTTTCCTTGCTCTATATATTCTTCGTTCGACCTCGCGAGGTAGCCGCTCTGGCACCCCTGCCGCTATACCCCTCGGCAGCCGGCCGGGACCGGCTCTTTCTCGCGGTCGGGGAGCTACATCATCCCAAGCGCCCGGAACCTGCCGAGGAGCCTCGTTGGCTAACGATTCCCGATCGCGGGCTTTATACCGGCATTGCCATCTTCGGAGCGATCGGCTCCGGCAAGACTAGTTGCTGTATGTACCCTTTCGCTGAACAAATTCTGGCGTATAAGGCGAGCGATGCCGATCGCCGCGCCGCGGGACTCGTACTCGAAGTCAAAGGCGACTTTTGCCATAAGGTGCGGAAGATCCTGAGACGGTATGGCAGGGAGGATGACTACTTCGAGATCAGCCTCGATTGCCCGTACCGCTACAATCCACTGCACAATGACCTGGAAGCGTACGCGCTCGCCTACGGGATCGCAAGTCTCCTCAACAACCTGTTCGGGCGCGGCAAAGAACCGTTCTGGCAGCAGGCTTATACGAATCTGGTCAAGTTCATCATCCTATTGCACAAAGTCAACTACGACTACGTGACGCTCTTCGATGTATATGAATGCGCGATCAATCCAGACAAATTGGAGATGAAGATCAAGGACGGCGAACGGCTCTTCCAGACTCAGGAATACGTGCTGGTGCCCGATGCCGAATACATCGGGCGGCAACGTGAACTGATGAAGTTCGGGTTTGACCGGGACCCAGCAACGAACGAGTTGAAAGCTGCTATCTCGGTTGAAATGCTGCGCCATCTTGACCAGAATCACATTCCTTATTCCATCGTCACCGAGACCGGCGGCCACGTTGCCCCAGCCACGCCGGAGCTTACCCGGAAGCGAGCGCAGCTCGAAGCAGTCAAGCGATGGTTCTATCATGACTGGCGCCGCATCGAGCCCAAGCTGCGGACCTCCATCGTAGAAGGCATATCAGTCTTCCTGTCTCTCTTCGATGACAATCCATCGGTGAAGGCTACGTTCTGCCCGCCCAAAGAATGCTACGACCCGGAGAAGAATCACGATGGCCGCTACGGGATTCCGATGCCGCCCTTCTCGCAGCTTCTGGAACAAGGCAGAGTATGCGCCCTAAATTTCCCAATCGCAATGAACCCTGGACTCGCACGGACAATCGGAACGCTGATGAAGCAAGATTTCCAGCGGGCCGTATTGAACCGTATTCCCTTGATGGAGACCGAACCAGCTCACCGCTGGCGGGAAATCCTCTTTCTCTGCGATGAGTATCAAAGCTTCGCCACAGTGGGGGAGAGTGATCCGACGGGCGATGAGAAGTTCTTCGCGCTGTCGCGGCAAGCCAAGTGCATTCCGATTGTGGCCACGCAGTCCATCAGCTCTTTACGCTCGACCCTGCCGGGCGAGTCGTGGCGCACTCTGTTACAGACGTTCCGAACCAAGATCTTCCTGGCATTGAGCGATGACTTTAGCGCACGGACCGCATCCGAGCTTTGCGGTAAGGAGGAGCAGCTGAAGCTCAGTTATAGTCTTTCAGAAAACGATCAGGATGCTCGCGTGAGCGTGCTGACCGGGAGAGCGACGGCGCACAAGGCCACGATCAGCACCTCCAAGTCATACAACCTGCAGCGCGATTGGGTGTTCGAATCGAAGGTATTTTCCGAGCTGAAAAACGCACAATCCATCGTACTCGCCTACGATGGCGTTAACCCGCTGCCGGCGTCGTATTGCTATCTGAAGCCGTACTACCTCGATCCAAACAAGTCCTATTTCATGCAACTCGCGGACGGCGAGATATAACTTACAAGGAGACGCCATGAGACTTCCTGTGTCAAGCAGTAGCCGACGGAGCCTTAAAGAAGGGCTGTGCGCCGGTGTGCTTGAGCGGGTCATACAGAGTGCGTGTAGTCCAGATTTTCCAGAGAATGCGAATCCACGCGCGGGCAAGGATACGCACAGCATGGGGATGCCGACAGCCGCGGGCTCTGGCAGTGGCGTAGATATGTGCGGCCCAGGGGGAAGCATGGCGGGAGTTATCCGCCCAGGTCGTAATGGCGAGGCGCAAGCGATGGTTACAGGCCCAACGGAAGCGAACGGCGCGAGATTTCCCGCTCTGGCGTGTAACCGGAGCGACGCCGGCCTCGGCGGCAAGGTGGTCGGCGGTAGGCAAGCGCTCACGGACGTCGCCAAGTTCAGCAAGGATCTGGGCGGCATTGAGCCGTCCAGTGCGGGGCAGGCTCATCATCAGGACGCCGTCGTCGAGCTGAGCAACGGCGTCTTCGATGCGCGCGGTAAGAGTAGCGATTTCCTGCAGCAGCGTGGTCAGAACATTTGCCAGCGCGCGCCCGAGTTCACCCTTAGCCTGCTCTTCCAACTTGCCGGTACGACCAACAGGGGCAGCGCGCAGGCGGGCCAGGAGTTGGGGGACAGTCTGGTGGCCGCTGTACCCTTCGCCACGAAGAAAAGCGGACAGGCGTTTTTGACCGAGGTGGGCAGCACTGGTAGGCGTTGGGTAACGGTGAAGGAATGCCAGTGCAATGGTCGAATCGATCTGGTGGAACAACGCGGCAGCGCCAGGCCAGAAGCTGTCCAACAGGGCTCTCAACTGATTGGCCAGGGCGATACGCTGAGCAACCAGATCATCACGGGTACGCACCATGGCACGGAGGGCTTTGATGGCATCCGAGGCTGGGGTCAATGGGCGGAATCGGTGACCATCAGTTCGCAGTACATCAGCCAGCAAATACGCATCGCCCGGATCATGTTTTCCACCGGCAGCGGTGTAACGCGGTCGACAGGCCTTGACAACATTGGGATGGATAGGCACGATCGGGTGTCCGCTCGCCAGCAGAGCATCCACGATCAGGCCCGTTGGACGTTCGATGGCGATAGGAATAGCCGGAGCGATCCGCTTCAATTGCCGATGCAAAGATACCAGGCCGTGCGCATCGTGGCGGACTTCCGTCCGCAGCACGACGCGCCCGGCCTGGTCCACCACGCAGACTGCATGAGTGGCTGTGCCCCAATCCAATCCAGCAAAATATTTCATAATGCACCTCCCATCTGTCAGAATTTCCGTGTCGGGAGGTCTGGTAGGTTGCTCACTGAACGGCGCTCTGGGCAGCATCCCACGGCGCAACTTCCTGTAGCCTGTCAAGACTTCCCGGCACGTGCCACGCTGCGGGTCTCATACGGGCCGTCTATAGGCAAGTTTCGAAGGCAATCGCGGCACATGCACGGAATAGAGAGAACTGCATCGCTTTGCAATACAGTCCCTCATATAAGAGAGGTACACCAGTGAGCTTCGATGTGATCCTTCCGTTTCTCCGGCCGATCCAAAGCCTAATCAAAGATCCCGCGATCTCAGAAATTATGGTGAACGGACCGCAGTGCGTCTTCATTGAGCGAGATGGCCAGGTTCAGCCTGTGCCCGGAGTATCGATCCCGGAGAAGTCACTCCAAGTCGCTGTGAGGAATATCGCGCGAGCTTTGGGCGATGAGATTAGCGAGGAGAAACCGCTGCTCGATTCCCGGCTGCCTGACGGCTCACGAGTCGCCGCGGTGATGCCGCCGTGCTCCGTAGGCGGGACCACCCTAACGATCCGCAAGTTCCACTCACGATTCTTCACTGCTGAGGAGCTCGTCCGTGCCGGCAGCCTAACGCCCCAGCTCCTGGACTGTTTTCGCGATGCGGTGGAACAGCGCCGCAACATTCTGATCAGCGGTGGAACCAGCAGTGGGAAAACTACCCTGTTGACCGCCTTGGCTGCCTTCATTTGCGACCGGGATCGGGTTGTACTGATCGAGGACACATCCGAAGTCCAAATGACCAAACCCAACTTGGTGCGATTTGAGGCACGGCGCGAGCAGGCTGGCCTCCCAGCCGTGACGATCCGGGATCTCCTGCGAGCGACACTCCGCCATCGGCCCGACCGCATCATTTTGGGTGAAGTGCGCGGCGGCGAAGCCTTCGATCTCCTGCAGGCGCTGAATACGGGCCACTCCGGAACACTTTCGACAATTCATGCCAACTCCGCCGCGCAAGCTCTTTCGCGGTTCACCAGCTGCGTTCTCGAATCGGGAGTCGAGTTGCCCTACCAGGCAATCCGCTCCAATATAGGCGATTCGCTCCACCTCCTAGTTCATTTGGAGCGACGAAATGGCCGGCGCTTGGTTCGAGAGGCCCTCCGGCTGGAGAGATTCGATCCAGTAGCCGACCGATATATTACGGAACCGGTGATCGCGTTGAAGTGACGACGTGCTATGGCGAAGGATACTGCCTCCCAATTCATCCTCGATAACTTCGAACTCGAGGACCGGCTTGCTGTTGTGCTGATCGATCGTCGGTCCGGCGTCGTCACGCAGCGAATTGCATCGGCCAACCAGATTGCATCGCAGGAATTTCAGGTTTGGCTAAGGAGTGAAAATCGTTCTGGACGCGACGTGTTTGTATCGATGAACGTCCTCGCTGACGACGCTCGCACGAGAACCCGCGGTGATGTGGCAACCATACGCCATCTGTACCTGGATTTCGATGAGAACGGAACGCGGGCCGTCCAGCATCTCCAAGATCGCGAGGACATTCCGAAACCGAATTATCTCGTCAACACATCGCCCGACCACTGGCAGGTTTCGTGGAACGTGCAAGGGTTCGGCAAAGAACAAGCGGAAACGACAATGCGGGAGCTGGTCCGGGAGTTCGGCGCCGATCCGGCCGCGACCGATTGCGCCCGCGTGATGCGCGTTCCGGGATTCGTGAATCATAAACGCCATCCCACCCACCCTGTACGGGCGGAGCGAGTCTCCACCGCGGTTTACACACCCGATCAATTCCCACGACCTGAGCAGGAAGGTCGCCGTACTGTGACCCCCGAAGGTGAATTTGGATCAGCCGCTGGGCGCAAGTTACGGCCAGGGCACCTATCCCAGTCCGAGCTCGACTGGGCCTATGCCAAACGTGCCCTGTCTCGCGGAGATTCTGCAGAATTGGTTATCGCCGCGATCGCCAACTACCGGCGCGGTGACAAGGCGGATCCCGAGTACTATGCCCGCCTTACCGTACGCAAGGCCGCGGAAGATCTCACGCACTATGCACCCTCACCCGATACTGCTGCTGGACCTGACCGTTGATGCAGTTTTCGCATCGCGCCTCTCCGAAATAACATCAGGATTGTTGTTCGCATCTTGCGCTCTTCGCTCCATAATGAAGCCAGTCATATCCGGTTCGCCTCCCCGGTTCGTACTGAGCTGGCGCGGCGGCCGGCAAACAGCCGAATTAGTCGGAAGGGGCATGTTCGGCGCAACGAAGATGGTGTGTCACGAGGGAGACGAATTCCGCGAGGAATTTCCACCGGTGGTCTGCCAGGTAGAGGAGACCGGTCTCCACAACTAGATGCGCTTCTGAAAAGGGTCGCATGACCAGCCCTTCCGGATGCAGCTGGAGCTCGGAGGTCTTCACAAGAGAAACGCCGAATCCCTCTCGCACCAAACTCAATGCCTCGGCAACGGATTGTGCCTGCAGCGAGATATTCGGATTGTAGCCGGCTCTGCGCAAGAGGCCGACTAGGTGTTTGGAAACTATCGAATCCTGTTCACCGAGCGCCCAGATCACAGGGTCATCGGTTAGTTCCCCTGCGTGAATGGAATGATTTTCTGCCAGCCGGTGTGTTGATGGCATCGCAACGAATAGGTTTTCGCGCAGAATACATGTCTGGGCAATCTCATCGACCACTGGCAGAATTCCAACGGCTGCATGGCTAGTGCCATCAAACAGCCTTTCTGTCAGCTTTTCGGTTGCAACGCTTTGGAACTTCAGGGGTACGCGGTTTTGGGCCGCCAGGACAAGACCCCTGATTTGGGCGATCAGATGCACATTTACGATCGGCGAATACGTTAGATGAAACTCCTGCGGCTCCCCACGGGCGATCGCCTGCGCGAACCGCTCGCCATTGCTGGCGGAAAACAATGACCTCCGAGCGTGTGGCATGAAGCCCTCGCCTGGTTCGGTCAGTTCGACTCCGCGGCTGGCACGGACGAACAGCTTGATTCCGAGCTTTCTTTCCAACTTTTGAATGTGCCGTGAAACTGCCGATTGATCCAGGTGCAACCGTTTGGCCGCGCGTGTAAAGTGTAGCTCGTCAGCAACTGCGAGAGCACACCAGTACTCGATCAACTCTCCCATCGGCAAAACTTCGGTGAAAGTCTTTTCAGGGTTCAGGCTCTTCGACCGGGAACTCGGCCCCAACGGCTCCAGAGCCGCTGGTCGATCAATAGTCATCTGCGCCAGCCAACCGCCGGGCTTGCACGGTCATTCTCGTTCCGGCGTCGGTTCGCTTTCGTGCTCGATGGTATGCCGGCCTGTCCAATAATGAACTCCGCTGCAAGCTCGACTGGGACTATAGTTCTATCGCCGAACATAGGAAGTTTAGAGCTAAAGACGGATTGGGAAGAAGTTAAAGCACGTTTATAACTGAAAGTGCATAGCTTTACCGAATTACAAATGGGTTAAATAATGGCGTCACTTCATTTAACAGAGATTGCGAGCCAGGTAAGAGGTTCCGGCCAATGCCAACCAAGCAGAATCAGCGCTCCAACATCGAGCGTTTATTAGGGATCTGAGCCATGGCTACAGCAATACCGGCTCCAGAGACAAACTCCTTGCTCCGCCTTCGGCTCTCGGTTGACTACCCAGGCAAGCCCGGTGTCCTCTGCAATGTATCGCTCGCTATCGGGGAGGGCGAGATTGTGGGCTTGATCGGTGAGAGTGGCTCCGGCAAGAGCACACTGGCGCTTGCCGTTTTAGGTCTGTTGGAACATAAGGGTGGGATTAGTCGAAGTGAGATGATGTTCCGCGGCTGTCGTCTGGACCGGCTGACCCGTCGTGAGATGCAGCAAATCCGGGGAAAAGAGATTGCCCTTGTATCGCAGAGTGCCGTAGCTTCGCTGAATCCCGCGCTGCGGATCGGAACACAGCTCGCCGAAGCGTGGAAAGCTCACGGAACCGCACGATGCGACGAATGGAAGCGGAGCGCTTTTGATATTTTCGAGCGGGTCGGACTTCCGACCGACGAGAAGTTCCTGCATTTATATCCACGCCAGCTAAGTGTGGGGCAGGCGCAACGGGTCTTGATCGCAATGGCTCTACTGCACCGGCCTCGGCTTCTAATCGCAGACGAACCGACGAGTGCGCTTGATCCCATTACGAGGGCCGAGGTGATCAGCCTGCTGAGAGAACTCAATCGCGATATGAACATTGCGATCTTGTTCATTTCACACGAGCTGTTGCTGGTTGCATCCCTATGCAGACGCGTCGCCATTCTTCAGAAGGGCGAAATCGTTGAGAGTGGATCGGCGGAACAGATTTTCTATGATCCGCAGCACCCGTATACGCGAGCCCTAATAGGTGCCCTTCCAGTCAAGTTGCCCAGTGCAAGCGCTGACTTTCGTACGCCTCAGAACCGAGCGGAAACATTCGTGGTCGACTTCAGGATGGCCAGCCGACGCAGGACTGTTCGGGAATAGCTGGGTCAAGGCGGCTTAGAATACGCCAGTAGGGCGTTGACCGACCCCGGCTCGTTTTTTCGAGCCATAAGACCCGAGGATTCGCGTTTCTTCGACAATGAAATGCCGCTTAGAGTCACCTCCTTGTTCCAGTACTTTTTCCGACCGACACTTCTGATAACGATCCACAAAAACGAGGTTTTGCGTTTCGCGTCACTAGAACTGACCTTTCGTGCCAAATAGGAAATCCTAGGACGGAAGGAGGATCGTGATTAGCTGAAACGACATATATAACAGGATTTAGCCCAGCGTTGCGGTCGGTCTTGCATTATGGAGAAGACTTAAGGCGAGATGTCAATAAAACACACGAGTGTGGCCGTCGACCCTTCGGAGTTAATCCGCGAGCACCTGGAGGAGGTATTGAGCTCGAAGGCTTTCCAGGATTCCGCCAAGTTATCCCAGTTGCTTCGGTACTTGGTCGAGGCCACTCTGACAGGATCCTCGGACCCCATTAAGGAACAGGTACTTGGAATCGAGGTATTCGATCGCCCGAGCGACTGGGACCCGCAGATAGAAAGCATTGTGAGAGTAGAGGTAAAACGCCTCCGGGACATGCTGACGCTCTATTACCATAAGGAGAACCCCCGGACGCCAGTTCGCTTCGAAGTCCCGAAAGGTTCCTACAAAGCGCTGTGCGTATTGACTGCGCTCAACAGTTGGCGTCCACAAGAACCGGACCGGTCTTGTGACAAACAAGTCCGCGACCAAAAAGATCGTCAGGCTGTCCCTGGGCAGCGAGTACACTCTGATACCGGCCCTTATGGCATACGGTTGCAGCGGCTGACGTATGAACGCGGCGATGTAACCAACGCAGCTTTTGGTCCGGACGGCGAGTCGGTCGTCTACAGCGCTCGGTGGGGCGGTGACGCCGCCCGTATCTTTACCCAGCGAATCGGTCAGAAATACAGCCGGCCTTTGGGGCTCCCTTATGGCGAACTGCGCGATGTATCCGCCACCGGCCAACTTCTGTTCACTTTGGGAGAAGGTTTCATCGGAACCTTGGCGCAGGCGGAGTTGAGCGGTGGACCATGGCGGGAAATCGTAGATGGTGTGTTGGACGCGATCTGGCTGCCGGACAATAAGCACATCGCTGCCGCCCGGCTGGAGGACGGCGAAATGCGAGTGGAGCTTCCTCTCGGTAATCCGATTCATCGCCTGACGGGCAAGCAGACTCGTATTCGTCTCAGCGTCGACCCGGCCGGAGAGCGCGTGGCCTTCGTCGACAATTCCCTAGGCCCGCTGGATTTCTGTATTGCGGAAAGTACCGGTAAGCTACAGCGCATTTCCCAAAACTGGCGCGTATCCGGGAACATCCTTTGGTTTTCACACAATCAGCTGGTGCTGTCAGGAGCTCGTCGAGGCGCCGCCGCTATTCACTCCGTCGATTTGGACGGGCATGAAAAATCTCTCTATCCAACAGCCATTGCCTTTGATCTTCATGATTGCAGCGCAACTGGACGAACGCTGGCGTCCTGCGTCGATAGCCGCCTGCATGTCGCATTCCGCACTCCCTCGATGGAGGCCGAGCGGCACATGTATCCGCTCGTTAATACCAGGCTCGTCGGCCTGACTCCTGACGCACGGTACGCCGTGCTGATGGATCTGTTAGGCGATGGCGTGGCTCGAAACAGTGCCGTGTTGCTGGCCGACCTACCCACCGGCCAGCCTGTTCAGATTGCCGAAGGGTATCATCCTCAACTTGCGCCCGACGGAACGGCTGTGATCTGCTTAGAGCGCGATCATTCGGAAAGTGCGATCGTGGTCACACCCATTCCCTCAGGCCTACCTAGCCGATATCCCCTCAACCTAGGGCCGAAGTATCATTCTGCCGAATTTAGTGGCACCGAGGACCGGTTCTTAATTCATTTGCATCATGACGACGGTGGCCTGCATACCCATATTTTGGAGACTCAATCAGGCAAACTGTTACCACTACCTGGAAAACTTCACGTCACTAAGATAGCGCCAAATGGAACCTGGGGTGTAGTCCTTCCTACGGGATTGGATCTTCGTCTTGCACATCTGGAGTCCGGCGAAATTCGGACGGTGTGTGGCTTGCACGCCGGTTGGTCGCCAGTCCGTTGGTCGGCCAATGGTGGCGAGATCTTCGTGTTTGAACCAGGCAAAGACTACGCAACGGGTAATATCATTCGAATCAACGTCCACACCGGCGAACAGAGTCCCTGGCTCACCTTGCACCCGGCCGATGCCGTTGGAACTTCTCTCCTGCGGTGGTTAGATATCACTCCCGATGGCCGATCTTACGCCTACACGTATCAACAAGACCTTGGTGACCTGTATATTCTCGATGGTCTGATCTAAACCCTAAGAAGCAGAACACACGTTGTCTCGGGTCTGTACTTCTGAAAACCGGACCCTGGCCAGCAATGCAAAAGGCTAGTCGCTTCGCCAAGCTCTTAACCAGAGTTCGAATCCATGCCGGGGGTGCGCCGGGCTAAACCGGCCAGCCGGCTCTGCGTAGTCTAAGAACCCGCGCACGCTGAGAAACAACATGCACGAGAACCACGCCGACCGCAATCAGTCTGCGGTTAAGACTGATTCGTTTACTTCTCCAACGCCTTTTCAATCTGGCCGACTTTTTTTGGACTTTGCCCGCCAGCTTCTCGTTTTGGCCTTCCCCCGTTAGGTTAGGGTTGTTCGTGACCTTTCCCGCCTTCTCTTTAGCTGCGCCCTTGACTTCATGAAAACTGCCTTTGATCTGATCCGTCATGCTCGGTTTCATCATGTTCTCTCCTCTTTTCTTTCGAAAACTTTCCTTAAAGCGATTTCAGGTCTTCGATGAGGTCGCTCTTCTGCTGTTCGGCCAAGCCCAGCCGCCTGAAGGTATAGTAGTGCTCGATCGCCTCTCGCAGGGTAGCGAATCGTCCGTCGTGATAGAAGCCGCCCTTCTGATGCGACCACAGTCCGCGTAGAGGCGCTGTGCGGTAGGATCGATCAGGCGGACGAACGGTTGGCCTGAAAATCGTCTACGCCGACATCCTTTGCCTTATCAGTGTTCCACCCTGGTTCAGTAAACAACGGTAGGGCGCTGGACATCCCAGTGATTACTGCGGGAATGCTTATCGTCGCAGGGAAACCGTCCCGTCCAGCCCAGCTACCGGTGATGGAAACGATCGGACTTCCATGGTGGCTTGCGACGCGCACGCCATTTCGGTTTTCGCCAAGCTATTGGATTGACCTTATCTTGTCGATGAAATAAGTAGCCCTACAAGGAACGATCCATGCTCGAACACGGTGCCACCAACCATCGACAAGGGGAGTCCGACCTGAAAGATGAACAGCGGGTGACGACAATCCTCGAACTGGCTTGTGATGCGTCGTTCGAGCTCGATTCAACCGCGATCATCAAGGGATGGAACTGTCGCGCTGAGAAACTGTTTGGGTGGTCCAGCCAGGAGGCAATAGGACAGCACGTCCAAATGATCGTATCGCCCCGGCACCGAGAAACTGTGTTAGCCAGTCTCGGAAAAGCCATTGCCTTGCGAGACAAGCTTCCCGAGGAGCCGCTGAAGATGCGAGCGCTCCATCACGATGGTTACAGATTCTCCACGGAGCTGTTTCTTTATCCACGGCGATGCCAGGACGACGATCGCCTAACGGTATTCGTGCGCAACCTGACCGACCGGGAGCAATTGCAAAACCTATTATCTGAACGCGCCGACCAACGAGCTATTTTGAATTTTATAGAGGACGGCTATACTGAGCTTGATCTGCAGGGCAATCATCAATGGGTTAATGACGCATATTGCCGGATCTTCAATCGGCGGCGCGAAGAGGTTCTAGACCCGAGTTATCAAAACATTTCACACAGACCTGTCTCGGTCAACATCCGTGAGTTGTTCAAGAAGGTTTACCAAACAGGCGAGCCGGTGAGAGCGTTCGAATATGAAGCGGTCCCAGGCCGATACTGTGAGATCACCGTCTCGCTTAAACGCGGGGAAAGCGGCCAGCCCACGGGCTTTGTGACGCTGATTCGCGATACCACCGAGCGCAAACGACATGAACTGGAACTCGCCGAGGCGAGGGAAACGGCCGATGCGGCAAACAGAGCCAAGAGTGAGTTCCTGGCGAATATGAGCCACGAGATTCGCACGCCGATGAACGGCGTCATGGGTATGACTGAGCTCGCACTCTCGACGGAACTCACCGAGGAGCAGCGCGAGTATCTATCCATGGTGCGATCGTCAGCGGAAGATCTTCTGGTCATCATCAATGACATCCTTGACTATTCCAAGATCGAAGCTGGCAAGATTGATTTGGCTCTGGTGGAGTTCAATTTGAGCGAAGTGGTGGGCGACACGATGAAGACCCTGGCAATACCTGCTCACCGAAAAAGTCTCGAACTGGCGTTTCACGTCGACGCTAATGTGCCCTCGACACTCGTCGGCGATTCCGTCCGCTTGCGCCAGGTACTGCTGAATCTTGCCAGCAATGCAGTTAAGTTCACAGACAAGGGCGAGGTTGTGGTTAGCGCCAGGTTGGAATCCCGCGGCCAGACCGGTGGGAAGATTCATTTTAAGGTGCGCGACACTGGTATCGGAATTCCGGTTGAAACGCAAAAGCGCCTGTTTCGACCTTTTGAGCAAGCCGACTCATCCACCACCCGGCAATACGGTGGAACTGGGTTGGGTTTGGCGATCTCAAGAAAGATTGTGGAGCTGATGGGGGGCGAAATCTGGATGGAAAGCATCCCCGGTGAAGGCTCGACCTTTCACTTTACGGCTAGCTTCGGGATCGCCGGGAATTCAGAGGAGCGCATATTCTCATCGACCTCAGATCTGCGAGGCATGCCGGTACTTATCATCGACGACAACGCAACCAACCGGCGGATTTTACAGGAGATAGTCGGGCGTTGGCAGATGGTCCCGCAGGTCGCCGAATCGGGGCCGGAAGGGCTAGCCAAATTGGAAGCGGCATTGGTATCAGGACAACCCTTCCGTCTGATCCTTCTCGATGAGCAAATGCCTGGGATGGATGGCCTGGAAGTAATCGATCGCATTCGCGCCAGCTCACTCTTACGAGGCGCCACTATCATGATGCTCACCTCGGCCGATCAAAGCTCGAGTGCCGCACGATGCCGTGAGCTGGGCGCGAATATGTACTTGATCAAACCGATCAAGCCTAGCGAATTGCACACCATGATACAAAAAGCCTTGGCAGCGCATGCCCAGACGATTGCGAAACCGGCGGCTCACCGAAGGGCCCCTTGTCGATCGCTCTCTATACTCGTCGCCGAGGACAATGCCGTAAACCAGAGAGTCGCAGCGGCCATGCTGGAAAGAATGGGCCATCGACCGACTCTAGCCGCGACTGGACTTGAAGCTGTAAGCAAATGCAGTCAGACTCCATTCGATTTGATCCTGATGGACGTGCAAATGCCCGGCGTCGACGGGTTCGAAGCCGCACGGCGTATTCGCAGCCACGAATTGACGGCAGAAACCCGAATTCCGATCATCGCTATGACAGCGCGTGCAATGAATGGCGATCGGGAGCGTTGCATCGAAGCCGGGATGGATGACTATGTTTCTAAACCAGTGACTATGGAGGCGCTCCGGCGTGCTCTCGCGCGCTACGCGGTCGATAAATGAAGAACCTTATTGGACCTTGCCGAAAGGTTGCGGGTAGACGTTAGATCGACAGATTGAGGCTCGGGATAAGAGACGATTGGATTTCCCTGGATGCTGTGATTAGGACCTTAGTAGTTGTTAGCGTCGCTCCATCCTATATCGGTAAGTCGGTAGGGTCCCGAAAGTGTGTGGATGTGCCGAAGGCGCTGGCTAAGTGCCTGGGGTTTCCTTCGCGCGGTTGTGGGTCTTACGGTGCTCCCCTTGCCGCGCCCAAGCCTCGTTTATAGCTGCCTCTGCTGCTTTGATTGAGGCTTCCAAATCTGGCGCAGGTGCCTTTCCCTCACGCTCAGCATTCTGGCGTTGGTCTACCAGTTCCACGTAACGCTTGATCTTGGCAAGACGGACATTCTCCAGTTCGAGGCACTCCCAGCAGCTTTCCAATAAAGCAGTTTGTCACAAGCCTGTAACCTAAGCCACTGGAAACTTTACTTGGGTCAGAACTTAGGCCGATTCTGTTTTTATGCGTTCTGCGCGTGCTTCGATGTCCCGCATGAACGCAGCGACGATCTTGCCATCATGCAGCACGTCGACAAGGCCCGATTGCTGGACTTCGCCGAGAACCTTTATAGTCGATCCCGGGGTGATTGTGGTGAAGGCGAACGGCGCTGGTGGTTCGTCGCGAACTGCTATGAATGGTTCACGGACATAGTAAGTCACGAACTTTCAAAATACAGTGGCGGATGGCCCTGATTCAATGCGGGAGTTTACCAGGGTGGTACCGGATGGCCGTTTTGATCGACCGACATTCAGCGCACCGCCGACTGGCCCAGATTAACAAGACAATCCTGTTGAGCTCCATAGGACGAAACCGGATAAAGCTATTTGGAGTCTTATGAATAACGCTGAACTGGATCGCAGCCCGGCGGTTTGTGCTCCAACCCTAGCTGGCGTTTTGTTGCTCGGCGATAAAATGCGGGCAACGAACCGTACCCAGGCTAAAGAAAAGACGGGAGATACGGCGTGAATGCAAGTGTAATCCAAGCGTTCTCAGTATGGCCCGCTGGTAGCGAGGGAGCGAACAGGCTTCTTCGCGAGATGGTTGAAGCCCTTCCGGCGGCACTCTACATGACGGACGCTCAAGGCCGGCTCACTTATTTCAATGCTGCCGCCGTCAAGCTTTCCGGCCGTGTTCCCGAGATCGGAACGGATCATTGGTGCGTCACTTGGAAGATTTTCCTTCCCGATGGCACCCCTCTGCCGCATGACCAATGCCCTATGGCGATCGCGCTAAAAGGGGGGCAGGTACCCGGCGGCATCGAGTGTATTGCCGAGCGGCCGGATGGCACACGCTTTTGGTTTACGCCATGTCCGGCTGTCCTGCGCGACGCCGAAGGACGGATCATCGGTGGGATTAACCTACTAGTGGACATCACAGAGCGCAAAATCGCTGAGATGGAAGCCAATGAGCACTTCCGCACTATCGTCGACATGACTCCGGAATGCGTCAAGATCGTCGCATCGGACGGAACGTTGCTCCACATGAATTCAGCCGGGTTAACGATGGTGGGCGCTTCTTCCTCCAGTGCGGTAATCGGGACGAATGTCTATGACCTTATCGCGGCCGAGGACCGGGATAGATTCCGCGAATTCAACGAGAAGATATGCCAAGGCGAGAAAGGCTCCCTGGAATTCGACATCATTGGGTTACAGGGCGCGCGCTGTCATATGGAGACACATGCCGCACCCCTTCGCCACTCCGACGGAACGACGGCCCAGCTCGCGATCACGCGTGACATAACGGAGCGCAAACTGGCTGAGCGCGCGGCCCGGTGGTTGGGCGCGATCGTGGATTCCTCCGACGACGCGATCATTAGCAAGGACCTCAATGGTGTCATCACCAGTTGGAACAAGAGCGCAGAGCGCCTGTTCGGCTACACCGCCGGTGAGGTGATCGGGAAGTCCATCACGATCCTCATTCCGCCAGATCGCCTGCAGGAAGAACCACAAATCCTCAGCCGGATGAGACGTGGCGAGCGCGTCGACCACTTCGAGACTGTTCGAAAGCGGAAAGACGGCCGTCTGCTGGATATCTCTCTGACGATATCGCCCGTAAAGGACCACCAGGGGAACGTTATCGGTGTATCGAAAATCGCGCGCGACATCACCGAACAGAAACGCGTCCAAGCAGCGCTGCTTGCCAGTGAAGCCAGATTCCGCCAGCTTGCAGACGCAATGCCGCAGATCGTGTGGACCGCTCGCCCGGACGGTTATCTCGATTATTACAACGAACGCTGGTATGAATTCACCGGCTTCAGGCGCGACACCTATGGGGACATCAGCTGGGAACCAATCCTCCATCCCGATGACCTCCAGCACTGCCGCGAGACTTGGGATTGTTCGGTTCGGTCAGGGGAACCCTACCAAATCGAGTATCGTTTCTGGGACAAGCACGAACGTCGCTGGCGCTGGTTCATGGGGCGCGCCCTTCCAGTTCGCAATGCTGACGGAAACATTGTGAAATGGTTTGGCTCCAGTATCGATATCGACGACCAGAAACGTATCGAGGCGGACCTTCGGAGCGCGAACAACGACCTTGAGCAATTCGCGTTTTCCGCGAGCCACGATCTGCAGGAGCCGTTGCGTACCGTCAAGGTTTACAGCCAGCTCCTGGCGGAGACCTTTGGCCAGCGGCTCGAAGGCGAAGCCTTGCAATTCCTAACGTACGTGCGCAGCGGGGCAACGCGCATGGAGATGCTCTTACGGGATCTCCTCACCTATACGCAACTAACGAAATTCGATGAGCCCCAGGAACCCGCTGACGCTGGCGACGTGCTGACGGCCACGCTTGCCAACCTGGCCGGCGCAATTTCGGAAAGCGGCGCGCGGATCACCGCAGATCCGTTACCATCGCTTAAGGTACACGGCGCGCATTTGCAGCAGTTATTCCAGAACCTCATCGGAAATGCCATAAAGTACCGCAGCCCGGACCGGCCTCCGGCCGTGCATATCACTGCCGAGCGCCTGCACGGACACTGGATTTTCGCTGTCAGCGATAACGGCATCGGCATCGACTCAGAGTATAAGGAGAGCATTTTTGGGCTTTTCAAGCGCCTGCATGGTAACGATGAATATTCAGGGACCGGCATTGGACTGGCCATTTGTCAACGGATCGTCGATCAGTATCGTGGGCGGATCTGGGTCGAATCCGAACCCGGACGAGGATCAACGTTCCGCTTCACGCTCCCCGTTTGAAGATCAAACAGGCAAGAGCCGACATATCCTGATCGTGGAGGACAACTCCGCGGACGTGTTTCTTATCCGCGCAGCGATCGCCGCCGCGAATATCCATGCTGACCTCCACGTCGTAAGAGACGGAGAGCAGGCTGTCAGGTTTTTTGACGAAGCGGACGGCGACGATGCGGCTCCTTGTGCCGCTTTGGTCATTCTCGATATCAATTTGCCTAGGAAGCACGGTGGCGAGGTCCTGCAACACATGCGCAAGAGCCGCAGATCTTTCGCCGCGCTCGTGGTAGCCGTCTCGACCTCGGATTCCCCGAAGGACCGCGAGGAGATGACGAAGCTGGGTGCGAACAGCTATTTTCACAAGCCGTCCGAGTACGCGGACTTTATGAAGTTGGGGAACATTGTCAAGGAACTGTTGAGCACCGGATCGCCGCCCGGATAGATGCCGACACCGGAGGCATGACCAGAACCCAAAGCGGTCTGTGATATTTCTAAGATAAATTCGAAACACCTGCTGGTGGCTGGAAAACGCACTACTTGACGGAGCGACCGGAACGGCGGTCTGGCCATTTCCAAGTTGAGCACACGAGCATACCTCGGAAGCCGTTTGGGAGTCTCGCTGGATGTGGAGCATCGTCGCGGTTCAGTTTCACTCGTTAGACTCCCTTTAACGGCAACCGACGATTACTGAGGCTTACTTGAGTTGCCACTCGTGCCCGGTTTTTCTGTCAGTAACCAACTCTCAGCACGCTCATAACCCATTGATGCTTTCTCTATCCAACAAGCCAGAGTCAAGTCTGACGGATTACTCTCGACAATTCTTCACAATGACCGCTACCAACTCGTACCGCACTTCAAGCCTTGCAAAAATACTTTTGGGGCAAGGTCTCGCCGATTGTCCGCTAAATTTCGGAAACATTGTCCCATCTACGCTATGAACAACGCCCGTAGAAGATAATCCGGCGGACGTCCTGTTTCTGCGACGTGCTTTTCGTGATCACAGCTTGCACACGTCGCTGTCGCCAAAGATGGCGACAGCGCGATTGAATACTGGAGCATTGCTCGAATGACCAATGCCCCGATCTTGTCGTTATCGACATCAATCTCCCCAAGAGGGACGGATCGAGGTCCTGCGGAAATGCCGTTTTACACCTTCCCTCGCCGAGACCAGACGATGGTTCTGGCTTCCTCCGACGACCCGCTGCCGCGATCATTGCCGAGCCGGACTAATCGTGCGAATGCGTACATTCGGAAGCCCGGGCGCTACTAGGCTTCGCAGAGGTCGTCTCAGCAATCCGGAACCTCCTCGGCCTGAAACCTGCAGCTTAGAGCGGGGCGCATTTTCAGAGGTCTGGACCTCTCAGCCGAGGGCAAGGAATTTTCTTGTTTCACGCAGGCGCCCGCTTTGGTTCTGTGCTTTGCGGCTAAGCTAGGCAAATCTATCGATGTGTCGCGTTAGACGCCATTTGCCAAGGCAACTCATATCGTCACTTCGTTTCAAGTTGATTGTGACAACTTGTCAGCATCCAGGGCAGAAAGTCTTTGACCGCCCTCGCCTTTGCTACTAGCAACTGCATAAGAAGCTTGTATTTCTTGCGCTTATCGGTTATACCCTATTGGCATTACGAATGCCACCCGACGAGTTGAGGACTACACCATGACAGCCACGAGGGTCAATGATCGGCTTGGACGAGTGCTGGCCCTGGCAGACGATCTCCCTCCATTATCTCCCCTGGCACGTCATTTGCTCGCAACACTCTCAGTCCCCGGAGATGAACCGTCGCTGCGGGAAGTGGGAAGTTGGATCGAAAAAGACATACTGACCTCCGGCAAAGTCCTTGCACTCGCCAATTCAGCAATGTACGGCCGGCTAGTGCCGATTCTTTCGATACGCAGAGCGGTGGCATGCTTGGGAATCAATCCCTTGCGCAATCTCATAGTCCACCATTCGATGACCAAGCTTTGGAGTCAGCTGCCCACTCCGGCGCAGTGGTCCTCAAGACGCTTCAACACTCATTCGATTGCCACGGCAGTATTCTGCGAAATAATCGCCTCAACCATCACATCGGAACATATGCTGACGGCGGAATATGTAGAGCTCGCGTTCCTGGCGGGCTTATTGCACGATACCGGCCGTCTAATTATCGCGGTCCTGCTACACGATAATACTGAAGTGCTGGAAGAACTCAATCGCCATGAGCACCTTGATCTGGAGAAGGTGGAAAAGGAACTAGTTGGATTCACTCATTCAGAGGCATCAGCTATCCTTGTCCGGTACTGGAACTTGCCATCATCCTTGGAAACGGCCGTTCGTTATCACGAGAATCCGGACGCAGATCCAGGCCGAAGTGAGACTAACAAGATCCTGCTGAGCCATATCGTGAATGCTGCCGACTGGTGTGTAGACTGTCAAGGGTTTTCGATCACAGGCGTTTATAGACATGAGAAAGATAAGTTGCGCCCGTTGCGACAGTTTGGTTCCGGCGTCGAGGATTCATTAGTTGCCAGGTTCCAAAATGAGGTGGAGGTCCTGCTCAACATTCTCTGATTTCGGAGGTATGAATCTTCTTCGCAATATTTGCTCGGTTAACCTTCAACTTCAGCTGGGACAAACCTGTCTTTCAATACGTGTCGTAGAGCGATCATTCGTTCCAATCCTGGAAAGGGTCTCTAAGTTCCGGGAGGACTGCTGTGGACGGTTGGGCTGCAAGAACCGGGGCTGGGGTTTCGCGGAGAGCGATGGCCGCCATACCTCGGGTTCAGGCGCGAAAGAGTTTGATTGATAAAAATCGCCCGGTGAGCATGCAATGCATCGCTAACTGCGTCGGAAGGCAGCGTGTCCGTGTGGTATTGACAGATGCCGCACAAGGCCGGTTGCTTTCGGAAGAGCTCTTCCAGTCCCCATTCATAATCGAGGAGTTTCGCAAAATCGTTTGTGCCTCCAAACTCCCAAGTGATATCGCCGCTTGCCCACAAGCCTTTATAGCCGTCGTTTAGGGCTTCGCCCACGGCATCCTCCAAGGTGTTGAGCATACGCTCGACGACAAACGATCCATTGACCAGGTGATCCCGATCGGAAGACAGCACAAGGTTTCCACTACCGATTTCGCGCTCCACTTCGATTCCTGCGGCAGCGAGGTAGGAGCGCATGCCGGCTACCATTGGCGGGCTGTTCAAATACAGGCAACGGATATTCATTTCGAGTTTTTTTCGCGCTAGGCCTGCAAGGTCCCTTAGATAGCGCGCGGGGGACCCGTCGTAGATCAAGCACTGATGTCGCGGAAGCGCTTCCATATCCAGCAGTTTAGGCCGACTGATGCGGGGTTCGCAAGCCCATGTTGAGCCCATGTTGAGCAACGGAATGGCTCCCATCGAACCGCGTGATAGCATGAGAGTGAATGGGTCCGGAACTTTCCAGAGATGAGTATAGAGTCATTGTGGAGCAGGCTCCTATTATGATTTGGCGGGCCGCCATATCCACGGAATGCGACTATTTCAATGACCGCTGGCTGCAGTTCAGGGGCCGGTCGATGGAACACGAGATCGGAAATGGCTGGGCTGAGGGCGTGCACCCGGAAGATCTGCAGGATTGCCTGAAGACCTATCTCGCAGCATTTGGCAGACGTGAAATATTCGAGATGCACTACCGCCTGAAACGCCAGGACGGGGCGTACCGTTGGATTTTTGATCGCGGCGTTCCCTTTTTCACTGAGGCTGGCGAATTTGGCGGCTATATCGGCAGTTGCATCGACGTTACCGAGCGTATTGAAGCCCAGCGCGCCGCCGATGAAACCAGAGAGCGCGAGTTGGCGAGTCTTCGAGGACTTTTTCGCATCTGCATGGTCTGCAAGAATATTCGCAACGCTGACGGCACTTGGGATCAACTGGAAACGTTTATCGCGAGCCACTCGGCGGCAGATTTCACGCATGGGATGTGCCCAGAGTGCCTGAAGGGGCAGATGGCACAGGTTGGCAAATGAGCGGCGTCCTATGCGGAACAGAGGATACTTCTACCGAGGTTGGCGAGCACTCAGGATAGTTGCTGGAAACAGGCGACTATCGAACGGTGCCGGCCAGGTCCCGGTTGTTTGCCTCCGGGTGCGACCATAAACAGATAAGTCAGGTTGCGTTTTGCGCTGGTTGACGCGCTCGCATCGAGAACGATGGAGGCCTGATTCGTGGTCAAGTTAGTCGGAGTTACCGAAGCATTGGTTGCGTTCGTAATGGCGATACCGGCGGAAGACATGTTGATCGAGCCGTTCACGCCATTAGAAAAGAACCCTCCACCTACCACGTTGGCTTGACCTCCATAAACGATATAGAGTACCTGTCCGGGTGTTCGAACCTGAGTCAGAGCATTGCTGTCCACCGAAAAATACTTTTGGCCGGAAGGTGGCGGGAGAATATCTACACCATCCAGCAAGGTGGTCGGGATTCCCAGTTTGGCTACCTGCAGCCGTATGTTTGCGGCATGTTCTGATTCCGTTTCGGCGATCCGGGCGGCCGCACCTAAGATGGTTTTGTCTTGAATCAAGGGCGCCGCACCGGCATAAGCGCTTACACCTACGTCTTCGAAGGCCCTTGCCAATTGAAGAAAATCGGTTAGACCGCTAAAGCCGATTCCTAGTGCGTTTGAACGAAGCCGCCCGCGCGGCGGACGCTACGCGTGTCCGTAGGTTGAACATACCTGCGTCACCGGGATAGTGTGTGGGTCACAAGGAGGTCCCTGTGACCCAACTTCGCAAACAGATGCTGCAGGAACTCCAGCGTCGTAATTACTCTCAGACTACCGTGAAGGGCTACCTAAAGATTCTGGAGGCCTTCGCCAAGTACTTTCATCGTTCTCCCGATCAGCTCGGACCTGAGCAGATCCGCGCATATCCGGAATCAGATCGACTGGCTGGCAAAGATTGGTTTGGATAAGTTCGGGCTATTGGACATCGGCAACGAACCTGCTTACCAAGAGGACTGTGGTTATTTCGGTGCTCTGAATCGAGCAACCAGGTCGTTTGATGCCATGAGTCAGATTCTAGCGGCCCGGCTGCCCAAGGATTCGAGCGCTGGGCAGTTCGTTTGGTCGGCCGGATCGGTCGGTGGCGGCGATGAGCGCATGCGTGGCGCGGGAAAGCCCGTTATGTTGAAACCGCCAGCGAAGAATGTTTTTCTCCAGGCAAACGACCTCGCGGCGCTGAGGCATCGAGCCGCGCTGTTGCAAAATATACCCAAGGCTCTAGCTCACCTTCCCGCTCCGCGCTATTTTCCGGTCGTTTTTGTTGATTGCCGAAAGTGCAGGGCTGTCCATTATCTTGACGATCCCTCCTGTCCGTGGAATCGCCGAGCGGCCTGAGTCGGATTGTTACCTCAGTTTCATGCCGCCCCCCTCGAATCCGTGAGCGGCCTTGGCGGTTAGACGATTTCAAAACTTCGCAAAACGGAACTTCCGCGCGGCGAGCGACCTGCTTCGTCGTCGCGACCGGACTTGCACAAACTGGACCATTGTGAATGGCGCATTGAAAGCACTCGGAAAAACATTGGACGACACTCGCGCTGCGGCTTATTCTGTTGTTGGGTTGCGGTGAAGCGTTGGCGAATCGACGGGCTCTTTGCGCAAGGGTCTGAGGCTTTCCTGTGGCGGACACCACTGTCAATCTCAATTCGCTGCCGGGAATTCTGACTGTCGTCGAGGTCGCACGCGAACTGCGTTGCTCAAAGGCACATGTCCATAACCTGATCAACGGAAAAGTGCCTGAAACGCAGCCTTTGCCTTCTCTGTGGCTGGGTCGCCGCCGCCTCGTGCGCAGGTCCCGCCTCGAAGAATGGCTAAGCGCCAATGAACATCGCGAGCAATGCTATGATTCCCTCAGATCTGAGTTCGCCGCTTCGGACGCACGAAAGGAACAACGTGCGAAGGAAGCGATTTCAAGAAGGCAGTTTGCAAGTTAGATCACACGGCAAGCGCAAAAACTGGGTTGTACTCTACCGCGAGGCGGGCGCTCGGAAATACCATACCGTAGGCCTGTATTCAAAGATGAGCAAGAGCCAGGCACAGGAGAAACAGGCCGAGTTCATGAAAGAGGTGAACGCCCGCGCCGCCAATGCTCCTGATCCCAACGTCACTTTCGGGGATTTTCTCAAAGGCGTGGCGCTGCCGTTTTACCGCTCGAAGTGGAAGCGCTCTACGGCGTCCACCACGGAGAGCAGAATCCGCCATCACCTGCTGAGCGAGTTCGGCCCCGAGAAGCTTACGGGACTGACACTGAAGCGCCTGCAGGCGTTGCTCTCATCCAAAGCCGCGGCCTCGTCACGAAGCACCGTGGCGCACCTGCGATGGGATTTGCGAGCTATTTTCAAACTCGCGGTGGCGGAAGGCTACACCGAGCGCGACCCGACCGGCGCCCTTTTTACTCCGAAGGAGGCGAAGGTTGCGGCAGCGCGCGTCATGAACCGAAAGGAGGCGCAGCAGCATATCAACGCGCTCGATTTGCGCGAGCGCGTCATCGACCATCTTGCGTTGTTCGCCGGCATGAGGCCGGGCGAGATCCTGGCCCTGCAGCGCAGGCACGTCGCGGAGGATTGCGGCGAGCTTGTCATCCAGCAGCGGCTATACCGGGGCGATATCGACGATCCCAAGACCGTGTCGTCCAGAAGGACCGTCGGCATTCCTTCGCAAACGGCAAAGGAGCTAAGGGAGTGGATGCAGTTGGTAGGAAGGGAACCCGAAGCTTGGGTTTTTGCGTCGGAGAACCCAAACAAAGCCATTGTGGAGGGACAACGTCTGGTACCGGAACATGAAGCCCAGGCTGGATCCTATCGGCCTCGGCTGGGCAAATTTTCAAGTGCTGAGAAGGACGCACGCTAGTCTTGGCCACGACGCCAAGGTAGATCCAAAGGTCGCCGCTGACCAAAGGGGCCACGGTATCGGGGTTGCCCTCGATGTTTATACACATTCCAGTGTTGAGGCGCGGCGGAGTGCCGCTGAGGTGCTGGAGAAAGCCGTTCTGTCGGAGAAGCCGGACGTGGATTCGGTTAAGGCAGAACCGGTAAATATGAAGGAAAAAGGCTCCGCTGCGGCTTAACGGAGTGGAATGGAGTGGAAGAAGTTGCTGAACTTTCCTAAGTTGTTGATTTGATGGAGCGGGAGACGGGACTCGAACCCGCGACGTCCAGCTTGGGAAATTGAGCCTGGATTGTAAATAAAGAACATTGGCGTCTATGGCGTCGATTCCACACCACAGAAACCACTGAGAAAACGCTACTCCATCTCTTTCGCCGCTTAACGGAGTATTAATGGAGTATTGCATTCGCCTTGAATGAGATTGAATTGGTCTGCATGGCTAGCCTGATTGAGAGCCAGTCCAATGTTTTGTTGCGGTCGCTCAATGTCAGAGTTGAATCGTTTCTCGCTCCTAACGTCCTGCCTGGCGATTTGCACATAGGTCGAAGGCCCGCTGAAAACGCACCATCAAACGAGCCGGCGGTCTGAAGCGACTTCAATTTCGGGATCTTCTAGCGCACAGCTGTGACCGCATTCATGACGGCGGAGAGAGACTCAGAAGGATATCGGCCATGCTGGGTCACGGCGCCGGTGACGACGACAATCCGCTATCTTGGGCTCAGAGAGGACCTGACACGGGCCGGTGAATTGTTGGCGAGCAAATATGGCGAGCCGGTGTAACAATCGCTCGAATTGAAGCAGCTAGAAATTGCGGAACAGAATGTAAAATCGAATGATTTTGGCGCGGTAGATCAGCTGGTTAGAGCGACAGCTTCATAAGTTGTTTAAAAGGCTTTTCGAACCTTACCGTGCAGTGCTGTTTCCGTCGGAGATTGCGCTCCAAGTTTACCGGCCAATACTTACCGATCCGGTTACAAAGTGTCCCAAAAGTGTACCAGCGAAATACGCTATCGTGGTCAATTTACAGAAGACTGTAAAGCAGCAAAGTCCACCGTCAGAATGGTCTTCCAACGCCGACGAACGGGAGGCGCCAGAGAGGCCAGTTTGCATGAGTAGCGGCTCCCTTGCCAGGATACGTAAGCGTCGCGCGCCACTTTGCGCAGTTCGTCATCGACGTAGGGATACGGTGGCTGTCCGTCCAGCGGCTGCAAGCTCAACTGATCCCCCTCCCAACGCGCTGTTACTGGTTCGTGCGTGGTTCCGTGCACTCGCTGGTTGGCCACTCCCCATACCCACGCGCGCAACTGAGCATTGAAGTCGCTCAGGCCACTCGGCTCACGCCCTTGTAATCCGCACAGGAAGTTCCGACGGATGTACTTCACCCCGGATTCCACTTTGCCTTTAGTCTGGGCCCGATACGGCCGGCATAGCCGCGGCGTGAAGCCCCAGTAGCGCGCGAAGTCCAGGAACACCGGGTTCCAAACAATCTCGCCTCGCTCGTCGGTCTCCAGCCACACGGTTTTCATGCGGTCGTAAAGGATCTCTTACAGTACGCCACCCAACTGCCGGAATGCTTCCTCGTGCATCCGCAGCAGAGTCCCCAGCTTTTGATCCAGCGCTGCTTCGGCCATCATCGTCCGGCTGTAGCCCAGAGTGAAGGCGAAGCCCCACAGTTTTCGTTCTTCGCCATTGATCTCCACCGTGCCCAGATGGCCCCAGTCCACCTGGGCCTGATGCCCCGGTGGAGTTTCAAAACGGCGCACCGCTACCGTGCGCGCGGACTCGCGCTGCGGCCGCAGCCAGTCGGTCAACATCGTGTATCCGCCCGTGTAGCCTTGCTCGCGCAACTCCCGCAGCAACACTCGTGCGTTCCACACTCCAGCATGCATCCGTTCCTGCAAATACGGCTCGAATGGCGTCAGTTTCCCCGGTTGCTTGGCCCGCGGCCCATACACCGGCGCACTTCCGGTTCAATCAGATACTTGCTGATGGTCTTGCGATCGTAGCCGTTAACCAGCTGATCGCCCGAATGCTCAGCCCTTGTCGCTTCAGCTCTTCGATCTCCTGCACGTCTTTCCCCCTCAACACAGGCCGGCTCCTCCTCTTTCCAGAGTCGGTTGCCGGGTTTAACCCTTGTCAGGGGTGGGGGATTTTTCGGGCTCTTCCGCCATTTTGGTGCAAGGTGATGGGCTGAATTGTCCCAAAACACTTTCTGTTCAAAATGTTTTAAGCTGGGAAAGCGATGGCATCTCCCCCGAGCCATTCGCAGTCAGTTCTTCCCAACTCCAAGATCCTGTTGCTCGAAAGTATTAAACGCGATGAAAATGGCTTCATTCTTGAAGTCCGGACGTGCCAAACGCCTCGTTGCCCGGACTGTGGCGAACCTTCCCGTTCGTGCCACAGTCATTATTGCCGCCGACTCCAGGATCTTCCTTGGCAAGGGCTTTCCGTTCGAATCCGTCTCAAAGCCCGCCGTTTTCGGTGCCGCAATCCCGAATGTGGGCGCAAGATATTTGTAGAGCGGCTCCCCGAAGTGGTTCCTCCCCACGCTCGACAAACGCAGCGTTTGTCCGATATCGTTCGCTTGATCGGCTTCGTTGTAGGAGGCTTACCGGGATCTCGACTTCTGGCGCGCCGCGCCATTGCGACCAGTGATGACACCGTGCTTCGGCGAGTGAAAATGAGGCGACAGCCCGATGCTATCGATGAGCCAATTCGCAGTCTTGGTGTAGACGATTGGGCGTGGCGCAAAGGACAAGATTACGGCACCATTCTGGTGGACTTGGAGCGGCATCGCGTCGTCGATCTTTTGCCCGAGCGCTCCGCTGAGGAATTAGCAGACTGGTTGACGCAGCATCCCACGGTAAGTGTGATCAGCAGAGATCGATCTGGCTTGTACGCCGAGGGTGCTCAACTGGGTGCGCCCAATTCCACACAAGTCGCCGATCGTTTCCACCTCGTGTTGAATATGTCGGCGGCGATTGAGAGGGCTCTGGAAGAACGCAGTAGTCAACTCCAGCTTCCAGCGCCGACCTCCTCTGAACAAGTTCACACCCCAGAACCGCCACCGTCAAAGCCAACTTTGAAGGAAGCCCGGAAGCAGCAACGCAGGCAATGCCGTCTGGACCGTTATGAACAGGTCGTTCAATTGCACCGTGAAGGACACTCTCAAAGGGCAATCAGCCAGGCGCTGCAGATCCAGAGGAAAACCGTCCGCCGGTGGCTTCGGGCCGGCCATTTTCCAGAACGAAAGCGACCAGTTCGAAGACCATCCAAGGTATACGAGTTTGGCGATTACCTTCAACGACGATGGGCCGACGGTTGTCACAATGCCACCAAGCTTTTCCAGGAGATTCGAGGTCAAGGTTACCGAGGCCAGCGCAGCATGGTGGCGCAGTTCGTGTCGGCTTGGAGGAGACGAGGCCTTTCGTCTCGGCCGGACCGTCCGCGGAGATTCCCACCCAAGCAGGTGGCGATCTTGACCACCAAATCACCTGATCGCCTCACGGACGAGCAGCGGTCATTGTTCGACAGGCTTTCCGCAACTTGTCTGGAGTTACCGTGGATGCGGACACTGGCGCTCGACTTCCGCGACGCTTTGGCTAGTAAAGACCGTCAGCAGATGCTCTGGTGGATTCAGAATGCCAAGCAGTGCGGCATTGGATCTCTGGTGCGTTTTGCTTTCGGCCTTCAAAAGGATCTCTCTGCTGTGTCGGTGGCGGCGAAAAAGGGGGCCATTATGGCGGGCAAAAAGCCGCCAGCAACGTGGTTACGCGATGGACCTCGGAGACGCGCTCAGAAGCCGAAGCCGACAGCTGTTCGTCTCGGACACTCCGCGTGGTTGCCGTACGGCAACTTTGGTTGCCCTGCGGCAACGGCACGACTTGCTGGTACCGTCGCAGAAGCCGTCATCTGGAGCGCGATCACCAGATCATGATTTCCGAAATGCGGATGAGAGTCAAGGAAAATCTTCCGGACACGTGATTATTTTTTCGTAGCGGGTTCTCTGAGTTTCTCTACTCGCACACACTGCCGACTCCGCACCAATGGAAGAGAGTGCATCTGATCATCAGTCGCACGACGAGATGATTCTTTTTCTGAAGCCAGTTTCTTTTTCCCGCCCGCGGCGGCGCCGTTACTCAAATGAGTCTTCCGGCCCTGGGGCCTCCCCCCTGTGGGGTCCTCAGGTTCGGCACCATCGGTGATACGGCCTCAGCATCCGGGCCTCGGCTCACAGCGCCGAGTTGTTTCGCTTTTGAAACCAGTTCCAGTTATCAGGCGCCCAGTGGCCGCCATCATCTGTTCGCGGCCTGGCGCCGCGTGGTCCGCTAAAGTGGTACACTTGCTCACCGCCACCAACACTCTGCTGTCTTGGCGGCTGTCGAGACTCCATGGAGCAACGGCCAAGTGGAAGGGCAGATCAATCGTCTTAAGACCATCAAGCGTCAGATGTATGGCCGAGCTGGGTTCGATCTGCTGCGAGCCCGAGTTCTTCCGTACGTACCGCTCAGACCCTTTGCTGCTCAAAGAGCACCATGAGCTGCACCAAAATGGCGGAAGAGCCATTTTTCGTCCGGCACTATGAGGATTGCACCGGCGCTGACAGCAAAGAATAAACTCGTTTTGACGCTTGTTCGGCGGGTGTACAGCGGCGCATGAGACCACGCGTAGAAGCAGTTGGGAAGTCGGACCTAGTGCCCAGGCAAGGATGCGGACGATCGCGCGGGCAGACCCGATGGCTAGCGACCCTGAGATACTTTTAGAGCAGCCTCATCCACACGACCCTGTCGTCTATAGCCTCTTAGCTAGGCCATACGGAAGCTCTTTTACAAGAACATATTGTGCATCAAGCTGCGAACCCTACGACGTTTGACGAGCTGAGCAAAGTACTTCGTCGGGTGAGATGCATCTGCATGGTCGTTTTGGAGCGTCGCCGAAACGGCTGCCTTGGTCGACGTCTGCATACGTCGAGGTGCTCATTAAATGTGGGTTTGTCTGTGCGGAGTATCACTAACCTCCATTTCAATCGGCGATGTCGACAAGATTATTAGAGTATAGGTATCGAGTTTAGATTAAAGCCGCTCCAGATCAGGCTTGGTTTACGGATTGTAACCTAGTATTTATTGATCTGGTATTTGTCCTCATTGACATTTTAAAAGACGTTAATATAATCAGAACTATGTTCCTTTGCCGTTAACGATCGCAGCGGCTACATAAGTGGTGAACGGAGCGCTACTTTGCCTGCCTTGGGTTTAACCGAGATGCACGGTCCTAATGGAAAGATGTCGACGGGCATCATTGCCGAGAATCCGTTGGCTGCGAAATTTCTCTACAACCTGCTCAGGGCAAACACCGGTCTTGAGGTCACGCTGGTCGCCGAACTCTCTGATTCCACACGAGTCGCCGACGCCTTCATTGCTGATAACAGCAATTTACCTCTACCGATTGGAGAGTGTCTGCGATGGCTGAGATCGCATTTCCCTCGCTCAAAACTAATCGTTCTCGACTCAGAGATTCACCCTGATCAGATGATGTATCTACGCGAATGCGGGATGGATGGCGTTGTCGAATATCGGAGCGTCGACCGTGATTTGTTGTCGGCCCTTGAGAGGGTTTTGGCAGGTGGTTTGTGGCTGTCGTTCCAGCCCTATACTGATGGTCGTGGCTTTGATTCCATTGCTCTTACGCGGGATCGAATTACTCCGAGAGAGGCGCAGGTGATTGAACTCGTTCAACGCCGCCTATCGAACAAAGAAATAGCGAGGATGCTTAATATCCAAGAGAGCACGGTTAAATTCCACCTGTCTAATCTGTTTTCTAAACTACACTTGACCGGCAGACATGAGCTGAGTGATAAGACGGAGCGGAAACGAAACATCGTATGTTCTTGCCCGGCCCGAAAAGAATCTTTCGGGAGCAAGCTTGCGGATAAGTCCATTTGGACGACGACTTGAGTACAGCGAATCTGCGCGCTTGGCTGGCGCTAATCAAGGTGACAATGGCTCTTGATCGTGCCTTCTCGTGAAAAGAGGACGTCCAGGAACTCGCGACGCTACAAGTGACGCGTTGATCGCCGTCTTGGAAGGCGACTCCGTTGATCAAAATTGAGGACTTAGTGGCGGCTACTGTCCATTAATCCCCCGCCAGGTCTCACCCAGGTTTTTTCGTCATCAAGCAGTCAATTCGGGTGGCCTGCAAGCCGGCGACAATTCCCTCGGGCAGCATCATTGAGTTTTCATCCGCGGCGATTCCAATGCCCCAGACAATCACGCTGATCGAGAATAATGCTGACGATCGGCGATCGTCAGAGGCTGAACAATATTGCAATCAAGGCCAAAGCGGTCAAAACTAGCACTGACAGGCAAACGTTACTCGTGGCGCAACATCGCCGCCGGCTCCAATCGAGTCGCCCGCTTCGTGGGAATCCAGAAGCCCAAAAGGGTAACTCCGCTGATAAGCAAGCTCACGAGTAAAAAAATCAAAGGGTCGGTGAGGGTGACCCCGAACAGAAGGCCTTCGACAAGGTGGCGCAAAGGGACGAATGCAACTCCCGCAAACAAGGCGCCGACCGCAGCGAGCGCGATTCCCTGCTTCAACATCATGTACGAGATCTGTGATCGTGTGGAGCCCAGTGCCATTCTAACCGCGATCTCAAATCGTCGCTGTTCAATTAAATAGCAGACCAGTCCATATTGTCCAATTACACTGAGCACGAGCGCCGTGGACGCCAACAGCCCCACTAAAACCACCTGAAAACGGATGGCAGCCATAGAGTCTTGTACCACGGACTGCATTGAGCGCACGTTTGATATCGGTACGTTTGCGTCGATTTCCGACATGACGTGCCGCACCGCGCCGGCCAGCTCTTTTGGATCACCCACGCCGCGGACGACAAAAGTCATCTCCGGTCTTGTTCCTTGGGCATACGGGCGGTACACCTGCGGACGCGGTGGCAAATTTAATCCTCTATGTCTAACATCTCCGACGATACCGACTATAACCTGGGAATCGACGATACAGCCGGCACAGGGAGCCTTAGAATCGCCCAGCTGGATGCGCTTACCGAGGGCATTCTCGCCATTGAAAAACTGGTGAATGAAGCGTTCGTTTACAACGACGACCTCCGGTTCACCGGCGATGTCCTGGTTCGAAAAAGAACGGCCTTTTTTTAACGCGATACCCATCGCTCGGAAATAGTGCGGCGTAATCTGCCGATCCTCGACTTGTGCTAGCTCGCCTTGGGGGAGGGCAGCTCCTCCTTGGATGAAGACATAATTTAATCCATCGGCTGAGGCAAGCGGTAAATAGGCGGTCGCACCGGCTGCAGCAACGCCCGGCAAAGCCTCAATGCGGGCGACAGCGGCTCCCAGAAACGTATCTCGCTGTTCGTTAGTTAGATACTGTGGGCCCAACCGAACGGTAAAGGACACGGCGTGGTCAATACTGAATCCCGGATCGACTCTTACAAGTGTTAGAAAACTGCGAATGAGAAGTCCGGCGGTTATCAACAATAGCACCGACATACCTACCTCACCCGCAATTAACCCAAATCGAGCACGTTGTGTACCAACCTTGCCTCGGGTGATTCGACCACGGAGCACGTCTGAGTAATCCATTCGATAACAGCGCAGAAACGGAATCAGCCCGAAAATCGTCCCGGTCAAGAAAGTTATGGAGAGGGCGAACAACAAAACGAAAGTATTAATGTCCATTTCGGAAAGTCGTGGAATATTGCTCGGCGCAATCGAGATTAGAATCCGGCGTCCGATCTCGGCAACGATTATACCTCCAATGCCGCCGGCGGAAGCGAGAACCAAACTTTCAATAAGCAACTGTTGAGCGACTCGCCAATGACTAGCGCCCAGAACCACACGTAATGCAATCTCGCGCTCTCGCGATATCGCTCGGGCAATAAGGAGGTTCGCGACGTTGATACATGCGATTAGCAGAACCAACGCCACGGCAACCAGAAGTAGTGTCAGCGCAGGCTTGACACCTGCCACGGCTTGGCTCATCATCGGCACAACCCTTGCGCTCCACCCAGAGTTACTGTCCGGAAATCGACGAGCTAAACCTCCCGTGATGGCTTCCAATTCTGACTCCGCCTGCACGGTGGAAACACCTTCTTTGAGACGGCCGATAACCAGAAGATTTCGGCTGATCCGGTTGCTCCATTCGTGGTCTGTAAGATCGAGCGGAAGCCATATTTCAGTGCGTGGCGCAAAGCCATATGATTCAGGAATCTCATTGCCATTAGGATATGTGAACCGAGACGGCATGACGCCAATAATCGTCGTTGGGACGCCATCCAATAGCAGCGTGCGTCCGACGATATCAGGATCACTTGCATAGCGGCGCTGCCACAGCAAGTGCGAAATCATAACCACGCGTGTCCCCGGAACCATGTCTTGCTCGGTGAATGGTCGGCCAAGTTCGGGAGACGTGGGGAAAACTGTGAAAAACTCAGCGTTTACCATCGCACCATTAAGGCGCTCCGCGTTACCGTCTCCTGTGACGGTCTGCCTGACGGCTCTAAATGCTCCAAAGGGGGCAATAGTGTGTATCTCCTTAGCCCACTCATGCACATCGTTAAATGTGGGCGCCACGAGAGCATCTTGGAGCCGCGACGACGAGTTATGCGCCCAAACATAGACGAGGCGTTCTGGCTTCGGATACGGTAAAGGACGCAACAAAACTGCGTACACAGCGCCAAAAATGAGGGTTGTAGAGCCGATTCCGACCGCAAGCGTCCCAATTGCGACGGATGAGAACGTCAATGCGTGAGCAAGCTGCCTAACAGCATGAGCAAAATCTCGTTTAAGTCCATGCATAAATCAGTCCCTTTGTCAATCATATCTCACATCTCTAAAGGCGCCAATGCCGAAATCAACGGCCACTCCTGGTGTTCCAGGAAAGTGACTGTCAAGCAGACGGCGATCGTGTAGAACGTGGGCTGGATTTCTAACCGGAAACACGTCCTACTAGCCTCATCGTAGAGGCTAAGCTAAACTTCTCGACGGTTGTCCGAGATGCCAGCGCAGATTAAGATTTTGGAAGATGGTCCCGGACTCGAAGATGGAATCCAAATTAGTCAGTCGAACCCGGGCGAAATCAGTTCGATGAAAGGAGGCTATATGTTAAGAGTGCTATCGCTACAGACGTTGCCGATCGATCAGGGCCAGGACGACGGCCTTGGCGTTTGCTCAAGCACGTCGAGCGGAATTTGCTCCTCGTCAACCTCGCAAGGTTGCTTCGCACCTGCACCTGAACCCGATCTGTTTGGGTTCTGAGAAGAGGCAAACCAGACGTGATCCCCGGCGGCTTTGAGGGGTTGACTACTCAACGCCATAGGCCGCCGGTGGTTTCCTTCCGGTAACGTTAGGCTCACTGCTAGTCGCGGCCGAGTCTCCTTGCAAGCCGCGTTGAAGTCGGTACTTAAACGATGATTGCTCAAGAAAGTATGCCGTTTTCGATCGTTGACCGCGAGTTTTTTGAAACTGTTGACCGCTACCATCCCAATGAAGCGGATTTTATTTCAACGGTCCGTCGTTTGCTTCCCGATGGTTGGGAAACATATCGAGGTGGCGTATGGTTCCACTGTTTTCAACTCAACCGTGACGCGAGGGCGCAGGGGTGGAAGATACACGTTTCAGCGACGCCCGGTAATGCTTGCGACGTTCTGAACGCGGTCGTTCCGCTCTTGATACAAGACCACACGCCGTTCAAGTTTCTAGTCGATCGAAGGATAGTACTGCTCATTAACAGCAAGGCATGGCCGCGCGGTGGTTCTGGCAAGTTCATGACGATTTACCCGACCGATGATCGGCACTTCCAGGTCCTGCTTGAGACACTTCACGGAGCCACAGCGCACTTTGACGGACCCTACGTGTTGTCCGATCGACGCTATCGTGACAGTCGCGTCCTGTACTACAGATACGGCGGGATACAGAGAATAGAGCAAGTGGATGTGAGCGGGACACGCACACTGTCCATAGTTTCGCCAGAGGGTAAACTGATCCCCGATAGACGCAATCCTTTCTTTTCACCTCCTGACTGGGCCTCGGACCCTATTTCTGAGCAGGACTCCACGACAGCCGAATTGACTCTCAAAGACGGGCGGTACGTGATCGAGCGTGCTTTTGTATTTAAGAATTCTGGTGGCGTGTATCTGGCACACGATAACCAGGTGGATCGAAAGGTTGTGATCAAGGAAGGACGCCCCCTCGTAGGATGGACACCCACGGGGGCGGATACCGTCGCTCTTCTCAAGAAGGAATTCAGGCTCCTGAGGACACTAGAGGGGACGAATATAGCACCTAAACCTTTAGACCTCTTTCAGGACTGGGAGCATTGGTTTCTTGTGGAAGAGTATGTGCGAGGGCTTACAATCGCTAACCACAGCGTGATTCATAACCCGATTCTATGGCCGGTCGCCGCAGTCAGTGATCTTGAGCATTTTCTGAAATCCTTCAGAAACATCTTCGCGAAGGTAGCACGGGCTTTTGAGGTTCTTCATGGCTCGCGGATCGTATTTGGCGATCTATCCTTTACGAACGTCCTGCTCACCGAGGACTTGGAAGATGTGAAGCTCATCGATTTTGAAGGCGCCTATGAGCCAGGTGTGGATGCCGCTCCACACCTGGTGACGCCTGGATTTGAAGCCCCGGAATATCTACGGGATGGCGTGGCGCCTCAATACCAGGGAGACTACTATGCCCTTGGTGCAATAATGCTCGCCTACCTATTTCCAATCAACTTCATGCTTGGTATTAAGCCGAGCGCCCGCCATGAGTTTCTCGAGGCCGTTTGTCGTGATCTGCGGATTCCGTTCGCGATCCGAACGATGATCACGAACCTTCTTAACGAGAACCCCGGACACCGCCCCTCACCTAGAGAGATCAGGAGCCTTCTCGAAACTACGACCATCCTAGGGGAACCTTCATCCGCTGCCGCGGAAGAACCTTTGGAGGATTTCGCGCGTCGATGCATCAAAGACATCGTGTCGTTCGCACTGAGTAAAGCCGACACAAGCAGAGAGGATCGACTCTTTCCCGCCGATCCTAGGGTGTTCCAAACGAACGCATTAAGTATTGGGTATGGAGCCTCTGGCATTGCTTACGCGATCAAGCATGTGTCTGGTGTAGTTCCCGATCACATTGCTAAATGGATTCTTCGCCAACCGCGCACTCCCGAGCACCTTCCGCCAGGGCTGTATGTTGGATTGTCAGGGCTTGCGTGGGCATTACTCGAGCTGGGATTCATCGATGAAGCCGAGGCAACCCTCAGAACGAGCTATAACCACAAACTCTTGTATGACTCGCCGGATCTATTTGACGGCCTGGCTGGTTGGGGCATGACTAACCTTAAGTTCTTCCTGCAGACAGGTGAGGAAGCATATCTCGTCAAAGCGACTGAGGCAGGGCAGCGGATTGCGGAGAGCCGCAAGGACGAAGGCCAGCAAAGCTATTGGGCTCCTTCGGGACAGATCCCCCTTGGACTGGCGCATGGTGCGAGTGGAATCGCGCTGTTTCTTCTCTATCTTCACCTCGCAACGGGCGACGAAACATTTCTAACCCTAGGTGAGCGGGCACTGAGCTTCGACATCACTCAGAGCGTTAGTGGTCGAGACGGGGAGTTGTGCTGGAAAGACTACAAAGACAGCGCCAGCCCGGTGGTCTATCCCTACTGGAGATTCGGCAGCGCTGGAGTAGGCATGAGTGTCTTGAGATACAAGCTAGTTCGCCCGCGCCCCATTTATGATTCGATACTAGACGGGATTGTCCTCGCAACTGACAAGAAATACGCAGTTTTTCCGGGTTATTTTATCGGCTTGTCGGGCCTCGGCCACTTCCTTCTGGACATGCACTACTATGACGGGAAGTCGACCTATCTCGAGAAAGCACGCCGGATCGGAAGCGGAATTCGATTATTCGCAGTCAACAGAAAAGAAGGCGTTGGGTTTCCGGGACATGGCCTTCTAAGGCTGAGCTGCGACTACGGCACCGGCAGCGCGGGTGTCGCTCTATTTCTCAATCGCTTTGTCAAAAGTGAGCCGACACCTTTTCTTCTTGATGAACTGCTGGTCGATCTAAGACATACCCTCTTGACAGCCAGAGATCGCAATGCCACATCCGCGTCGGTGATGAGACGGTCCCCAAAGAGATAACCATGAATTCATCCTCCCAAAATTGGAAGTCGGCTTGGCCGTTGATCGCGGGGCTCCTTCGTGAGAGAAGAGCATTCCTTGCCATAGGTATAGCCCTAATGGCTGTGAATCGCGCGGCGATGCTGGTCCTACCTGTATCGACCAGATATCTGGTCGACGATATTCTCGTTCGGAGGCAGCGTGAGTTATTACCGATCCTTATTGGAGTTCTGATGGGAGCGACAGCCCTTCAGGGTATCACCTCGTTTGCACTGTCACGTCTGTTTTCAACAGAAGCCCAACGTCTGATCGCTGAACTACGTTGCATGGTGCAGCGTCATGTCATGAGACTCCCTGTTTATTTTTTTGACTGCCACAAGACGGGAGCGCTTGTATCCCGGATTATGTCGGACGTAGAAGGATTGCGCAACCTAGTGGGCACGGGCTTGATAGAGTTCATAGGCGGATTGCTCACGGGAGCAATTGCGCTCGTTGCTTTAATGAAACTTAGCCCTCTGTTGACGGCAATGACAGTTATCTTGATAGTCATGTTTATTCTCTTTACAAGGAAAACGTTTCCGAAGATTCGTTCAATGTATCGAGAGCGCAGCGGTATAACGGCCGAGATCACAGGGCGCCTCGCCGAAAGTCTCTCTGGAATAAGAGTTGTGAAATGTTATAGTGCGGAATTTCGTGAGATCGAGGTGTTCGCAGGCGGAATCAAACGATTACTCACGAACGGGCTTCAGTCGTTGCGTTTGATGTCGACAATGGGCGCAGTCGGCACGGCCTTAACAGGTCTTTCAAGCGGTATCGTAATCTACGTCGGCGCTGAGCTTATATTGCGAGGTGCCCTAACGATTGGTGCCTTCGTCACATTCACCGCACTCTTGGCATATGTGGTCGGCCCCGTGTTTCAAAGTGTCAATATGGGCGCACAGTTCTCGGAGCTCTTAGCGGGGCTGGACAGAACTCGCGAAATTTTGGATCAAAAGCCCGAGGAAGACGATTTCCGCAGAACGATTGCCGTGAAATCGTTGGAAGGCGAGGTTGAATTTGATCATGTGAGCTTCGCTTATGATGGGGGCAAGACAGTATTAAAGGACATTAGCTTCGAGGCACGACCAGGCACCGTCACGGCGCTTGTCGGGCCCTCCGGATCCGGAAAGTCTACGATTATAAGCCTTCTTGCTGGATTTTATGCGCCCACGAGCGGCAGCGTCTTCATGGATCGTATTGATTTGCGAACGGTAGTGTTAGGAACCTATCGCCGCCAATTAGGTGTGGTCCTCCAGGAGTCATTTCTCTTTGATGGTTCGATTCGAGACAATGTAGGTCTCGCCCGCCTTGACGCCAGTTGCGAAGAGATCTACCGCGCTTGTCGAATTGCGCATGTTGACGAGTTCGTTGAGCGACTCGAACGAGGATACGATACGATCATTGGTGAGCGCGGGATTCGCCTCTCAGGCGGACAACGACAACGAATATCAATCGCGCGCGCAATCATCGCCGACCCGAGAATTCTCATTCTGGATGAAGCCACTTCGAGCTTGGACTCCGAATCAGAACAGTTCATTCAAGACGGCCTATCCTATCTCATGAAAGGACGCACTACGCTGGTCATCGCCCACCGGCTATCGACCATCCGACGCGCGGACCAGATCCTGGTCATCAATGATGGTCGAATCATAGAGCGCGGTGTACATGACACGCTGTTCGCAGAGAAGGGACGTTACTGGGATCTTTACACTCGACAATACGGGGTTGAGATGAACCTGTTCTTAGCCCCCGGCGAGGGCGACGAGAGCATGGTCGGAAAGCAACGAATGGCGGCGGGAGTTCCGCCGCTTAATGGAATGGCTGAACCGAAGCCGTGGAACATACTGGGCTATTAGCCACTAATTCCTTCGGCCGCGTGATTGGGAGGGTAGCGATGAGCGATGGGTTCTTTCCATTTCCCCGGAAAACACTGTATGCCCCACATGTGGTCGCGAGGGCAGCTCAGCGCCGAAATCAGTTCGAGGGCGGGACAAGAGGATGGTGTCCATTGAGGACCTCCGGGATCGAATGGGGCGGAGCGTCTTGGAAGCTTTTCCTGTTATCTCTGTGCATAGGCGGACTGGCGATCTGCTGCTCCGGTCAGGAGATGGAACCGATTCGGTTCGTCGACTCGCGCCTGACCAATGGGCTGCGGGTGATTGTCTCCGAAGATCATTTTGCACCGGTTTATACTCTAGCACTAGGTTATGGCGTCGGGTCCCGCGACGAGCCCCCCGGACGAAGCGGTTTCGCACACTTGCTCGAGCACCTGATGTTTAAAGGCTCCAAAGCGGTGGGCACGGGCGAACATTCCTATCTAATTCTGAACAACGGTGGAACCATGAATGCCACGACAAACACGTATCGAACCATTTATTTCGAAACCCTACCCAAGAACCAGCTAGCCCTGGGCCTGTTTCTTGAAGCTGACCGCATGCGTTCCTTAGCGATCACTCAAGAGAACCTTGATAACCAACGTAGTGCTGTGGAGGAAGAGCGACGATTGACCCTAGATAATCGCGCGTATGGCAAGAGTGGAGAAAAGATCGGTGAAATCGTATTCGATAGCTTTGCCTCGCAGCACCCGGTGATCGGCTCGATCAAAGATCTAAACGTCGCGAGTGTTTCCATCATCAAGGAGTTCTTCCGAACTTACTACGGGCCAAACAATGCCGTCTTGTCCTTAGTAGGCGACCTGAACACGCGCGATGCGTTGGTCAAGGTCAAGAAATATTTCAATGATATCCCTAGCCAACCGCTTGCTAGCCGTGTCGTCGTGAGTGAATCGGAACGATACGCAGAGCGCCGCGAAGTGGTTGAGGATCACTTGGCGCGTTTGCCCCAGCTCGCAATTGCTTACAGGGTACAGCCTGTCGCTCAAGATGATCTCGTCGCGCTTGGTATCCTGAGCACAATCCTCGGATATGGAGAGAGTTCGCGCCTTTACAAGCGTCTCATAATTGACCAAGATATGGTTACTTCGGTTTTCAGCTCGTTGGATGTGCGGGTCGGGGCGAGCCTTCTTCAAATTAGTGCGATTCTTCGCCAGGGCAAGAGCCCTGTTGAGGTTGAAAGTGTTATTGACCAGGAACTTGCGAACCTTTTGAGTGAGCCGGTGGCCGCGAAGGAACTACTGCGAGCCCGGAACATCGCCCGACGCTCCATGGCGCAGCTGCATGAGAGTACCCTGCTCCGCGCCATCCGTCTGGCCGACGATGCCCTGCTGTACGATGATCCGGCCCGCATAAACACGGTACTCCGGAAGCAACTTGGGGTTTCGGATCTTGACGTGAAACGTGTCGCTCGCATTTACTTGAGGAAGGCTAATCGCGCTGTGCTCTATACGAGTCCGGCAAACTCCCGACCTGATGCGTCCCAAACAGGGTCACCAAACTGAAATTGAGGGTGTATTCATGAGGACAGCTAGAGTGTTCGTTTTGGTACCTTTTGGCTTGCTTCTGATCTCGCCGCGAGGCGAGCCGCAAGGTCTCGTCTCAACGCAGCAATCAATAAAAGGCGTAGAGCTCAAGAACTTGGCCCCAGTTTCAACCGAGCTTCTCAGCGCGAGACTCCCTCGGCCGACGGAAAGGAAGCTCCGGAATGGGTTGAGGCTCGTTATGATCGAGAATCATCGAACTCCCACTGTGACCTTGGATCTTGTATTGCCGGCATCAACACTGAACGACCCCGTCGGCCTGGCTGGCCTGGCCGAGTGTGTTGCGCACATGCTCAAGCAGGGGACCACAAGTCGGAGTTCTAGACAGATCTCGGAAATCTTGTCCGAGCTCGGTGCGTCGATGGGTATCTCTGTGACATACGGCACCCACGCAACCCATCTGGTGGCCTCTGTGCTAACAAAATACGTAGGTCAAATGCTTGATCTCGTATCTGACATTCTCTTGAACGCCAGCTTTCCACAACATGAACTGGAAAAATGGAAGATACGGCAGCAGAGCCAAATTGAGCAGGCACGTTCCTGAGTTTTTTCTGGGTCAAGAACGAATGATGCAATCCCTATACGAGGGTGATCCTCGCTCGCTTACTGCACCTACCCTGGAGTCGATAAGAAGGATCACGCGAGCGGAGGTAATGGAGTACTACAAGGCGTTCTATCGACCGGGGAACAGTATTCTCGGTGTTACGGGAGACGTGACGCCCAGGATGATTGTGGCCAAGGTGGAGAAAACCTTCAGCCGATGGGAGACTGGCACAGCTGTCGAGCCGAACCTGACATTGAAAGGACCGATCGTCGGCACGAAAATCATTCTGGTAAACCGACCGAATTCGGTGCAAACATACGTGATGCTAGCGAATCGAGCGATCGGGCGACTGGACCCGGACTACATCGCCTGTCAAGTGCTGAATCGAATCCTCGGTGACGGGCCAGCGTCGCGATTGTTTCGCAATATTCGGGAGCAAAAAGGTTACACCTACGGTATCAGTAGCGGGTTTGCCGCATTCAAGTACCTCAATTATTTCAGCGCGGGTGGATCGTTCCGGACTGAAGTGACAAGTCTTGCAATCGATGATTTGTTCCGGGAATTCCGGGACATCCACGACCACATCGTTCCCGAAGACGAACTGGAAAACGCGAAGCATGCAGTCGCAGCCAGTTTCGCCTTGAGTATCGAGAACCAGTTCGGAGTGCTGCGTCAGATTTTATCGCTGCGCGAGTACGGCCTGTCGCCTGACTACTGGGATACATACCCTTCTCGGGTCATGGCGCTTACCGGCGCTGATATCCAGCGCGTTGCGCAAAAGTACATTCCGATCGACAACGTTCAGTTAGTTGCCGTGGGTGACGCCAGCAATATTCGCGATCTGTTGCTCCAATACGGAACCGTCGAAGAGTATTCAATCGATGGGGAGAAGGTTAGGTACGGTCATTGAGCGCATTGGCACTTATTGCCAGTAGCTGCGCGGGCGGGAGTACGGCGGCTTCACGATTCTGAAAGACTGACAGCACCAACGGTCCGTGTGTCGCCGCGAGCGTCGAGGCGTTTACCCTTTGCCCGCTGACGATCAACGAGCACGATGGTGGCGACCAGACCATGACCGATTCGGCACACTCCAACTAGCCTGGTTCACTAATCTCTAGGGTCAATTGCGGGGGCCGGAATCTTACCCTAGTGAGAGCAGGTGCCACCTGAGAATCTGCCGCTTGTAACGAGAAGGCTGGCAGCGCTAAACCTTATTCGCATTATCGAGGCAACGCCGCTTGACGGGGGGCAGGGAAATAGACCTGGCAACAGACTGCGAGCGTTGCGGCTCCCTACACGCGCACGGTCGCCGAGAGAATGGATCATCGCGGTTCGCGCAACACGCTCAACACCAGCCGCAGCGTGGCGGCGTCGATCCCTGGCGTGATCCGGAGCCGTTCCCCGGAGGTCAGGATGACTTCCACTGCCTCCGCTTGCGCGCGACCGTGGCTCGTCTCCACCAGCGCAAACTTGACCGGGAGTTGCTGCGCCAATCGCTTGCGCCACTGATAAAAGCTATATTCGCTAGTCCGATGCTGTTGGCAAAACGCGCGTACCGATAACCTGCTCTGTTGTTGCTGCGCGACCAGTAGCCGCCAGAACTCCCACTGCTCTTCTCGCGTTTTCGACATGTCGCCAGTATCGACGACCGGTTCGCGCCTGCCAAGTGGTGTTCACAGGATGCTTACGATGTTCCCGGATTAATGCAGCCTGGGCGTCTATGTCGTTGATATCAGAGTGCTGTCGAGATTGCCAAGCTGGATGTCGCGGGTTCGAGTCCCCCACTCCAAGAAATCAGTAGATCGCAACTCCCGTTTCAACGATTAGCTCCGTTGGGAGGCTTTCTGATCCACTCGAACATGTAATCGGAGGTTGCATGCGCTTTTATGTCAGCACCGGTATAAAACAACCGCATCTCCACCGGTTTTGTTGCTGGGAAGAGAAGCCTACGGCGAGGACGTGGTACGCACTCTATAACAGTTTCTAAATTCTTCGCCTGACCCGCTCAGTGCGACAACGGCCGGTATGGTCCAACGGCGGTGTCGCTATTGCGAGCGGGTCTTCCAGCCATCCAAGTTTCAGCCCAGTCAATCGGTCTGCAGCGAATCGGAGTGCCAGCGGCGCCGGCGCTCTGATACCCACCGCCGCAAGATCGCCTCCGATCCGGAGTACCGGCAGGTGTGTCAGGACAGCTCGCGTAAATGGCGGGCCCGGAATCCGGAGTATTGGCGCCAGCGCCGGGAGAGCAATCCGGCCCTCGTCGAACGCAACCGCCAACGGCAACGAGTCCGGGATCAGAAGCGGCGGCTTCGCAATCTTGCCAACAACAACTCAGCTTTTGATCTAAAGCGTTCCGCGGCACAGGTCTGGCTGGTCGGCATGGACCTGGAGCATCTTGCCAACAACAACTCAGCTCCAGCGCAAGTCTGGGTTCTGGAAGCACTTCCGCCTCGTCGCGGCCCACAGATCGAATCTTGCCAACAACAACGTTCTGGCATCGATTCGCTTTCTGCCGGATAAAGGGAATCGCACCATGCTCTCGACCGAACAGATCAATGACCTGCATCGTCTGTACTGGTCCGAGCGCTGGCCCATCCGTAAAATCGAACGCCATCTCCGCATGGGCTGGCACACCATCCGGAAATATCTCGATGCGCCGGCGCAGGGTCCGGCTCAGCGGCCGCGCACGAGCAAACTCGATCCCTTCAAGACCACCATTGCCGAGTGGCTGGAAAAGGATGCCACCGTGACCGGTGCGGTGATCCAACAGCGATTGCGGCCGCTCGGCTACACCGGTGGTCCCACGATTCTGCGCGACTACCTCCAAAGAGTCCGCCCACAATCCAAACCGAGTCGCGCCTTTGTCCGCATGGAACCCGCTCCTGGCGAGCGTTTCGAAGTCGATTGGGGTCACTTCGGCGCGCTCGACTACTCCGGTGACAAGCGCAAGCTCTACGCGTTCGCCCTCGTCGAGGCTCACAGCCGCATGCTCTATCTGGAGTTTACTCACAGTCAGAGCTTTGAAACCTTCGTGCGCTGCCACATGCATGCCTTCGCTGCCCTGCGCGGCATCGCGCGCGAGATCGCCTATGATAATCTCGCCACCGCCGTGGCCGAGCACGATGGCCGCCTGGTGCGTTTTCTCCCGCGCTTTCTCGGCTTCGCGCGCGAATATGGCTTCTACCCGCGCGCCTGCAATCTGGCGGCGGGCTGGGAAAAAGGCAAAGTAGAGCGCGCGATCGGTTATGCACGCCAGAACTTCTGGCCCCTACGCGAGTTTACGGATCTGCATGACGTGAATCGCCAGGCCCGCCAGTGGCTCTCGGAGGTCGCCAACCAACGGCAGCATCGCGAAACCCGGCAGCGGCCCATCGACCGCTTTCAACCTGCCGCGCTGAAACCACTGCCGGTCATTCCCTACGACTACCGCGACAGCATCGAAGTGCTCGTGCATACAGACCTCCGCGTGCAGTTCGACGGCAATCGCTACTGTGTGCCCCAACGTTATGTGGGCCGCCACTTAATGGTCAAGGCAGATTCCAACTCCGTCGCTATTTATGACCGCGTCCATGAGGTCGTCAGCTACGCACGCTCCTGGCGCCGTGGCCAAACCTTCGGCGCGGAGCGTTACGAAGCGGAACTGGCCGATCTGCGACCCGCTGCCAGAAGGTCGCGTGCGCAGCAGCGCCTGTTCCTGTTTCTCGATGGTCTCTGTTCCAAGGCTATGGTCGAAGCGTATCTGCGCGACATCGCCGATACCGACCGCGCACTTTCACGTCAACTGACGGAACTGCTCGAACTCATCCGCCAGTACGGTCCGGAAGCCGTGGCTGGCGCGATCGAAAAAGCTTCCGCGGCGCGTGCTTTCGGCGCCGACTATGTCGCCAACATCCTGCGGCAGCAGCAATCCCCACGCCGCCCACAGCCGCCTCTGGTCCTGCGTGATCCCCTGCTGAACGAACTCGCTACCGATCCGCTGTCTTTGCTTGAATATGACGCCTTCATCCTCCATCCCGGAAAGGAATCCGATGACCCTCCTCGAACAAAAGCTGAATCAACTGAGTCTGTCGACCATGAGCCGCCAACTGGAGACCACTCTGACTGAAGCCGCCACCAAGAATCTCAGCGCGGCGGCGACCCTGGAGTGGCTGGCCGATATGGAAATCGAAGCCCGCTCCCAGCGCGCCATTGAGTGGCGTTTCCGATTCTCGCGCCTGCAGGCCCAACCCAGTATCGACGCTTTTCACTTCCATCACCACAAGAGCCGTATGCAAGCCAAACCTCGGCTGCTGCGCCTACTCGATCTCTCATTCCTCGCCAAAGGAACCAACATTGTGCTCATCGGAAATCCCGGCGTTGGCAAAACATTCGTGGCGAAGGTGATCGCCTGGCGCGCCTGCCAGGCAAATCAGCGCGTCCTGTTCACCACCGCGATGGATATGCTCAATCACCTGCTCGCTTCCCAGGTCGATCACTCCCTGGTGAGAAAACTCAAAGCCTATACCGAGCCTTCACTCCTGGTCTGCGACGAACTGGGATACCTGGCTCTCGATCAGCAGACCTCCAACCTCTTTTATCAGGTGATCTCGACGCGCCACAGCCACAAACGCTCCACGGTGATTACGACCAACACTTCCTTCTCCGACTGGGGCAACATCCTCTTTAATACGACCATCGCCACCGCCATCGCCGACCGGCTCGTCGAAAACTCCGAGATCTTCCTGCTGGGCGGCGACAGTCTGCGCAAGGCCAACAAGAATCCCGATCCGCCGGCCGAGTAGGCTGGCTCCGATCATGCGCCGCGCTGTGATGATAACCCGTGCGGAGGAGTCCGCCGGCTAACCCCACAACGGCGCTGCCGCGGCGGGCGGGAGTTTCCGCTCCCGCCCTCTTCTATTTTCTGCCCCCATCCATGTTCAACTTCAGCGCCAATCACCTGTTCCTGATCTCGCGGACGGAATACGCTTCTTGCGCGGTGTTGCTCATGCTGGACCACGATACTCGGTGTGTGTATCGCCTGCTCGACTTCACCAAACGCCTTAACCTCAGATCAGTGGACTGAACCCTTAGAATGAGACACTCGGAATTGGCACACTTCGCAGGGAAAGGAACTGCAAGTGGCAAAGAAACGAGCAATAGGGCGTTACCCAAAAGCATTTCGGAAGATGGCGGTCGAGCGAC
>Ga0185299_10000813_pt1 | contig 74231 bp, 72 predicted proteins | sample PaiPotPPA55metaG_FD_128002 | JGI IMG/M metagenome (GOLD analysis project Ga0185299, IMG submission 128002) | Iron sulfur acid spring bacterial and archeal communities from Banff, Canada, to study Microbial Dark Matter (Phase II) - Paint Pots PPA... ...
GTGATTCTGCATGTCACCAACGAAATCAAGGCGGCGGCGAAGAAGGTGGCGCAGGACGTCGACGTGGCGATCATCGAAATTGGCGGCACCGTGGGCGACATCGAGTCGCTGCCCTTCATCGAAGCGATCCGCCAGATGCGGCAGGAACTGGGCCGCGATAATACGCTGTTTATCCACGTGACGCTGGTGCCGTTTATTGCCGCGGCCCAGGAATTAAAGACCAAGCCGACCCAGCACTCCGTCAAAGAATTGCTCAGCGTCGGAATTCAGCCGGATATCCTGCTGTGCCGCACCGACCGCTTCCTTTCGAAAGAAATCAAGTCGAAGATTGCGCTCTTCTGTAACGTGGAAGAAGAAGCGGTGATTACGGCAAAGGACGTCGCGTCCATTTACGAAGTGCCGGTGGTGTTTGCGCATGAAGAGGTGGACACTCTGATCCTGCGGCGTCTGCACCTGGAGGCTAAGGACCGCGATCTTTCGAAGTGGAACGATCTGGTGCACCGCGTCTACAACCCGAAAGATGTGGTCAGGATCGGCATTGTCGGAAAGTATGTGGAGTATGAGGACAGCTACAAATCGCTGAAAGAGGCGCTGGTGCATGGCGCACTTGCGCACAATCTAAAGCTGGAAGTGAATTGGATCGAAGCCGAAGGTCTGGAGACTGCCGACAAGAGTTATGAAGCGCAGTTAGAAGAGTACGACGGACTGCTTGTGCCCGGTGGATTTGGCAAGCGTGGCATCGAAGGCATGTTGAAGGCGATCCAGTACGCGCGCGAGAAGCATGTCCCTTACTTCGGGATCTGTCTGGGGATGCAGACCGCCTGCATTGAATTTGCGCGCAACGTTTGCGGATTGGCGGATGCTAACTCGAGTGAGTTCGATCCGGCGACTCCGCATCGCGTGATCTACAAGCTGCGCGAGTTGCGCGGCGTGGAAGAGCTGGGTGGCACGATGCGGCTGGGGGCATGGCCGTGCAAGATCGAGGCGGGGACGCTGGCGTACAAAGTCTATGGTCAGACCGAGATCAGCGAGCGGCATCGGCATCGCTACGAGTTCAATCGTGAGTATGAAGAGCCCATGGTGGCGGCCGGGCTGCGCATTTCTGGCTCGACTCCGGACGGCACTTACGTTGAGATCGTGGAGATTCCGGGTCATCCGTTTTTCATTGGGTGTCAATTCCATCCGGAATTCAAATCGAAGCCGCTGGAGCCGCATCCTCTGTTTAAGTCGTTCGTGGGCGCTTCGTATGAGCACGGACGGAAGAAGAAAATGCAGAAGGGCGCCGCCGAGGTCGAGATGTTCCTGCGGCCGGAAAAAGTGGGACGGAGATAATCCCGCCGTCGAGACGCATAGAAACTTATTTTCGCCACGGACTCTTAGCGCACTGACTCTCCAATCCACTTCAGGTACGCCTGGCTCCCGCTTTCAATGGCAATCTCGATACATTCCGGAACCTCGTAGGAATGTAGTTCAGTGAGAGCCTCGCGCAGACCAATGGAGGCTGCTGCCGTCGTCTTGATCACAAGCAGCCACTCCGTTGCCGTCTCGACCTCGCCTTGCCAGCGATATACCGATTCAATCTCGGGAACGATGTTGACGCAGGCTGCGAGTTGCCGCTCAACCAGCGCAAGCGCGATGCTTCGGGCTTCTTCGAGCGAACCGCAAGTGGTGAGAACAAGCCTTTTGTCGGTCATATAAAATCGGGCGTATCGAATCAAGGCTTTCGAATCAGAGCTTTCGAATCAGGATTCGTGTTTCACTCGAAGGATACGAGGCAGCCGATGGCAACGCAAATCAAGTTTGGCACATCTGGATGGCGGGCCGTGATGGCCGAAGAGTTCACATTTGCCAATGTCCATCGGGCCGTGCAGGGCATTGCGCGCTACGTGGCATCGCAGAACTCGAACAGAGCAAGAGTTATTGTTGGTCGTGATCCGCGCTTTCTGGGAGAAACTTTCTGCGCCTTGGCCGCCGACATCTTGTCGAGCCATGGCATTACGCCGCTGGTCATCGCGGAGCCTGCCCCCACACCCGCCATTTCCTATGCCGTGATCCAGTCCAAAGCCGACGGCGCCATCAACTTCACCGCCTCGCACAATCCGCCGGAATACAACGGCATCAAGTTCTCGACACCCGATGGCGCGCCGGCGCTCCCCGAAGTTACGCAGGCGATCGAGGGCGAGATTGCGGCGTTTAACGCGAATCCGCAAACGCCGGAGGTGAAAAGAGCTGAGGCGGGATCGCAATCACAAACGCCCACTCAATCGATTGACCCGCGCCGCATGTATCTCTCTCGTTTGCGCGAAATCGTCGATCTCGACGTCATCAAGAAAGCCGGCATCAAGATTGCCTTCGATCCCATGTGGGGCGCTGCCCGAGGCTATTCTGACGCGTTTCTGCGCGAGGCCGGCGTAACCGTCGCCACTGTCCACGACAGCCGCGACGTTCTCTTCGGCGGGCACGCCCCCGAACCCGACGATCATCTCCTCAAAGACCTGCGTCACCAGATGCGCGAAATCGACGCGGCAATTGGCATCGCAACGGATGGCGATGCCGATCGTTTTGGGATTGTCGACGAGGACGGTACGTTCCTCCAGCCCAACTACATCATCGCGCTGCTGTTTGACTACCTGGTCGAGACCCGCGGCTGGAAAAATGGGGTCGGAAAGTCGGTTGCCACCACCAATCTCATCAGCGCGCTTGCCGAAAAGCGCAACATTGAGCTCCACGAAACCCCCGTTGGCTTCAAATATATTGGCGAACTCATCAAACAGGACAAGATCCTCATCGGCAGTGAAGAGAGCGCCGGCCTCTCCATCCGAAAACATGTACCGGAGAAAGACGGCGTGCTCGCCGGGCTGCTCTGCTGCGAGATGGTGGCTCGCCGTGGCGTCTCGCTTGGCAAACAACTGGCCAATCTATTTGCCGAAGTTGGTTCCTACTATCCGCTGCGGGAGAACTTCCGCTTGACGCCGGAAGTAAAACAGAAGTTTACTGAGAAGTTACGCATTGATCCGAGCGAGTTCCATGGCATTAAAGTTGCCAGAGTGGTGAGGACCGACGGACTGAAGCTCGTCCTCGCCGACGGATCGTGGGTGTGCTACCGGCTCTCGGGCACGGAGCCAGTGGTGCGCGTTTATAGCGAAGCGCGCAGCAGGGAGGATCTCGCGAAGTTGAGCGCGGCGGCTAAAGCATGGATCTTCGACTAGGACCACCGTCGAGAGTGCGCATCCTTCCACGTCCGGAGGAAGGCTTCCGCGCGGTCATTTATCTTACAGATCAAGCCAAGTATCAGGCTCCAAGGGCAGAGGCCTTGGCGGCGCGCTGGGTCGAACGCACGCGTCCGCTCTGGTCATGGCTCGCGCTGGAGTGGCGTCGTCTGGGAACCGCGGCCGCTATCCTTCTTATTGTAGGGTTGCTGCTGCACGCCATGTTCGGAGCGAACGGCATGGTCATCTATCGCCAGAAGCACGCCGAGATGCAAGCGCTCCAGACTGAGGTTGAGCGCGTACAGAAAGAGAACAATCAGTACGTCGATCAGATCAGATCGCTCAAATCCGATCCTGCCGCCATCGAGAAGGAAGCGCGCGAGCAGCTCCACTACACTCGGCGTGGAGAAGTCGTTTACGTTGCTCCAGAACTTCCCGCGAAGCCACCCACCGGCCGCGCCAAGAACGAGAGGTAGAGGGACAGGTAGACGCTGGTCGAAAGGAGTTTTCTCAGGCAATCGCCGCAACGCGATGGACTTGGTCGAACTTTTCCGGCGCAGCTTTCCCAATTGTTTTCGCCATCCAATCTCGGCTCCTCTTGTGGTAGAGTTCAGTGGTTCACTTCGTGTGTGGGAACTAATCTGAGGAGGGTGACATGCGGACGTTTCTTTTGTTGTTAATTGCTTGTGCGTTGATTTTGTTGGTGGCCTCGGTGTCATTTGCTAGCGATGCCCAAACCGTGAACGGCTGGGTTAGCGACTCGAAGTGCGGCGTTAAGGGAGCCAACGCGACTTCGGAAGCATGCACAAAGAAGTGCATCGCAGCCGGTGAAAAGGCAGTCCTGGTTACCGATACTGACCAGAAGGTCCTGGCGGTGGACAATCCTGATGCTCTCAAGGGTCACGAGGGACATCACGTTGCCGTGACCGGGCACGTCGACGGGGATAAGATTCACGTTGACAGCGTCAAGATGCTCTAGGCTAACGAGTCCAGATGGATGTAAAGTGGGCGGCCCTGGTGGCCGCCCAATGTTTTTCCCGGGCAGCGACGGGCGTCGGACCCGTCGGCCCGAGCCTCAGTCGCGCTTCTATAGCAACTCCAAAGTTGTTGTGACCACAGGCGGGCAGCCGAGCTGCGCTCGGCTTGGACGGGCGAGGGCGCCCGTCCCCACACGAACAGGCTCTACCGCACTACGCCTTCCAGCGGTGAGCTGGCAGTCGCATAGAGCTTGCGCGGCATTCTTCCCGCCATGTATGCCTGCCGGCCAGCCAGTACGGCATGCTTCATCGCTTCCGCCATCAGCACCGGTTCCTGGGCGCCGGCGATGCCGGTGTTCATCAGCACAGCGTCGTAGCCGAGTTCCATGGCGATGGCGGCATCGGAAGCTGTGCCGACGCCCGCGTCCACAATCAGCGGGACTCCGGTAATCAATTCGCGCAGGATTCTGAGGTTGGCGGCGTTCTGAATACCCAGCCCGCTGCCGATCGGCGCGCCCAGCGGCATCACCGCCGAAGCTCCCGCGTCCACCAGACGTTTCGCGAACACGATGTCGTCCGACGTGTAGGCCAGCACTGTGAATCCTTCTTTCGTCAGCACGCTGGTAGCTTCGAGCGTCGCTTGCACATCCGGATATAGCGTCGCCTGGTCGCCAATCACTTCGAGCTTGATCCAGTCGGAGAGTCCAACCTCGCGCGCCAGCCGGGCGGTGCGGATGGTGTCGTCGGCGGTATAGCAGCCGGCCGTGTTCGGCAGAAGGAAATATTTATTGGTATCGATGTAATCGAGCAGAGACTCTTTGCTGCGGTCAAGATTCACCCGACGCACGGCCACGGTCACCATGTCGGCGCCGCTGGCTTCGAGCGCGCGGGCGGTTTCCTGAAACGATTTGTATTTGCCCGTCCCGACGATCAGGCGGGAACGGAATGGCCTGCCAGCGATTATGAATGAGTCCGTCATGACGTTATTGTACGGCTCCAGCCGGGTCGGAGCTAGATAGTGGAGCGACGGGCGCTTCGCTCGTCGTTGGGCAGCTGGTCCTTAGGCAGCTAGGTGGCCGGGCGGGGGCGCCCGGCGCTCCACCATCTTACCCTCAGGTCGTCTCTGCTTTCGCGTACATCTCATCAATCTGTGTCCGGTACCGCTCCTCAATCCCGCGTCGTCGCACCTTGAACGTATGTGTCAACGTTCCATCCGCCGCCGAGAGTTCTTCCGGTACGACCAGCACGCGTTTCAGTTTTTCGAAGCGCGCCAGGTTCTGATTTAGATCTTCGATGATGCCTTCGTACAGCGCCTGCACCTTGGCGTTCGCGACGAGTTCTTCTCGCGAGGCAAAGTCAACATCGTTCTCCCGTGCCCAATCTTCGAGAGCAGGGAAGTGCGGCGCGATCAGCACCGCGGGAAACTTTCGCCGGTCGCCGAACACCACCGCCGTCCCGATGAGCGGGTTCACCTTCAGCGAATTTTCGATCGGTTGCGGCGCGATGAACTTCCCGCCGGACGTCTTGATCAGATCCTTCTTGCGATCCGTGATCGAAAGGAATCCATCGCTGTCAAGTTGCCCGATGTCTCCCGTCTTGAACCAGCCGTCTACAAACGCGTCCCGCGTTTCATCCGGGCGATTCCAATATCCCTTGAATACCGAGGGACCGCGCACCAGTACCTCGCCGTCGTCGGCAATGCGCACTTCGATATTCGCCAGCGGTTTGCCCACAGTCCCGAGTCTGTGGGCAGCGGGTGTGTTCACCGCGATTACCGGCGAAGTCTCGGTTAGCCCGTAGCCCTCGTGGATGGGAATACCGATATCGGCAAACCACTCCGCCAATTCCAGGCCCAGCGGCGCGCCTCCGGAAATGAACTCCTCCGCTTTTCCACCCATCCCGGCGCGCACTTTGGAAAAGAGCAGCCGGTCGGCGATTTTCCAGGCGAGCGTTGCCGGCTGGATTCCGACGAGAGTCTCGGCGCGGTGAGAGCGTCCCACCGAGAGCGCCCAATGATAAACCGCGCTTTTCGGAAAGCCCGCAGTCTTGACGATAACCTGCCGGCGAATCTTTTCGTAGACGCGCGGCACACCAATGAAGATAGCCGGTTGCACTTCGGTCAAAGCCTTTGCCAGTTGCGCAATGTCAGGACAGTACGCCAGCACCACCCCGCGGTACAGCAACGCAAAGTCGACGTGTCGCGCCGTCACATGGGAAAGTGGCAGGAACGATACGCTCACCTCATCGTGTTTTCCGAAGTCGAAGGCCTCCATCGAACACGCTATGTTCGACGCCATGTTCCCGTGGGTGAGCATCGCTCCCTTCGGGGTTCCGGTGGTGCCTGAGGTGTAAATAATTGTCGCCAGGTCGTCGGGACCAATCGACTGCGAGCGGGTATCGAAGCCCGGATCGAAGTCGATCGGCCCCCGCAGCATGAGTTCCTGCATTTGGACCGCGTGCTCAGTTTCGACTGCGTCCATCACCAGGATCCGTTCCACGGGCGTCTGCTGCCGAATGGCCAACACCTTTTCCAACTGATTCTTCGTGGAGACAGCGACGACGCGCGCCCCGGAATTGTTGAGGACGAACCCAGTCTGCTCCGCTGTCTGCGTGGCATAAATCGGAACCGTGACCGCGCCGAGGCCTAGCACCGCGAAATCAGTGATCGTCCACTCCGGGCGATTTTCGCTGAGGATGGCGACGCGATCGCCTTTGCGAACTCCCCAGGATTCAAGCGTGCGAGCGATGCCCACGACGCCGGTGTAAATCTCCGCAGAGGAGATGGGCGTCCAGCCCGTGGCTCCTCTTTGCAGCATGACGCGATCGCGGCGGTTGCCGCAGACCGCAAATAAAATGTCGTTTAGAGTCTGGAGGCTCATCCAATCCGATCGAGGTCCCGCAATCGTTGTCCCACAATCATTGTCCAGCAAATCATTGTCCAGCAAATCATTGTACAAAGTCATTGTACGCAGTCATGGCACAGAGTCGATCATTACTAACGGAATCATTCTGCACACTTTGACCGCATTCCCATCCGCGGGGTACGCTTGGGATGCGCTTCTTGAGGTACGCTTTAAGATAAGAATCTGTCGAAAAGGAGTTTCATGAAACGCAAGGGTGTTTGGACAATGTTGGGGGTCGGGCTGCTCACGGCGGCGATTGTCTGCCCGCAGATCAAAGCTCAAAGCAACAGGCCTGAGCCGCCGCCTAAATTGAAGGTCGGCGACGTCGCTCCCGACTTCAAACTGCAATACTTCGATGGCACTGACGAAAAGGAAGTTTCCTTAAGTCAATATCGCGGCAAGAGCAACGTCGTTCTAGCATTCTACATCTTCGCCTTCACCGGTGGTTGAACTGCGCAAATGAAGGCGTTCCAGCAGAATCTCAAGACGCTGGAAGCCGCCGACACCCAGGTTCTGGGTGTGAGCATGGACAGTCCCTTCGCCAATAAAGCCTTCGCCGACCAGATTGGCGTCACCTTCCCGCTTCTGAGTGACTGGGGTGGAGATGTCACGCGCCAGTATGGCGTCTACGTCGACAAGTACAAGGCCGCGCGTCGCGTCAACTTCCTGATCGGCAAAGACGGAAGAATTTTGGAAGAGCAACTTGACAAAGATGCCATTGATCCGAAGAAGATCGTAGATGCTTGCGAGCGCAAGAAAGTGAGCCGCTGAATCACGCGTGCAAGCAAGGCAGAGAAGCGTCGGGAGCCGGTCCGCTCAGAATTCAAGACGAGCATGAGAGCTCAAAAATTCAAGCGGACCCGCCATGGAAGAAGTGTCAGTGTGCGGAATGCAAACCAATCATGTTTGGGATCCGCCACTGATGATTTGCCCACCTAGCGCCAGGCAGTTTGACCCCGCTTCACCACACTGTTATGATTTTTCTGCGGGGTGGAGCAGTCTGGTAGCTCGTTGGGCTCATAACCCAAAGGTCGGTGGTTCAAATCCACCCCCCGCAACCAACGCAATCATAAGGTTACGGGCAATTGGGCACTTGTAACGACTGTCCAAAACTGTCCAATAAGGGGAACTGCCACACAGTTCCCCTTATTTATTGAATGGAGACCTCTTGATTGGCAGGCCTTTGCAAGAGGCGTTGCACGATGGGCCGATTGGCCTTGCGCTTGGCCAGGGCCGAGGCATTGCCATACTGATCCATGGTGGTCGAAACATGCGCGTGTCGCATGAGTTTCTGCTGTACGCCCACGGGTGCTCCGGTCTCGTCCAGCCACGCACGATATGTGTGACGGAACGTGTGAAACCCGATCCTGCCAAGTCCCAATTTCAGACCTGTGGGAACCAGGTAGTCGGTGCGAATCGAGTCGGCATGATACGGTCGACCTGTCACTGGACTCGGAAAGAGCCAGTGCCCTTCGGAATCGAGACAGAGCACTTGCCATTTCCTCAGTTCGAGAATGAAGCCCCGTTCGATTGGAACTTCGTCCTGCGAGTACTCCGTCTTCAATTTGTTTAGTCGCTTCCCGACCGCTGATCGTTGAATCAGAACCACCGATCGCTTGAAATCGAAATCCGTCCAACGCAAACCCAGGATTTCGCTGATTCGCAAACCGAAACACAGGCCAATTAGCACGATGGTTCGAAAAGGCTGAACCAGCGCGTCGAGCATTTGCCAAGCATCCTTTACCTGAAGAACACAAGGACGTTTCTTGCGCTTGCTGATGCCCTTCACTTCGACCAAGTCCATGGGGTTTCGTTCCACATTCAGCAATTCCCAAAGCATCGCCTTGTCGAAAAGACGATACATCAGGGATCGAATATGTCCCTTGTACTTGGGCGAGAGGACGAGCTTGCGAAGCCAATCCTGTACCAAAGCGGGCCGAACGTCTTCGAGATAGGCGTCGCCCCACTTGGGTCGGATGTGTTGGCAAATCATACTTCGGTAGGAGGCTAGAGTATTGTGAGTGATTTGTTCGGCTTTCTCTTCCTGTTTCTGATCGAGCAGGAAACGGTCGAGGATGCCACAGAAGAGAACCGGTTCTCGGCGCATCATCCCATCGTTGATCATCAACCGCATGCCTTCCGCTGCTTTCAAGGCGTGGGCCTCGGTCTTGTACTTTTCGACGGTTCCGACGGTGAACCCCCTTCTGGTCCTGCGACCGTCTGAAGTCGGTTCCCACCAACGATAGAGCCATACGTCCGGTCCTGTTACGCGTTTGTTGATCTCAACACTACCGTACTGATACCGCGTTCGCTTAGCCAATGTAATCTCCTTGGGGTTGGCGACGCGGGTGGCTGCCTGAGATTACCTGAGAACGAAGCCACTGGTCTAGCTCTGAGAGATAAAAGTGCCAACGCTTCCGATCTGTGCCGACTGGGTGAGCGGGAAGTGACCCCTCACGAGCCTTGCGGAGCACAGTTTTCGGATGCATGTTCAGGAAACGGGCGGCGTATTGCTGACTGACGGGCGCCTCTCGGACCGAGTGGAGGCGCTCACGTGTAGGAATTCGATTGGGCTGGGTCGACATAGGATCCTCGCTTCCAACACTGGCTGTCTCGCACTTGAGGAGGCCGCTTGGAGACGGCGATGTTAAGCAATTTGATTCATTGCTCATGCCATGTCCAACAACTTCTCGTCCGCGAGATATTCCTACCGGGAATATTAGCCAGCACTGCAACGCTTCGTCACTTCACATTTTGTCGCGAATAGCTCTCCGAATGCGGAGCGGAGGGTTTCGGAGGTCACTGAGTCAACCCTGCAGAAAATAGCTCTCTGCAATTTGCGAGGCCGCCAGAAACCTAAGCAAACAGTTATGAGCGTCAGGAATAACCACTTGCTCAAAAGTCATTGGACGGCTGCGGTTCAGCGCTAGTACGTTGAACCATAGCAGCGACTCTGAAGCTTTCTGCCGGAGGATTTCATGAAATTGCAACAGATCAGAAAAGTTCGCAGGAAAGTACTTTCGATGGTGGCACACCAAAGCTCAGCCGCAGCAACTTTGCTTCTTATTGCGCCCATTGCGGCTTATGCACAAGGAACTCCATTCGATACAGGTTTTACGGCGCTTCAGACACTCTTTACCGGCACCGTGGCTAAGGTTGCAAGCCTGATCGCGATAGTGATCGGTGGATACCAATTTGCCCATGGCGAACCTGGCGGCAAGAAGGCCTTAGCTGGCGTGGCGGCGGGCACTGGGATCGCCGTACTTGCCGCCAATGTACTGACATGGCTCTGGGGCGTCTAATCGGTCGCCATTTCCCGTCACTCCCACTCGGTTTTATCACCGGAGATTTATGCAAGAACACAACACGAGGCGAAATCGGGTCTTCAAGAGCTTGCACAAGCCGCTCACCTATCTCGGAGTTGAACGCACACTTTTTTACTTCGTGTGCGTCGGGGCGGTGGCGGTTTTCAATCTCTTTGAAAGTCTCTTGGCCGGCGTAATCGTTTTCCTTGGAGGGTACGCGTTTGGCCGCTGGATCACCGATGCCGACCCGGCCATGCTGCGCATCCTCGCTCGCAGTGAACAATTCCGCACCCGCTATGACGCCGTCAAACAGGAACTCCCCGCTGTCGAGGTCTGCTGATGTTACGTATCGCGAACATCGTCAAACCGTGGAAAGAATCCGGCGCACTCAGTGCGCAGATCAATCTTTACGGCTTTTGGAACGATGAGGTTTTTCTGACCAAGAGCGGCGACTTGGGCGTTGTTCTCCGAGTGCGAGGTGTTGATTACGAGAGCCTGGACCAGGCGGCTCAGGAATACGCGGTCAAACGACTAGAAGCGGCACTGAAGATTTTCGGCCCTGGATTTCACGTTTACCAATATCTGTTCAAAACGAATCGGCCCGAAATCCCGTTTCAGCACTACGAAGACCCCATGGTTCGGGCTGCCGTCGAGCAAAGGAAGAGTTTCTTTGATAAGAAACTCGACTCCCTTTTTGACGTCGAGATCTTCTACGCAATCGCAATCGAAGGAACACGGTCGAAGACTGGCATTGCCGCGGCTTTGAAACAACTACCCACCGATCCCATGGCCGGAATACGTGAGCTGAGGGCGCAATTTTCAAACGACAAATTGAAACTGCTGCTTCGGGAACAGATAGAAGCCGACCTGGTGAAACTTAAACAGCGGGCGACGAGTTTCATTCGGCAGCTCGGGGACATCGTCGAGATTGAAAACTTGCACCGCGATGACTGTTTCCGTTTTTTGCGACGTTTGCTCAATTATGACGATTGGCGAATTGAAGGCCGTCCACAGAGCGCGCGGTTCCTCGATTACCAGATTGCGAATTCCAACGTTGAAGCAGAACGCGATCACCTCAGGGTCGGAGATCATTTCCTTCGCGTGCTGACAATGAAGGAGGCCATCGCCGAAACGAAGCCTCTGGTCCTGAAGCAGCTCCTGGAGATTGAAGCCAATTTCTGCATCGTGACTGAGTGGGTGCCGATTGAAACAGCCGTCGCGCGAAAAGAGATCACCAAACGCAAACGGCATTTCAACGTCTCAAAAACTTCCTTCATTAATTCCATGCAGCGCGATCCCGCCACATATGATCCCCGCAACACAATTATTGACGAATCGAAGCAGGCGGATATCGAGAACCTAGGAGACTGCCTCCGCGTCCTGGGCGAAGGCCAAAGTCTCGGAGCTTTCTCGCTCACCGTTGTCTTGTATGCAAAGGATAAGAAAGCTCTCGATCGTGCTCTGCCCGAGGTAGTGCGTGTCTTCGCCAGCGCTGATGGCAACCTGTTTTCCGAGACGTACAACCAGCTCAACGCCTATTTCGCGATCGTTCCTGGCAATTATCGGCACAACTTACGGAAACTGTACCTGCTCAATGCCAATTACGCTGACCTCTCGTTCCTGTTCACGATTCATGCCGGACAGACCAGAAATGAACATCTCGGCGCAGAGTATCTCGCGGTTCTCGAAACCGACCACGCGACACCTTATTTTCTAAACCTTCACAACCGCGATGTGGCGCACACGCTGATTTTGGGAGCCACCGGGTCGGGCAAAAGCTTTCTTTGCAATTTCATGTTGCAGAATTCGCAGAAATACAAGCCCCTGACCTACATCTTCGACATCGGAGGAAGCTTCGAATCGTTGACCCGCATTTTCGGCGGCTCATACCTGAATGTCGGCCATAAGTCACCGGACTTCACCATCAATCCGTTCTCGCTTGAGCCAACGCGCGAAAATCTGCAATTCCTGTATTCACTATTGCGGGTCCTGATCGAGGGCGAACGGTACAAGCTAGACTTCAAAGAAGAACGTCAGCTCTATAGGGCAATCGAACGGATTTACGTCCTCGAACCCGAGCAGAGGACGTTAACGAACTTCGCAGAAATCGTTGGGGAACTAAAGCATCGGCTCCACCGTTGGACCCGCGCCGGGCAATACGGGTTCCTTTTCGACAACCTAAACGACACCCTCACCTTCAGCCGGTTTCAAACCTTCAACTTTCACGGCTGGAGCGACACCCCCGAACTGCTTGAACCGCTCCTCTTTTATGTGCTGCACCGCGCCAGCAATGAAATTGCAGATCGAAAGCAGTTGGCAACCTTCAAGATGTTCCTGCTCGACGAAGCGTGGCTGTTCATTCGGAACGAGACCATCCGCGCCTACATCACCCAGGCGCAGAAAACCTGGCGCAAACACAATGCCGCAATGATCTTGGCCACGCAATCGGTTAAGGAACTCGCTACATCAGGGATGCTCACTCTCGTTGCAGAGAGTTGCGCGACCAAGATTTTTCTCGCTAATCCTGACATGGAACCGGCCGTTTACCGCGATGCCTTTGGCCTGAACGACACCGAACTTTCGCTCATCTCGGACCTGGTGCCACCCGGACAAATGCTAATCCGCAAACATGAGGGCTCGAAAAAGGTTCACCTGAATGTGGACTCGCTTTCCTATTGGATGGCGACGAACAACGCACGCGACAACGTTCTCAAGCACGAATACTTCGCCCGGTACGGGATCAATGAAGGTCTAGGCCGATTGGCCCAGGAATATCCATTCTCTGGCGAAAGCCGCTCACGTAACCAACCGGCTTCCGAGTCTCAAATAAACCGATCACAAAGCGCAGATTTACAAGGAGTCCGCAGATGAAAGCAGTTAACGCTTTAATTGCGATCGCACTCGTGTCGAGCGCCGTCGCTTCCCCGGTGCACGCTGAAACTTCAGCGCGCCCGATCAACTATCACAGTCAGGACATCGTGAACATTCGCGCGAAAGTGAAATACACGACGCTGATTCAATTGCCCAATACAGAGAAGATCATCGAAGCTGCGACCGGAGACAAGGAGTTTTGGATCATCGACATCGTCGGCAGTTTCTGCTTCGTTCACCCAGCAAAAGCCGGAATTCACTCAAACCTCAACCTGATCACGGACAAGGGAAACATCTATTCCTTTACCCTCGAAGATATCAGCGATCAAAACGGCACTGATCCAGATCTCCGGGTCATCGTTCAGCCTGTCGATTCCTCATCGATTGCAGCGTCGACCGGGCCAGCCCAGTTCGTTCCGGTCTCACAGGTGACCGCCGTCGAGGACCAGTTGCAAGCCCTGCAATCTCACATTGTCCAGACCATCGATCAGTACAAGGACAGTTATCGAGGCCTTTTGAAGTTCGACTACCACTACAAGCAGAACGAAGCCCCCTTCGATATCGCTTCTATCTTTCACGACGACCGCTTCACCTATATCAAATCGGACGCACAAGAAAAGTTCACCTTGTATGAAGTTCGCGACGGTGCCCCGAACCTCGTTAACTATGACCTGCGTGACGGGGTCTACGTGATTCCCAAAATTCTCGACCGAGGCTACGTCGAAATCGGCAAGAAGCGCATGGAATTCGAGCGCAAACGAAGCGGCACAGACGGGCAGTAAAGAGGAGTCATGATGAGCGCGAACAATCCTACCTTGAATCGAGAAAAAGCCAACTTCCAGCGTGAGCCGGAACTTGGCACGCAAGCACCGGAGCCGACAGGGGTGATCCGTAAGAACCTGAAAATGCAGGTCTACCTCGGCATTGCTGTCCTTTTTATTGTGGCAACTGCGGTCAGTTCTCTACGCCACAAACCAGCGCCGCGCCCCCGAGCTCAGGCGGTGCCGATGCTCCAAAGCTCAAACGCGAACATCGAGGAGATGAAGAAGAGCCTCGAACTCGAACAGCACCAGGCTGCCACGATTCGAATGCCAGATCAGCCCAATCCTGTGACTCCGGCTCAGTCCTCCCCACCTCCAGCCCCACCCTATTATCAATCGCCGGGCGCAGCCCCGGACGGCACTATCTGCGCTCCCGGCCAGCCCTGCCCAGCAGCAGCCTACCCGCAATCTTCGGGACCACTTTCGCCCCAACAGGAGGAACAGACGCAGCTTCACCAGCAGGAAAAACAATTAGCGTACAAAGCCCGTTTTGCTTCGAACCTCGCCTATAGCCAAAGCCACGCGATTAACGGGTCATCGAATATTGCTGCGCCCAATCAAAACTCGACAAATCCAAGAACTCCAGAACGATCTACGATTGCTCAGGCAAGTTTCCCGTCTCTCGTGAACCCGTATGAAACGCCATACACCTCAGGATTGCAGCCCACTTCCCTTCTAGAAGAAAAAACGCTCCAGTCGTCAAAAGAGTCACAAGACCAAAGCGCGTACAAACGTCCAACAGAGGCCAATGTAAATTCCGCCACCGGGCAGCCGTATGTCGTTTATGAAGGCACACTGATCGAGGCCGCATTGATGAACCGCTTGGACGGAGACACATCCGGTCCGGTGAAAGTGTTGGTGACTAATCCCGTGTTCTCGCACGATCATCAGCACGTCCTGATTCCGGACGGAACCGTCGCCCTCGGTGAGTCCAACAAGATTGGCAGTATCGGTTTCGGTCAACAACGGCGTCTGGCGGTCGTGTTTCACCGCATGATTATGCCCGATGGTTTTAGCGTTGATCTCGATCAATTCAAAGGACTGAATCAGATTGGCGAGACGGGTCTCAAAGACAAGGTCAACAATCACTACATCCAAATCTTCGGCAGCTCGATCGCGCTAGGAATCATTTCCGGCGCCGCCGAAGTGTCAAGCACAGGCGGCGTTGTTACCGGCAATGGCGCCGATCCGTATAAATATGGAGTTGCGTCGAGTCTTTCGCAGAGTTCCACAAATGTCCTCGACAAGTTCATCAACATTCCACCAACGATCACCATTCGCGAAGGGCACCGAGTGAAGGTTTATATCAGCCAGGATCTACTTTTGCCCGCATATGAAAATCACACCATTCCGAGCACGTTTTAGGAGATCCTCATGAACCTTGTCAGCTATCAAGCTCGGACATTCACCTTGTTCATCGCTGGCGGAGTTGCAACAGCGCTATTCGATTGCCACTCGAAGCCGCAGAACCAGCCACCGAATGCACAGGAACAGAAACATGTCGAACAGAAATACCAGAAGGCAATCGAACAACAGAAGCAATTGACTTCGGGCTATGACCATTCCATGCAGTACGTGACGCCCAGCACGGGATACGTTCCCAAAAAGAAACGTGCGAAACAGCAACCACCGTCGCAGACACAGGCTCAACAACCACTCCCCCAATCTCAACCTGAACACTAAGGAGGTCTGGAATGAAACGAATCTCAATGTTCGTGCTTCTTGCGCTAGGTTTCGCATTCGGTCCGAACGCATTTGCCCAATTGGGTTCAGGGATCGTGTTCGACCCGACGCAGAGTGCTCATGTTCTAGAACAAATTAAGCAGGCCGAGCAGATGTACACGACCGCTTCACAGACCCGATCGACCGTCCTCTCCAGCTACAACCTCGCGCGATTAATGTCGACGCTGCCGAGCGTGCTCTATCGCCCGTATGTAACCCGCTGGACCATTTGGTCTAATGTTTCCGCCGGGAATACCTACGGCAACTCTGGTGGATGGGTAAGCGCAGCCAACACGGGTGCTGGCGTGAACTACGGATACCAAACCGCAAGCCTGAATCCGGCGCCGCGCTACCCGCTCTACGGAACCCTTTCGCCGGAAAGCCAACAGCTGATCGCAGCGCAGGGCGCAACCAGCGACCTTGATGATGGGGTTACAGAAAAGAACCTCGAAACTCTGGGAACGATGCGTGCGAATTCAGAAGCGCGAGAGAATGATATTCGTCAGATGGAAGCGAACACCTACTCCGGTGATCCTTCACAGCATACGGACATGGCAACCCTGCAGCGGATCAACCAGGCCGCACTCATGCAACTTCGGGCTCAAGAGGATGCTAACCAGATTGCCCAGGCAGTTGCCTTACAGCAGATGATCGCCGAAAAGCAGCGGCAGGACACCTTGAAAGCCGCTTTCGCCGACGCCGCCAGTTATCAGCAGCAATACAACTCAACCGTTGAACCGCTTACGTCTGGCTATGGCACGACGATGAGCCAGTCACACTGAAAAATTCAGTCTGACATTACTCGGAGACTTCCATGAATCTGCTGGACTGGATCAATCAGGGCATCACTGGCCTCGTCAGTACGAGCAGCCCGTCCATTGATGCCCTTGGGTTTCGCATGTTCGTAGCGTTATTGACCACCATGATGGTGTGGTTCGGAGTGCAAGAGGCATTATCGTCAGCCGAGGGCCGATCGGGATTCAGCATCGCAAAATTCGTCGAATTCGTTGTCGTGGCGTCCTTTGCATACACGCTCATTGAGTTCTATGACAGCGCCATTCCGGGTGTCGGCTATTCCTTCAAAGATTTCATCAGCGTCGGAGCGAATAGCCTGGCGAACATGATTGGACAGGACAGCGCCAACCAAATGAATCAGACCATCGCCGACATGCAAAGCCAACTTGGCTCCGGCATCTTGAAAGCGATCATGAGCGAGTATTACGCCATTGTGATGGTGCTGGTGCAGCTTCTCTTGGGCGTTTTCTCGGCGACCATTGCCGCCATTGTGGCCTACGGTGCGGTTGGGGCCGCAGTTGCGGCGATTCTCGGTCCGATTTTCATTCCTTTCCTGCTGGTCGAAAAACTGAGCTTTCTGTTCTGGGGATGGTTGCGTGCGTTTATCGGTTTCAGCTTCTATAAGGTAGTTGCCGCTGCGGTGCTGGCGATTCTGGGGCATCTGTACACACTGTTCTATGCGAACCTCATTCCTCTCGATGTTTCTACGCTCATCAGCAAGCTTCCCTTGCTGATTCTGCTGATCCTCGTGAACCTCTACATCCTTTTCAAGATTCCGTCGATCACCAGTTCAATTTTTTCAGGCCACACGGGTGGCCATGGCGAAGGGATGGGCCTCGTCGCACTTGCGACGCGTTTTGTCTGATTAATTCAGGAGACTCGAATGGCGACACATACAGATGAGGAGATTGTCTACGCCGAAAATCTGCCTTCTCGCGCAATTACCAGGGCGGCTGAGCGGTATCTCGAGCAGTACGGTGACCCGATCGTGATGAACACGTATCTAAAAGTCACGATCCTTGTGCTCGCGCTTCTTTGCGTGATGCTCGGAATGCTTGTTTTCCGCAGCCAGAAGGCACTGGCGAATATTCACCCGCTCGTTATCCGCATTGATGATGTGGGCCATGCGGAAGCGGTTGATTTCCGCGATTTCAACTATCAGCCCAAAGAAGCAGAGAACAAGTATTACCTCTCGCGCTGGGCAGAGCTTTATTTTGGCCGAAATCGCTATACGATCCAACGCGATTTCACCAACTCGCTCTACTTCATGAACGCCGACGTGCAACGCGCGGTTGTCGAGGACTACCGCAAGAACAAAAGTATCGACAGTTTTATCCATGACAGCACCATGCCCTATGTCGATATCGAGGTGAAAAATGTCATCCTCGATGATCTCAGGCAGCCACCGTATGCGGCGCGCATTGAGTTCCTCAAGATCTACGCTAATCCCGTCGACCACTCAGAGGTGAAGGGGGAACGCTGGACTGCCAGCGTCACATATCTCTTTCGCGATGCTGTCCAGAATGGCGAAATCCAGGTGAACCCGCTGGGTCTGACCATCATCAACTTCCGCGCTGACCAGGCTTTCGATTGACCGATGACACGGTTTTCCCAATCCGACGCCATGAGCATTCCTCCATCGCAGCCGGCCGCAACGAGCCACTCTCAGCAGATCGCCCGCGGTCAGGAATGCGTTCGGCTGCCGAACCAAGATCGCTGGCGTGAACTACGGTCTTCCGCCAATCGCCAAGACTCTTCTTCTCGGATCCTCTCTGGCAGCGCGGATGCCGGTAATTCACGGGTTTTCCCGTCCTCCGGGATTCCGATTAGCAGATTCTGTTCGTGTCCGTCCTCCGTGTTTGATACCCGCGTTTACTCGGTCACGGGTTCGGGGCATATCCGTCGCCCTGCGGCGCTCGGTCTTCTGCTTCGCTGCGCGCCCTTAGGGGTTTCGGTTCCTCCCAAAACAAATTCGTTCCCAAAACGGCAAAGAACGCCGAACGAATTTCTTTCGGTTCCCTCCGAAAAAGCAGACCTTCGGCACTTGGGAGCCGGGCCCACTTCCGTGGCTTCGCCATGTGTGACCCGAGCAAATTCGGGAATTCAAAACGGAGAACAAGAAATGTATCTGAACAGAATCACGCTCATCGGTTTCCTCGGAAGTGACGCGCAACTTCGCACTGCCGGCAATACCGAATTCACGCAGCTATCGCTCGCCACCAAGAGTTCCTACAAGAACAGGAAGTCCGGCGAATATGTCTCCCATACCGAGTGGCACCGCGCCATCGTTTGGGGCAAGCTCGCCGAAGACGCAAAGACCCTGACCAAGGGCGCTCACGTGCAGATTGAGGGCGAACTGCGCAGCCGGGAGTACGCGGACAAGAAGAACGGTGACGCCAAGCGCCGCGTTTGGGAAGTGCGCGTGGATTCGATTCTCAAGCTCGATCGCGCGGAGAAGGCTTACGCCGACGATCAGTCAGCGGCCCCCGCGCCTGAGGAAGTGCCCTTTTAAGGGCGCTTCCCTTCCCCAGCTCGGCGATACAGAAAAGCTATGAGCTTTGACCTAATACTGCCGTTTCTACGACCGATCGAGACGCTTCTTTTGGACAATAGCGTTACCGAGATCATGGGCAATCCCGACTCATCATGGTGGTTTGAGCGGGACGGGATTCTCTATCGCGCCGAGAAAGTTTCTTTTGCTTCTGAAGGGCTGCGAACTGGCCTTGAAGTCGTGGCCAATAAATTAGGCAAGAAGCTCGATGAAGACAATCCCGTTCTCAGCGCGCAGCTCCCGGATGGCAGCCGCCTAGCGGCGGTGATTCCGCCAGTGGTACGGCCAGGTCCGGCGATGGTGATTCGCAAGTTTTCCAGCCGAAAATTCACGGTCGAAGATCTCATTGGCCGAGGCACTTTGACACGTGGATTAGCGGACTATTTAGCCGAGCAAATTGAATACGGGAAAACAATCCTTATTAGCGGTGGAACGGGCACGGGGAAAACCACGCTGTTGAATATCCTGGCCCAGGCAATTCCGAGCCGCGAGAGAATCGTCATCATCGAGGATACGGCGGAGCTTGCGATCCAGAAACCCAACATTTTGGCGGTCGAATGCCAGACGGATACGTATAAGTCACCGGTCTCGTTTGAGGATCTGTTAAAGAGTGCCCTCCGATGGCGGCCCGACCGGATCATTCTGGGTGAAGTGCGCGGCGTCGAGGCTCGGACACTCCTTGATTCCTTCAACACTGGACACGCCGGATCGCTGGCCACAATCCATGCGAATTCAGCCACGAAAGCTCTGCGAAGATTCGCCAATTTGGTGATGCGGAGCCATCAGCAGGCGACGATCGAAGATATCGAGGCGGAGATCGGCGAAGCCGTAGATTTCGTGATCCATATCGAACGGCAACTAGGCAGGCGTGCAGTGCGCGAAGTCGTCAGGCTGAACGGGTACGACCGGCGAGCCCAGCAGTTCGTTTGTGAGTACGTGTTTCCGCATAGCAATGGTGGTACCCGCTTGGGGGCCGAGTTGGGATTATCAAGTCGCAGATTTCGCACAGAGGAGAAATGAAATGGCTTTATTAGAAATCACGCAATCGCGGCAGGTTACGGCCACGATCCGGCTGGAAGAGAAAACCGCCACACTGGTGGATCAGTACGCGGGTTTCATCCGCGCATCGGCAGATGAGGTGGTGAACCATGCCCTAGAGTACGTGTTCACGAAAGATCGGGACTTTCAGGAGTTCATCAAGTCAGCGGATGCAGGCGCAGTGAAGCCGAGCTTGCGGATTCGGAGAGTACCGCAAGCTGCAGTTACGCAGGAAAAATCCGCTCGGGCGAAGAAGGCGAGTGCATAGGTGAGCGGACAGTGCACGTATTGGGACGGAGAAAAGGCACGCCGCTTCGCGTCGGGAAGATTTTTGACACTCCACCCCTGATAGGGAACTGTTTAGGTTCCTTCGGAACCTGATGCGCCCTGCTATGACAAGAAAGAACTTACTGAAACGCGGGAACCTATTGCTTTCCCCGTCTTCTGCGGAGAAATGAGCGCCGTAATGTTACTTAATCATTCCGAAACAGACAGAAGAAAAGGCGCGGTGCGAGGCCGAGAAAGCCGCAATCAGTCCCTCAATACCAAGTTGACCCGGACCGAATTTGCGGCAGTTGAGGTGGCCGCAGCCGCGCACGGATGCGCCTTAGGTGAATGGGTACGCGATGTAATCCTCCGGCAGCTGCGCGGAGACTCGGCCAACGATCCATCTCTCGCGGAGATTGTTGGGGTTCGCTTGCTGCTGGTAAACGTGTTGCGGCCTCTGGCCGTAGGCCAGAGACTCACGCCGGAGGCGTTCGACAAACTGCTCGACGAAATCAGCGAGGCCAAGCACGCCCTCGCTGGAAAGCTGGCCGTTTCTGCAGGGAGGAAATAGCGATGGCAATGACAAAGTGGGGACGCAAGGAATCCATCATCTGGCCGCCGCACAGCCCGATTTATACGTACGGGGCGGTATTCATGGCGCTCATTCTTACCGGACTTTTTCTTTACTGTCGGTTCACCTTCGGCAACAGCCCCCTACAGCAGTTCTACACGCCCACCTACATCCGATCGAGCGTTGCAGGAGTAATCGGTACGAGCCGCCGAGACAACTACCGGATGCTCATGGTGGGCGCTCGCGGAATTCAACCGCGTCTGGCGACGAACACCGACGTGATGGACGGCACGACGCCGCAACCGGGCGGCAAGCCCATCCCGCTCGCGCTCTCGCAGCCCGCCCTCCAGCGCGGCTATACGATCCTTTACCTAGGACCGGAGCAGAGATATATCGACGCGTCCTTGAGTGCCTATCTCAGGGGTGCGGTTTACGGTAGCGACGGCCTTTTCGATCTCTACAAGCTCCCCCTGCTGTTCGGTCTGCTATCACTCGTCATCCAGGTCCCGTTTTGCATCGCTAAGGACGTTCGACGACGCAAGGCGCTGAGATACGGACGACGACTGAAAGGCCCGGAGATGATGACTCCGAGAGAGTTCAACGACAGGGTCGCAGGGGATGGCATAGGCATTAAGACCAACGAAATGAAGACAATGATCCGCATACCACAGCGGGCAGAGGCCCAGCACATGCAGATCATCGGAGATACCGGAGCGGGCAAGACTATGATCATGCTCCAAATTCTTCGGCAGATAAAATATCGTGGCGATTCCGCGATCGTCTACGACCCCGCACGGGAGTTCGTCAAACGCTTTTACGACCCGAAAAACGGCGACGTTATCCTGAATCCGCTCGATAAGCGGTGTCCCTACTGGGGACCCTCTGAAGAACTCCGCCGACGCTCCGAGGCGAAGGCTCTGGCGGTGTCCCTTTTCCAGCCGCCGCAGGACAAGAAGGGTGAATTTTTCATCGAGTCCCCCCAGAAGATCTTCGCCTTCCTGATGGCCTATGGTCCGACGCCGGAGGAGTTGGTGAAGTGGATGTCAGACCCGCAGGAAATCGACCGAAGGCTGAAAGGAACAGAGCATGCTCACCTAATTGACCCGAGGGCGCACCAACAGCGTGCTGGAGTTCTTGGCTCGCTTGGACTCGTCGCCGACAGCCTCCGTCTGCTTCCGAAGAAGGGCGAGGGAAATGGTGAGTGGTCGGCCACAGAATGGGCCGAGACGCGACAGGGTTGGATCTTCATTACTTCGCTCCCCGCCGAACGTGAGGCGCTTCGGCCGCTCCAGAGTCTATGGATTGACCTGCTTGTCTTGCGTCTTCTGAACGAGCCGAAGGAGGGACAGAAACGGGCATGGTTTGTGATCGACGAATTGGCGAGTTTGCAGAAGCTTCCTCAACTCCATACCGCGATTACGGAAAATCGAAAGAGCAACAACCCCGTGATTCTAGGTTTCCAAGGAAAGGCCCAGCTGGAATACCTTTACGGTCACGTGGCTGAGGTCATGCTGTCTCAACCAGCAACCAGCATTTGGCTAAAGACAAAGGAACCGACCGCCGGCGAGTGGGTCAGCAAGTTCATTGGAAAAGTCGAGATCGAACGGCTACGCGAGACCCACTTCGACGGCTCCCGTGCTGGCCGGAACTTCGCGCTGGACCGGCAGGTTGAGCCGCTAGTGATGGAGTCCGAAATCTCCGGACTTCCGGACCTCCACGCTTATATGAAATACGAGAACTATGTGACACGGTTCTCATTCCCGTACTTCGATATGCCGGTTGTCACGAGTGACTTCGATCTCCGCGATACGCCCGAAGACAAGCTCCCCTACGATCCAAGAAACATAGGGGCGGTTAAGCCCCAGTTGCGTCCGCATGAACTGAAGCCGGATGCAACTGTGCCCACGGAACCGCGAAAGTCGTCGCGGACTGCGACGGAGATCGTGCCACAGCAGAGCGACGTTGAGCGGAACGTCAACACCCAACAAAGCCTCAATCTTCGGGGGTAGTAGCTGCCATGCTGACGATTTCAAAACCGCTCTCCGCAGGCCAGGCGCAGACCTACCACCAGAAGGAGTTCACTGCAGAGGAGCAGAACTATTGGTCGCAACGCGGCGTCATCGCGGGCGAATGGCAAGGCCATATGGCCGGCCAGTTCGGCCTTGCCGGTGCTGTCTCTGCCGAGGACTTCGCGAAACTCAGCCAAGGGCAGGATCCACAGACCGGCGAGCAGCTTGTGCGACAACGAGCGTCGTATGAATATCAGGACGCCGATGGAAAAACGATCAGGACGATGGAGCACCGAGCCGGGTGGGATGCGACCTTTTCCGCACCTAAATCTGTCTCGCTGACCGCGCTTGTCGGCGGCGATGAGCGTGTACGCGAAGCGCATCGGGACAGCGTGAGTGTTGCCCTCGACCAGCTCGAACACTACACGCAAGCCCGCATCGGCGGCAATCATCCGCCAGAGACTACGGGCAGGTTCATCGCCGCCAAGTTTGAGCACGATACAGCCCGCCCGGTCGATGGCTATGTCGCGCCACAACTCCACACACACGCAGTCGTTTTCAACGTTACCGAGCGCGACAACGGCCAGCCTCGCGCCATCCAGCCGCAGAGCCTCTTCGCCTCGCAGCAGTTCGCTACGGCTGTCTATCAATCCGAGTTGACATACAGACTGCGCCAATTCGGTTACGAAATCACGGCAGGTCGGAGCGGCGCGCCCGAGATCAAGGGCTACACACAGGAATACCTCGACGCATCCAGTCCGCGGAGCCAGCAGATTCGTGAGTACCTCGAACGCACGGGACGTTCGGGCAAAGAAGCTGCCGAGATCGCTGCCCACTCGACCCGGGACCGCAAGGAAATTCATTCGCCGCGCGAAGTGATGGCCGCGCACCGGAAGCTGGCGGCAGACTTCGGGCACCAAGCCGACGCTGTTGTACGCGCAGCCCGTGAACGATCTCAACATCAGCAGAAGCCCGTCAACTCGCTCGACCGGGTTCGAGAATCTCTCACCTTTTCTCGTGACAAGAACTTCGAGCGCGAGGCGGTCGTGGATGAACGTGCGCTGATCCGCGACGGTCTTCGTCGCGGAATGGGGGAGATCACCCATGTCCAGGTGCGCACCAATCTCGACGCCCGCTTGGCATCCGGGGAGTTTCAAATTGTCGACCGGCCTCAAGGGGCTCCAGGTCGTCAATTCACCACCGCCAAGACTATCGAAGCGGAACATGACATTCTTTGCCGGATGCGTGAGGGCCAAAACCATATCGAGCCGGTTCTTTCGCGTGGGCAGGCCATCGCCCTTGCGGACCATCACTCACATCTGAACCAAGCACAAAAGGCGGTGGTTGAAGATGTTCTAAGCTCGCGAGACTGCATCCAAGGAATCCAAGGCTTCGCCGGCGCGGGGAAGACAACCACGCTTACGGTCCTACGCGGCGCTGCGGAGAGACAGGGCTATCAGGTCGAGGGCTTCGCCCCGACCTCCCGTGCTGCACGGCAACTAAATGAGGCGGGCATCCAGGCCCAAACCCTGCAAGCCTTCCTCGCCCGCACTCCGAATTCTGACTTACGAGACCAAAAGAACTTCTACCTTGTCGACGAATCGAGCCTCTCCAGCACCAACCAAATGCGCGAGTTCCTTGCCCGGCTTGCTCCCCATGACCGTGTACTTCTGGTCGGCGATATCCGCCAGCATCAGGGTGTCGAAGCGGGCCGCCCGTTCGAGCAATTGCAAGAAGCCGGAATGCGAACGGCTCGACTCGATGAGATCGTTCGCCAGCAGGACCCGGCTCTGAAATCTGCCGTCGAACTGCTGGCTACAGGCCAAGTCTCCGCTGCCCTCGACGCACTCCAAGAGCAGGGCCGTGTGAAGGAAATTCCGAACGCAGAAGAGCGCATCCGCGCCATTGCCAAGAGCTACGTTGAATCCGCTGAGAACACTCTCATCGTCTCACCGGACAATGCTTCCCGCCGCGAGCTGAACGTGGCCGTGCGCCAGGAGTTGAAGGCAAACGGAAGCCTTGCGCCGGAAGATCACACTTTCCGTGTTTTGGTTCAGCGCCAGGACATGACGGGAGCCGAACGCTCCTGGGCGGGCCACTACGAGATCAACGACGTAGTTCGCTATACGCGTGGTAGCAGAGTCATCGGAATCGAAGCTGGCGCTTATGTGTCGGTCGTCGCAATTGACCCAGTTGGCAACCAGCTCACCGTTGAGAAAGCAAACCAGGAACTTGCCACTTATGATCCCCGCCGACTCACCGGCGTCAGCGTCTACCACGAGATCGAACACGAATTCTCCGTAGGCGACCGGATTCAGTTCACCGCGCCCGACAAATCGCTTGGTGTTGCAAATCGCGACCTAGCCACCATCGAAGCGACCCTTCCGGATGGCCGCGTCTTCGCCCGCCTCGACAACAACCGCCAGATCGAGTTCAACGCCAGCGAGCATCGTCATTTCGACCACGGCTATGCCGTCACCAGTCATAGCGCCCAAGGCCTCACCGCCGAACGCGTTCTCGTTCACGCCGATACCAGTGTCCACCCCGACCTGCTCAACGCCCGCTTCGCCTATGTCTCCATCTCCCGTGCCAGCCACGAGGCCAGGCTCTTCACCGACGACATTGCAAAACTCGCACCGCAACTCAGAGCTGATGTCTCGAAAACCTCGGCGTTGGAGACCAATCAAGGTTTATCCGTCGCCCAGGGAATGGGGATAGGGCTCTGACACTCCATATAAAATATGTCTTGACTGCCGTCTCGCAATAAGGCATTATCGTCTCATGGCTGACGACAATCGTTTCATGTCAGAGCTGTTTCGTATCGTCAATGGGGCACTTCGTCTCGACATAGACAAAGTGCGAAATTATACCGCATTTCTTGCGGACAAGCTCGAAAAATCCGGTGACAAAGCATCTGCCCTCCGCCTCCGCAAAATGCTTGAGGAAAACGATCTTCAGCTTCGTCCAGCCGGCACGACATTCGCGAAGACATTGCCGGTCGATTCAGAAAGCCGCTTCCCGCTCGTCGAGCGTGTCAACATTAAGGCGATCTCTGAGCCGCCCGTCCTGCTTTCGCAGGAACAGTGGGATGTCCTCAACGAGTTTCTCAGCGTCACTCGAAGTCACGCTCAGGTTGCTGCGCACAGCGCTCCCACGTCGCTAAGCCTGCTGATGTATGGTCCACCGGGAACTGGCAAGAGCCGTCTCGCCCGCCATATCGCGCAGGAGCTTGGCCTCGATCTGTACATCGCGCGCCTCGACGGTCTGATCTCTTCCTTTCTCGGAAGCACATCGAAGAACATTCGTGCGCTCTTCGACTTCGCCTCCAAAACTCCCTGCATCCTCTTTCTCGACGAATTCGACGCCATCGCAAAACTCCGCGGTGATAGCCAGGAGCTAGGTGAACTAAAGCGCGTCGTCAACAGTTTCATCCAGAATCTCGACACTCTTGGGACGCAATCCATTGTAATCGCCGCTACGAACCATCATGAACTGCTAGATTCGGCGATATGGCGTCGCTTCAGCTATCGTCTCGCCCTTGACTATCCTCCCACGGAATTGCGACAGAAAATGTGGGCACAGTTTCTTCGGCCCCTGGAGTTCACGCCCCGTGAAATGGAGTTGCTGACTGATCTGTCCGAAGGATTCACCGGGTCCGACATTCAGGAAGTCTGCCTGCGCCTTCAGCGCCGGCGCACTGCCACGAAGAAAAATCCGTCATTGAAAGAAGCGCTTCCGATAATGCAGAACATGGCCATGGGCGAAGGCGAGGACCGCCGCTTCCTGGCGCGCCTCCGCGGCAAAGACGAACACGCCATGGCCGCGTCGCTTCGGGAGCGTAACGCAAAGTTGTACAGCCACTCGGCTCTCGCCGATCTGTTTGGCGTTTCAAAGGCGACGGCGCACCGATGGGCCACAGGAGTGAAGATCGATGCCTGACGAAAAACGACCGCCCATAAATGAACGGCTGCCAATAAAGCTCATCATGCCCAAACAGGGCAGTGAGCGAAAGGTCACCGGCGGCGGCGGCCCGGCGAAGCCATTACGCACCGTCGATGCCAAGTATCGAACCCGCTTGTCCAATCAGGTCTCCGCGCTTCGCGATGCCATTGTTCCTCAGCTCCAGCAAAGCAAAACCGCCCCTGTCCGCGTAAAGCTCATCCCGACCGCAGTAGCGAAAAGCCACCGGCCGGAAAACCTCTTTTCAGCGGAATCGTGTCCCATCATAGGAGCCGGGCGCCTTGGCGAGTTGTTTATCAAAGCGACGCCTCAAGGCTTGGACCGTCTCACGCATATCATCGAGCACAACAAATCTGAACGCATGGCGAAAGAACTCTCGTGCGTTGATGCCATCGAGCCTGTTACTCCCGTTTTCCGTCGTGGCGGCATGGATGCCAGGGATGTACTCCGCCGGAGTCCGCGCGGCGAACATGGATTTATAACGCGCGTTCGCTTGTTCAATTACGGCACTGACAACGACCAGCCCAAACTCGTGGATGATTTTGAAGCCACCTGCCGCAAGCGAAACATCGTGGTCACCCGGAAGGGATACTCTCCGTCGAGCTTCACTTACCAGATAGAGTGCCGCGATGTTGACGACGTTGAAGCACTTTCACGCGTCATCGGCGTGCGCTCGATTTTGAACATGCCTCTGATCCGCACCATTCAACCGCGCATGTTCAATGCGAAGCCGCTGCCGAAACTCCCGACATCCGGCGATGTAATCGGCGACTTTCCGGTTGTTGTTGTCGTGGACAGTGGCGTATCAGACCAGATTCCGGAACTGAAGAGCTGGATCGTCGGCCGCGATTCGCAGGTCGCCCCGCAGTATCAAAACACGGATCACGGAAGCTTCGTGGCCGGTCTGATTTGCTGGGGAAGTACGCTCAACCCTACTATTGGCGGTCTCGATGACAGCCCGTGTGGCATCTTCGACCTGCAGGTACTTCCCAACCGCGATCCTGCAAAGGGAGACGTGCTCGAACTTCTGGAATCGGAACTTCTTGTTTCCCTTGAAGCATCCCTCAAGGAACATGCCAACAAGTACAAGGTATGGAATCTCTCACTGGGAACCGATGCCGTTTGTTCCCTCGACGAATTCTCCGCCCTCGCGGAAGAACTCGACAATCTTCAGGAAAAATATCAGGTCTCTTTCGTTATCAGCGCCGGCAATTATGATACCCCGCCCCTGCTCGATTTTCCTCGCACCAAGGAACAGCTAAGCGCCGGGAGAATCACGACCCCCGCCGACAGTGTTCTGGGCATCACCGTGGGCGCGGTCTCCCACGTCGATTACAAGAAAAACGGGCCCAAGGAAAATCACCCATCAGCTTTTTCGCGCCATGGTGCTGGGCCTAACTACATAATCAAGCCCGATCTCGTTCACTATGGTGGTTCCTGCTCGACTGACTTTGCGAACATTGCCGGTATCCGTTCAGTGAACGGAACCGGATCTGCGGAAAATATCGGCACCAGCTTTGCCGCACCACTCGTGTCCCGAACGCTCGCACAGATTTATCACCACATCACGCCCACGCCATCGGCTGTGCTGGCGAGAGCCCTTTTGACCCATCACGCGCGCGACCCGCGGACCAAAGAGCGCGTCCCGGACGGCGACGAGAACTTCTTTGGCTTCGGACTGCCCGCCCCCGTGCCGTATTGCCTCGAATGCACACCGCACACCTCCACGCTTGTCTTCGATGACGTGCTCAGGCCCGGATACTTCCTCGAATGGAAGGATTTTCCTTATCCGCCGTCCCTTCACCGCGATGGCAAATACTTCGGCGAGATATGGATGACGGTTGCCTTTTCCCCGACGCGCGGTGCGCGCTGGGGCACAGAATATTGTGAAACCCATATTGACGCGCACTTTGGCGTTTACCGCCGACAGAAATCCCGCGAGACAGGGGCTGTCACAACCAAGTTTGTCGGTCTCGTACCTCCCGAGCATAAGAACCCTGGCGTTCTCTACGAGTCCTATCAGGTCGAGAAGCTTCGGAAATGGGCTCCGGTCCGAACCTACTATGGCAATCTGGATGAGAAGGGAGAACGTGGCGACCAGTGGCGCTTGAAACTGCAGCTTCTGACGCGCCACGGCATCGAGGACGAGCAGGCTTTCAAGCCGCAGCCCTTCTCTCTCATCATCACGATTTCTGATCCCGAAAAGAAAGTTCGCGTTTACGACGAGATGGCACAAATAGTACGAAACCGTTTCCAGGCCCAGAATCTCACGGTGCGTGCCGCAGCCCGCATTCGAGCAAAACAATGATCCAACTTTCCGATAGGTGGAGGATACAAATTGATCACACTAACGAAAGCTCAGGTTTTTAAGTACAAGTCTATCGAGGACTCCTCGCCTGTGGAGATCGACGGCGACGTAACCGTACTTGTCGGCAAAAATGAGTCGGGCAAGACAGCGTTTCTCGAAGCCGTTCACAAAGCGCTGCCTGTCGAGAGCGTCAAATTCGACTTTGTTTTTGACTACCCGAGGAAAGACTATGTTCGTTACCGCCCTCAACACGACGCCAAGTCCTACGCGAGCGTCGTCGAGTTGACGTTCCGGATTGAGAAGGAACTCGCCGATAGGATCAATAAAGAAGTATTTCACGGCTCACCGATAATTCAGCCTGGACAGACGTTCACCCGAACTACGCATTACGGCAACGCCAGCACGATCGGCTTTCACGTTGACTTGCCTGCTGCCATCGCCGCTCTCAAAAAACCTCTCGAAGGCGTCGAGCACACGGACGAGGTATTCGCTCAAGCAAAACGCCTGGAAGACGTTGTCGCGAAGATTGAGGCAAAGCAACTGCCGGCAGACAGTTCCCTCAATGTTTTCGCCAAGGAATGGCGTGACCGCTTCGCCAAGGCCGTGGCCAACTGGAACTTTATTGAATGGCACATTTTTAATTTCTATCTGAACCCATCGCTCCCGCGCTTTCTTTATTTCGACGATTACAAACTTCTCAACGGCAAGATCAACCTTGAGAGCCTGAGCCTGCGTAAAACCAACAATCAAACTAATGATGCTGACGAAACCACACTTGGACTATTTGACTTAGCGGGCACCGATCTCAAGGAGCTCACCAGCGAAGAAGGTTACGAAAACTCAAAGGCCAAACTGGAGGCCATCAGCCTCACCATCACCCAGCAAGTCTTCGACTACTGGAAGCAGAACAAGGAGCTTGCCGTAGAGTTCGACATCAAGACTGATCCGAAGGATCAGCCACCGTTCAATAACGGAAAAAACCTCTATATCAGAGTGAAGAATTTGCGCCACGGAGTGACAGTGCCTTTCGACCAGCGCAGTAAGGGCTTCATCTGGTTCTTCAGCTTCATGGTTTGGTTCTCCGCAGTTGAAAACCGTACCGAAACAGATAAAGATCTGATCCTTCTGCTGGACGAACCCGGCCTCAGTCTTCATGCTCTCGCCCAGATGGAGGACAGCAGAAGAAGGTTGACGTTCAGCTGCCGATGCCAAAGTCTCACAAACATCCCGTTACAGCGCCCGAGGCGGTGCACGCGAGAAAACTGACCGACGACATTGGCCTGCTGAAGGTCGCAATGTTTCCAGGAGCCATAGGAATCGACGTAGCGAAGGACATCGACCGAGGCATCGCTGCACTCGACGGATACAGTCGGCTCATCGTCGATCTACGCGGCAATACTGGTGGAGGAATCGGCGGGCTTCGCCTGATGAGCTATTTGACACCCGGAAAACTTGAGGTCGGCTACAGCCTCACACGAAAACGTCGCGAGCGCGGTTATCGGCGTGAGGAACTAACCCGATTCGGACGTATTCCATCTCACAAGGCGACTCTCGTATGGCTAGCGGCTCGATATGCGTTTGTGGAAAAATCTATCGTCGTCGTCACCGAGGGACTCGGCCAGCGACGATTCCACGGTCGAGTAGTGCTGCTGGTGAATGAGCACACAGCGAGCGCCGGAGAAATGGTGTCAGCATTCGCGGAGGAAAACAAACTGGCAACTATCGTGGGAGCGAAGACCCCAGGCCGTCTGCTGAGCGGCAGTGCATATAAGGTCGGACTCGGCTACATTCTTGGTCTGCCGGTTGCAGCCTACCTGACGTGGCGAGGACGGATGTTGGAGAACAACGGCATCGTTCCCAAGTTTTTGATTGAACTGTCGCGCGATGCGTTGAGGGAAGGAAGAGATACACAACTCGAAACTGCAATCGCGATAGCGAACTCTTTGTAGCTCGCGGCACGGTCTGCTTAAGTTAGCAATCTCATGTACCTCACGACTTGTCCACACTTTTGACCTAGTTCTATTCGGGCATCTTCCTGCTTTAGCAGCTCCACTCAAAGCCATACCTGCTATTTACTATTTCGGAAATACTTGACATTACCGATATAAGCTCCTATGGTTGTCCGCAATTCGGCGACTAGAAGCTGTGGCGCGACCTACGGCGTCATGGTTGAGGGGGCTTCTACCGTCGACTTTCCCGACAATTAGAGTGGTCAATCGATCCATGCCTAGCAGGGATTGGATGGCCTTCTCGGCTCCGCGCTGTTCGCGATGTTTCCGAATTGGGAACAGAGTCGCTTGTGAGGAGACAACTCGCATGATGTTTGAACGGCTCTTGTATTCGTGGTACGTGAGTTTGGTCCGGGTCGCCTTCAAGGTGCGGAGACAAAAGTCAACATTGGGTAGGCCCTGTTGCTGGGCGCACGTTTTGATCTGAAGGAGGACTATGGTCGGTCACGGCAGTTGGGCGAAAGTTAAGAAGCTCCTCGTAAGTCTATTATTCATCGCCTTCCCGCAATCACAACTGTTTTGCAAAGAAGCTCCTTCGATACAGCTCGACTGGTCAACAGTGGCACCATATAGGGTTTTACAGACGGGCACCTTCACTATAACCATCACTGGAGTGAATGACCTCGTCTACCAATACGAACTGAGCGTCACGCTGAATGACTCTTCGTCAGATGACATTGCCCTTTTGACCGGTATTCTCCCGGATCTCACGAAGCTTCTTGGGACACCGACCACTGGCCGATCTGTCGCCCCCGGATGTGCTCTGGCCGATTTACTGACGGCCTCAACGCCAGTCATTAAGACCTTTAATGACAGGCTCACAGACATGACTCCGGGTAAATCATCGGACGGGAAATATTTAAGCGTTCCCTTGAGTGATTCGATTGTCAAATGGAATTCAGTAAAAGAGGCCTACGCTTCCTATCAGAAGAGCGTGGCGGATCTCGCAGCTGAGATTAAGAATTCTGACTGCGCGCTCGCCAGTGAAGACACCGCCAAAGCAAAGCAGGTGCTTGATACCTATAACACGGTGCGTCTAAAAGTCGAGGCGATAGATACAAAAGCCAAGGGAGACCATCGGATTGTGGGACACGCATATATAGATAGATCGCGAGACGGCTCAATTATTGTAAGACAGTTGTTTAATGGTGCCGAAACAAGTAGTAGCCCGAAAACATTCCCCCTCGAGGCGGGATTTAGTGTCGTAACCGCCACAGGGGGCTTTTTGCTTACGACCTTGCAAGCTCGAACATATACGAGCCAATTGGTGCCTCCGGTCTCGCCCGCGACTACGAATTCCAACGTCCTCGCCGTAAGCGGCGTGTCCGGCGTTCGTCCCGCGCTGGTGGCACTGCTCAACTATCACGATCCATTCGATTGGTACCTCAACAGGGAGAATTTTGGACTGGCCTTGTCGGCTGGACCGGTCATTGATGTATCAAAGGGAAAGGCCGACACATCGACTTTCGGATTCTTTGGGGGAATCTCAATGCACTTCTGGCACCGAGTTTTCGTCACGCCTGGAGTCCATGTTGGGGAATTCGCCGACTTCCCTGCGGGTTTCACCAAGGCAGGTCAGCTCATTCCCCCCAATTTCGGAACGCTCAATCCTGTAGTCCGATATACAGCTAAATTCGGACTCTCCATTACCTTCAGAGGCGGAAACCCTAGCACGCTGGTCGGAACAGGCACCAAGCAAACATCAAGCGCTGCTCCCCCCGCAACATCAGGAGTAAAACAATGATGCGCCCTCGTCAGCGACGTCATGCTTTCGTTCGTTTCTTCAGATCTGCGTTCTTGCAAGCACCGAGCCTAGCAGCAGTGTGTTTTTTCAGCGCCTTCAGCAGCCCGGCTCAGACTATTCGTAGGCCACCTGCTCCAGCGCAACATAAGTTGGCGCCGGCGTGCTCGCAAACCTCTCCGAGTGTAGCCCACGTGCAGTTTGAGGATGCGCCCCAGAAGAGGGCGCAGTGGTTTCTTTCCGGTCGACAGGAAAGCGGAGAACCGGCATCACGGCGAGCAAGAAGTCTCGTTCTCGTTTCTTCTCCTGCTGAGAATTTTACGCGCGCTTATATGCAGCTTCAGCGGATGCGAGCAGGGCGAACTGCGGGTAGGTTCGTCCCGGTGGATTGGGCTGAACTGGGGCCTCGTCCCCAAGTTGACTCGTTTTGGGGCGACGTTGGAGGCCGTGTGACCGCCTTGGCCGTAGACACAGTGAACGACAAAACTGGAAATACCCTCTACGTCGGTACGGCTTTCGGCGGAGTCTGGAAGGTTACAGGAGCGTCAGAAGTTTCTCCGAAAATCACTGCTCTCGGGGATTCATCGCTGGGTTTGGCGGTCGGGAGCATAGCCTTAGATTCGAGGACGAACCCTCCCACAATTTACGTTGGAACAGGTGAGCCAAATAATTCCGGTGACAGTTATTACGGTGTGGGAATTCTTAAGCTGGAAAAAAGCAATCTTCCATGGACTAAGCCTGTCGCCATGGCCGATAACGGTACGCATTCATTCCTTGGTGCTTCAGTGTCCAAGATACTTCTAGCGGCCGACGAACCGAAGCACTTATATGCGGCGGTAACGGACGCCATAGGTTCGGTCGGACGTAAGCCAACGTTCGGAATCTACGAGTCCCCGGACGGTGGGGATACTTGGAATCTCACTTTGAGTGCTGGGCCTGCCACAGACCTCATTTACGACGATGTGAATAAGGCCTATTTCGCGGCGATACGAGGAGTCGGTATCTACGAAAAAAAGTCCGGCACAGGCTGGACCCTCGTCAGTTCACCGTTTCAATGCAAAATCAGTATCTCGGACGCAAATTTTAGCCGGATTTCCCTTGCTACTCGGGGAGGCACGCTTTGGGCTCTGGTGAGCGATTCAAATGGGTTTCCCGCTCAACCGTTTCCTGCAGATTCTGGTTTGGTGCAGTCGGTGGATGAAGGCAAGTCTTGGATTCCCGTGCAATTACCCGATGCGATATACGGCAGCGGTACGCCGCAAGGCGACTACGATCAGGTGATCGCTGCTCCGCCTGGCTCCAAAGGACTGGTTATAGGCGGACTAGACATCTGGTACACCCCAAAAATCGACGGACTTTATACATCTTGGGCAAATTTGACAAATTCGTACACGAACGGCCCCGCGCACCCAGACCAGCATTCGATCGTTTCGATTGATTCAAGAAAGTGGTACATCGGTAACGACGGTGGACTTTGGGCCACAGCAAATTCCGGTGGAAGTTGGTCGAACCTTAATGCCGGCCTTGGGGCGATACAATTTACGAGCGTCAGTCCTGACATGGGTGACCTAAACGCTTATTTCGGCGGCTCGCAAGATAACGGCACCGCCTTCCTCGTGCCAGGCGGACTGAAATGGGAGACGACGTGGAGTGGAGACGGTGGCTATACGCTGCAAAACAGTCGAAATAATTTGCAGACGTTCACCGAGAACTATGATGTGTCGTTACAACGTTCGGACTATCCTAACAGTGGATGGTACACGGTAGTCGACAGTAGGACTATCAACGAAAGGGACGCATTCTATGTGCCCTACTCTCTCCTAAACGACGATACAGGCGACATCATATTAGGTACGTACCGGGTGTGGCGCGGTCCCGCAATCCCGGAGTGTCCTGGAGCCGGCTGGAAACCTATAAGCGACGAACTCACGAGTGGATCAATCAGGGATCTCGCCGCAGCGCCCTCTTCCAATGATGTCGTTTATGTGGTTACCAGCGATTCGCTGGTGTACAAAACCGAGAACGCCACTGAAGCCTCTCCATCATGGGCGAATATAACTACTAACGATCTCCCCGCAGCGCGCGTCTTTACATCTGTCGCGGTCAACCCGGAAAACCCAAAGATCGTCTACCTTGGAGTCGCCGGCTTCAATACTGGACATATTTTCAAGACTGAGAACGGTGGCGATACATGGATCAATATCTCAGCCAATTTGATCGACGTACCCGTCAATGCAGTCCTCATCGATCCCGCTGCCCCGAAAGACGTATATCTTGGAACCGACCTTGGGGTGTTCTTTGCCGGCGATGGGGGGACTGCACAAACTGATTGGGAACAATACGCGGATGGCCTACCGCTGTCAGCCGTTATGCAACTCAAGATAAACACCGTTGGCACCAGAACACTTGTTGCCGCGACTCATGGGCGAGGCGCATGGACGATTCCCCTTCGGCATCGTTTTCCCGACTTCTCCTTGATAGCGAGTCCCCGAGTTCAGACCGACAGACAAGGGAAGCCGATTCCTCCCCTTTCGGTTAAGGTCGTCGCAACCGACAATTATTCCGGACGCGTAGCTCTTTTGTGCGATGCTGGGCGCTTCCCCTGTACGGTTTCTCCGACCACAGTCGGCGCTGGAGAGGTTGCTACCGTGAAGGTCAACGCGGTTTTTCAAGACACGTCAATCCAAATAAATATCTCGGGAAAGGACGGTAACAGATCGCACTATCAAGCAGCAGTGGCTGTGCCCAGCGATAAGTAGGTGCCACGATGAAATCGATCTACTCCAGGGATGACTCGGACGTCGATTTGTTTGCATTAAGACGTGCCCGTTAGCGCCGTTGTTTGGGCTCGGGTCACAGACGCTTTACCGAATAAACTGTATGACACTCCCTCTCCGATATTGCGTAGCATTTTGTGTTGTTATCGCAGTCACAATGGGACTTGGATCGTGCGCTAAGAAGAAGCCGGTTGACGATTCTGGCAAAACGAGTCCTCAGCAACACGGCAGGGAAGATCCAACGAGAGCCGCAATTCTCGACTATCAGACGAGGCTGCAAGAGATCAACCGAAAGCGGGCCAGAATAGTAGGAGGCCAGCCGGCTGCGGAGGGACAGTTCCCATGGCAGGTGGGCTTAATCAAGGCCGGCTGGAGCCCTAAAGAGGGCGTGTTTTGTGGAGGATCAATAGTTGGTCCCCACTGGATATTGACGGCCGCCCACTGCTTACCTCCCGGAAGCGAAGGACCAGATCAAGATGTGTTCGTCGGATCCGTTGATCTGGCCGGCAAAGGCGGCGAACTAAAGCAGGTCGCCCGCATCTTCAAGTACGCTAAGTTTGACCCCGTAACGTTCGACAATGATATCGCTCTGCTACTGCTGTCGTCAGACATCACGACCGGCACGCCCATTCAGCTGCTTCAACCGGCAGAGGCAGTTTCAACCTTGGCGCCTCGGCGTGTGGGCCGCGTCAGTGGTTGGGGCCAAATTAAGGAAAACGGCCCCAAGTCTGGTCTGCTACGCTTCATCGATGTCCCGTTTCAGAACCAGACCACTTGCACTGCGAACTACCGTAAAGACAACCCAGTTTATAAAGTGACGCCCAACATGATATGTGCAGGATATGACAACGCCAATCAAGGCGATGCCTGTGGAGGGGATAGTGGGGGACCATTAATAGTGCCCGTGGGCGGAGGTTTTAAGCTGGCGGGAGCGGTGAGTTGGGGAGACGGCTGTAGCAAGGCTGGCTTGTACGGTTTATATACGCGCGTTGCGAACTACCTTCCGTGGATTGACGACTACCTGAACTCCAACAGCAGTAATCTTCCCAATGAGCCGCCACCAGTGATAGTTGGGAAATCCTCCGGTGCAGCGGTCGAAACTGGTAGCGTGAGCGAAGTTATGGTAGTGCCGCGCTCAGAGTGGATGGAGCACGTGGACTGGTCAGTGTCGAACCATGATGCCGGCGGCTCTACGGATTGCCCTGGGGAATATCCTTATCCCGGATGTATTTTGGCCGGAGGAAGAGCGTGCTTGATGCGTCAAGCGATCGCATCCGCGAAGGCGGGCGACTGCGGCACTGCTTTTCGAGTGACACAGGTGACCCAATGCCACAATCCACGCGCTAAACAGGCGATCATAAACGCTGGAATGGGGCCCGTATGCAGCTATCTCAAAAGCAAATAGACAGGGTTCATGCGTCATTGCCCCGTCGCCAATCTTCGTGGCGCTGACAGCGACGAGTTTGTTGAAAAGTAGAGTCCTCCGAAGATCTCACTGAATCGGAGTCCGTGCCGCTTTGTGGGAGTTCTTAGGTTGTTGCCCCGAGTGGGCAGCACCGGCTTTCGCATCTGTGAACTGCGTTGCAGTTGCTTTTGGCGAGAACGGGTCTTTGCCTTGAAGCATCGAGGATGCAATGAACCCAACCAGTATCATTGCGCTCAGTAGGCCCCATACAAGAACGACTGGCTTCAAGGGAACAGGAATGAGAATCCGCATGGCAGAACCTCCGGTACGAGGAGGGCTTACGATTAGCGACATTATAATGCGAAATTCGCGACGGTTTGGGTTATAAATTGTGCCGACTTTTTCTGTTTTCGCGGCCCACTGTGAATGAGCGCTTACGTCGCTGGGCTACAAGCTGGTTAGCTATACTGGTGGGCGAATGGACGTTGACCAAGATCATTGTTGAAATCGAGTGGCTAGAGCGCACTTTCGCGGTGCCAGACACGCGACCGCCGCGTCCGAGCGACCTCTCGGCTGCGAATCGACGGGACGATGAGATGTTAGCCAACAGCCCGTGGTTTCGGCTCTGGCAGCGGTACGGCGTGTGTTGCCGATCTGAGGCTCCAGGCTCCGACTACCTAGAGTGAAGCGGAAAGGATCACTGGCTGCGGAAATCGTTACTGCTTATGGGGCCAAAAATTGCACAACGGAAGTTAACCCCATCAAAGCCGAGCAAGCAATTCCGCCTTTTTCGATACAAACTCTGCCTCCGAGAGTACACCCGACGCCTTCAGCTGACCCAATTTCTCGATTGCTGCCAACGCGTCAATTTTAGGAGAAAGAGCGTGCAACTCCCTCGATCCCTGAACATCTGGGGACAGCTTGGACATGATAAAGTCCGACGCTTTTCTGAATTTGTCAGCCTGAATTCTACTGCTGAGCGAAATGCAGTTGGGAGCTTTTGCGGGATCGGAGTTCTTATCTTGTGCCCAGTAGCTTTTGGGCAGATTTTGCACACCACCCGCCGAAAGCTCAAAATACCCTGACAGCAAATGAAATTTGATCTCAACGCCACTGATATTGTGATAAGGAGACTGGAAAATATTCGTTCCGAAGAATTGTCCTGTCATGTATCCCGACTTCAGAATGATTACGCGGGACTCAGTACAGACAAGACCCTCTTTAAAAGCGCCTTTAATCTTGACTTCGACCCGTTCTCCCGGTTGAAGGGTCTGATTTAAGGCCTCTTCCAACTTTGGAGGGAGTCCTTCGAAAAGCCAGGCCAAGGTCGGGTTCTGTTTGTTCGCCTGCGAGACTGCGATTGCGAGATGCGTACGGTGACAGTGAGGACAAGTGAATTTCTCACTGCTCATACTCGGAGAATGCACCAGGACAATCTTTTGGGTATTCGGACACACCATGGTTCGGACGTATGTTCGACAGTGCGCACACTGCCACCATATATCCTTCCCATTCACTGCGTTCAAGGTTTTGCAGCTCGGGCAATTCACCTGAACTGGTTCATTCGTGTCTTGAGGGTTCATCTCTAGGGTCCGGCGTTCACGAACACTGTTCCTTATACCACCTAGGGTATACGCTGAACAGGAGAAAACGGCCCGGCAAGCTCCGCGATAATGCGCAGCTCCGCAACGGATCTACCCTGACAATGCGATCCGCTCCGCTTCGTGTGCTGCATCTAGTGCCGCAATACGTTTGTTGTCCATTTCTTTCAGGATGTTCGTTAATGTTGAGGCCAACGCGAAGCACATTTCTCCGTCTTCTTCCTTGAAATCTATTTCGCCATGATGCACAACTTTATTGCGTTTGTTGAAGAGCTCTTGTTGAAAAAAATCTTTAGGTGACACGTGAGATTTGAGCGCTGGGTATTTGCTACGGATTTTGCTCAGCAAACCGCTGTTCTGAGAAATAAGCTCATTAAAATCCTGTCCTGTTAGCAACTTTGAAAGCTCATCAAGTCTTCTCTTGATACGGGAGAAGCTCCGCCATTCATCGACCCAAACGTCCTCCTCAGCCTGGGTTGGCATTGTTCCCGTTTGGTTTGCTCTCATCTGATCCAGCCCTTTCCACTTGATGAATAGGCGAGACATTTCGCATTCAACGGCCATCGCACTCAAAATTATGGTTAGGGTGAAGTCGCCATTTGTGAGCTCTGAGTGTGCGCGACCGAGAACCAGTAGGCCTACAACGTTTCCCAGCGGCGGAACGAACCATTGAGCTCTACCGCATTTCGGACAGTGCGCGTCTTCAGGAAGCGCTGTGCCTGTGGCATCAGCTTTCAATGGTTCACCGCATCCGCACTGGAATGTGATGGATGTTTTCATGTGTGTGCCTTCATCGGCCAGAGCCGGTCAATCTCTTTCATAATTTCCTCAGCCCATCGGATCGCGTCATCCACAGCGCAGATCGTTGCCGGTACTCGCTTCACTCCATCGAACTGAGCAAGTTTTCGCGCTGCTAGGATCGCGGCCATGATTCCAATTGTTCTCTTGCGGCCTTCGTCCATTCTGTCATCGTAACATCTTTCGCCTTGTGTTCGCCATGTTGAAAATGCTAGTCTCTCTCGTGAACAGGAAGCCATTTTGAACTACGAAATTCTTAAAACGGTTTCGCAAATCTTCACCTATATCGGGCTGTCTGCGTCATCTATCCTCACTTGGATAAATCTGCATTTCAGAACGGCGCAAGAGCCCGAGACTGGTCATCGAAAAACTCTAACCCCTGCTGGAAGAGCAGCGAGGGTTTTTCTAATCATCGCATTTGCTCTCACAATCATTTCGGCAATCGTTCAAAACTATGCTGATTCAAAACTGAGGAAAGCGGCCGAAAGGCGCGGAACTGCAGCTATTCAAGCGGCATTAGAGAGCCAACACAAGCTGTATGTAGACGATTTGAAGCAGCGGTTTGAAGGTCCAAACGGGGTAATTCCGAAAATAGGTGAACAGACGAAATCATTACAAACCGCCGAGTCCTTGATCGTTCATAAATCTACCGAAACCATCAGTCAGCTTACGGGATCCGAATCTTATGCTGTCTTGATGTATGTTCCGGGACAGACATTTTTGGCATTCGTCCATGAAGGAAAATACCCACTCTATGGAGTCTCTGCCCGGATCGCTGACCTTGACCAAATGCCAAAGAACGTCATGGGCGTAACAATTGCAGTTGGCGATATGATCCGGGGACACGTGAACATGGAATCCATGCCAGCGGGTATTCCAACATCAGGTGACCATTTCAACGCTAACGTTTTCTTTACCGCTAGAAATGGTGATTGGACGGAATTACTGCGAGTAGTGCGAGTGAATGACGGATGGGCAAGAGCTATTCGGGTTATCGGACAATTTACTTCGCTTAAGAAAGCAAAAGTTATGTGCGAGACTATGGACCCTAAATTTCCACACAATGACAAAAAGACACTCGATGAATTCAAACCCATCAATGGCCCAAAGCCGCCCCGCTGTCTGTGACACCCGCTCACCTGCTATTCTTCAGTCGTATGAAGTCCGATGAAGACTTGAGTTTGCGCCATTACTACGCTGAATTCTTTCGGAGATGGTTCAGGCTTTGTGTTCACGCGTGGAAAGCTGAAGTTTTTGGCAACGTGGCTCTGACTGTAATCACCGTGGCTTTGACGCACAAGGAAAACGGAGCATGGCACACAGCATGGGTGAGCCTGATTGCAAATATGATTTGGTTCGCATGTTTCGCCGCGATTCACTTCGTGAGAACGCCGTGGCTTCTTCAAAGAGAAGGGCTTCCGTCAGAGAATCTGCGCAAATCGTCTGCTCTCGCGGAACTGCCTGTTTACAGTCATGATTTGCGGTTTGATCTTCTTGGAATTTGTCACGGAACTACGCTCGACATTCACAACCCTGTTCTGTTCCTCAAGGCGTCCATAGTGTCAGACAGCAAGACTGCTCTAAAGGCTATGAAAGTCACCATCGCCATTGATGACAAGAAATATGGCGGTCAACCGATGTCGGATTTATCCGGCTGGATTCTGCGGACTCCAACCACAACAAATAAGTACCCGTACAAGAATTTTGATGATGAGAACCTGCAAACCCGCTCACTATGGCGCAAGGTGCAAGAGAACGGTTTAGAGGCTGGCATTCCAAAAGAAGACTGGTTAGGTATTCAGGTGCCCGATGCCACTCTCTTGATGCTCGATAGAGTGAGCAAAATCAAAGTCGAGATTGCATCCATTCAACAACGTGAGTCTTACCGATTCCATTTTTCAGAACTCCCTAAAGCCGCTGAAACAGTTTTTGACGCGGAGTTCGTCACGCATTAAAGTTGCCTTTTCTAGTTCCTTCACCCTGCGCACCAGTGCGTCACGCTGGTCCGTCAGTGATGCGATTGTTCTAATGTCCCCGGCAGGATCGCTGCGCGTTGCCAAATCGTGAATGTAGCGCCGGAGCTTTTCGGGCAGCGAATTGACTTCCTGTGCCGTGACCTCAGCAGAACGCGAAAGATGAATCTCGAATCGGTCTAGGGTCATAGTGTCCTTTCTCAGAATTCTCTTTCTTGGGCTCGGCATCAAAACTGGATGCGAGAATTGGTTCGAATGGACGCTCAAACAGTAGACTCGCAGATTCGTTTTGAGATCGCCATTGCGATGGCGCGCCTCGGAGCGACCGACGAATTGCTGAGCAGGGTCTCCTCGCTCAGTGTCGCTCAAATTTCGGAAGAATTGAAAGGCCTCGGTGCGGTTCCGATGCTGCTCGGAATCGTTGGTTCCTGGGGAGACACTTTGGCCGATGATGAAATCCTTGAGACGCTCCGCGATTGGAATCAGAAGAGCGAAGAGCGGGTTTGGCGCATCACCTGTCCACATTGCAGTATTGAAATGGTTCTAGTTTTCGCAATGGACACGATCGTGATGGCCAGACGCGAGTGCCCAAGCTGTAATAAGGAATTTCTGGTAGTTAACGATAGAACCCAAATCGCAGAATGGCGTTTTTAATTGTGCCAGGGCTAATCAAGGTGAACGTCAGGATAGGAGGCATTGATGCCCGCTACAGATGCAGACATGCTGATAAAGCTAAAGGAGAACGAGCATCGGGCGCTCCTTGACCGCAGCACCGTCACTGCTGACGCCCAGAAGCACCTCACCCCTTGGCTCGCTTTAGTGCGTGATCTCGTGAATTACGGAACTAACTTGATCGTGAGATGCGTGCACTCAAGCGAGCGAAAGACGAAAGACAGAGTTGTTCTGAGCATTCTGTTGCGGCAGACCGTGGCCATGCTTGACGCGGTGGAAGTGCTGCTATCCAACGGCTGCACCCATGCGGCGAACTTGCAGATGCGAGCTCTTTTTGAAGCATCTGTTTACATCAACTGGATTCTTGCTTCCGATTCAGAGAGAAGGGCCCGTTATTATCACGTTCACAATCTTCGCCGGAAACGGCTGTGGGCCAGCCGAACTCAGCCAGGGTCACCGGAACAAACTTTGTTCGCCGCGGAGATGGGCAAGTACGGCTTGAATATCACCGATGAGCTCAAGCAGAAATCTCAGAAACAGATTCAGGAGATTGACCAGATTCTTGCGCGGCCTGAATTGGCGGCGATCAATGCAGATTTTGATACAGCCAAGGCAAAGCGGAAAATAAAACATGATGTGGCCTGGTATTTCCCGTTGGGACCGAAGAACTTCGCAGCGATAGCCCGAGAAACAGGCAACGCTGCACTTTACACTATCTTGTATTCCGGTTCCTCTGAGGTAATGCACTCCTCCAGCGACGATCAGCACGTCCATTTTGCGGAAGGCATGCTGACGATAAAGCAAATTCGCTCTCTGTCGGGTTTCGAATCAGTCTTCCGGTTCAGTGTGAGCATTGCCTTGGCTCTGTACCGAAGGATTCTTCAGGAATATCGTCCCGGAGAATTACAAGCATTCTCTCGCAAGTACGTTGAAGCATGGCAAAAGCAATATATGCATTTTCTTAAAATTAACTATGAAGTCGCCGAGGTCATTACGATTTAACCTGCTCGGTCTTTGATCGTTATTGGCGGTTTAGTGCGGGTTTTTCGGGGCATGACGTTCTACAGTGCCGAATCAACAAAAAGAAATGACTGTCTGAATAGCCATCAACCGCTTTTTTGTGCTGAATCTGACTTCATACACCGACGAAACTGGTCATCCTGATGACCCCAAAGTTGAATATGTCGGTATGGCGGGTTTCGTTGCTCCGCGGGGGGCATGGGAACTGTTCGAGTCAGGCTGGAATGATTTACTCAAGAATGCCGGCCTCGTTGCACCGTTCCACATGATAGATTTTGCTCACTCGAATGGCCAATTTCGATCATGGAAGGGCAATGAGGAGACGCGGCGTGCGTTCCTTGGTCGAGCGCTTAACTTGATTGTCGAAACAGGAGCCACACCGGTTGGAGCTGTTGTTTCCACTTCGTCTTTCAAAACTTTGACGCTAGAACAGCAGAGCCATTTCAATGACCCTTACTATTTGGCTTTTCAAAACTGCACTCGCGGTATAGCTATTCAAGCTGTCTTTGAGGAGCCCCAAGAAAAAGTAGCGATGATTTATTCCTACAACCCTGAATACGGTCTTAATAATGGCGGGCGGGCCGAACAATTGTGGTATGCCATTAAGGCAGGCTGGGATCACGGAAACCGTATGGGTTCTTATGCGACCGGTATCCCATCGGATCATTCCGCATTACAAGCGGCTGATCTGTTCGCCTACGAGCTGTCTCACGAGTTCGAGAACCGTGTGAAGCGACCGAAAGATAATATGCGATGGGGATTGCGGCAAATCCTTGGAATGTACCGGACCGCAAGTCTGCGCATAAATCTCTTTGATAGGAAAGAATTGTTGCGAATCATTAAAGAATCTAATTGGCCTGACCAGACGGGAGTTGAAGAGCTTGGGAGTTATCGGGGCCAATCGGCACAGGAAAGCATGATGAAATGGCTGATTGAGCGTGGCGGATTTGCTATTGATAATTACGGTCGGCTTTTTCGAGGTGGAACAACTTCGGCATCGTAGCTCATCGGTGCGATGTTAGAGGGAATGCTATAAATTGGGTTGCTGTGTGTTGGTTTTCACGCGTTCATCTCACGCGAACCGGATAGCCGGTCCATTCAAGGCCGATCTGCCGAATCCCTAGGACATAAAGACCTGGCGAAACTCCAGCCAGATCGATGTCTGCTCTTAGAATGACGGTGTGATTTTCGAATTGAGCAAGTCCGGCTGTGCTCCTGATTTGTTGGCCACCTCCGCCGAGCAAAGCCACTTCGTAATTCCCTTCTTTGCTCCCGATTGGTAAATCCAGAACCAAGTGTCTCGTGCGATGAGAAAGCTCCAAAGGCGGCTGACCCGTGTCACTGGGGTTTTCTCCACGCGAAAGTGACCGTTCTCTGAGATCGATCGTGATTGTCGCCGACTGAGTGGATCTTGGGATACGAACCCAGAGCAATGCTCCGATGACGATGATAATGACGGCCACCGCTGCCAGCGCCATCCGCATTCCGCGCCTTCTGCGAGCGGCTTCAGCCTGGAATTTGCGAAAGTCGTGGAAGCACGGGCTGCAGGAGCCCAAATGGTTTAACCATCGATCAGCTTGTGACAGGGGAATTGTGCGATGGGCTATGCCTCTGAGTACTGCGGAATCAGGACAGCCCGTCCTCCCAGGGTTCGGAAACTCTTGGACCAAGCCCCGGTTGAGCAGATCCAAAATCCGCCTTTCCTCGATGCTGAATTCCTGTTCTCTCAGAATCGACCTTTCCTCAACTGCTGAAAATCTCAGTCACAATAAATAAGGATCAAGTGCTTTCGTGTGTGAAATCATTTCATTCCCAGCTTCGCCCGAAGCCGGCGAATTGCATAGCGAAATCGAAGTTTAGCCTGAGGCTCCGTCAGATGAAAGAGGGTGGCAATCTCCCGCCACGAATACCCATATTGACGCGCCGCCCACACTTTCCTAGTCCACTCGTCCATATTCTGAATCGCCTGTTTGACTAGAACCGATCGCTGTATTTCTTTCACCGCCTCTAAAGAGGGCGTTTGCGCTAGTGTTTCGATATCCCAACTAGATCCGAGATGCCGAATCATTTCCCCTCTCTTACGTTCTTTCTTTAAAGCACGGTTGAATCGGTGGTGAAAAGCCCCGAACAGATAAGCATCGAGATCGCGAACCTGCGGACCTCGGCCGTTTGCTCTGAGTATGGTTTTGGCGACGGAGTCCAGCACGTCTTCCCACACGTCAATGGCCATGGCAATCGCCTCATCAGGGTGCTTTTGGCGCTGTTCGCTTACCGCCTGAGCACGTACGCGCGGCCAAAGACGTCGCGCAGTCATCGTCAAATGGCTGATCTCGTTCTGGATTTCGGGATTGTCTGACGCGAAGGTGGAGAGAACCCACTCTGGGCCTTGCTCGCGGCTGAACATTTACGGGCGACCTCGATCTCACTCACCTATGCCTATGATTAGATGGCCCAAATACCTGCTTTACGTCCCACCGAAAATAAAAATGTCCAATGATACTTTTTATCGGCCTTGCGTTCCTTAAACAGATATGGGGCAGTGTGGGAACAACAGAGTACCTTGAGCTTCTCACGAAAGGAACTTGATGATGCTGAAGGTCGGAATGCGTCATTCACAGGCAGTAGTGATTCTGGCCGAGAAACTGGATTTTATGAGAGCCGCGCACATACTGCGCGTTAGTCAACCCGCGGTCAGTAAACTCATCACCGAAGTCGAAGAGCAATACCGAATCCGACTATTTGCTCGTGAAAAGGGACGGCTCAGCGACCTGACCGATGCTGGCCGAGTCTTTGTGCAGGAAGCGCGTCGTGCCATTTTTCACACAGAACAGTGCGAGACAAACCTCGACTGCCTTTTGTACTTTTTTTCGAATCCCGGTTCTTGAAGGGATTCCTTTAAGGGCTCCCGGCTGAGTTTTCTGGTTTTGCCACCCTCTTAAAGATGCAGGGGACTCTGGTCGGGCTAAAACGAATCGTCCATGATAAGGGCTCAGATCGATGGTTTCGAACGTGGAAATGCGGCATCTCTACGCGGTGATCATTTTGGCCGAGGAGCTGAATTTCACGAGAGCCGCCCACCGGTTACATCTCACGCAATCAGCTCTGAGCAAACAGATCAACGATATCGAGAAGCAGAACAGGTTTCGATTGTTCACCCGCGACAAGAAACGAGTGGTTGAACTAACTGACGCGGGCCGTGCTTTCGTGGAAGATGCCCGCTCTGCACTCTTACATGCTGAGCGAGCACTTCAACGAGCGCGCGCAGCCCAGCATGGGGAAAACCCCCTCCTGCTAATCGGACACTCACCGTATGCCGAACATTCATGGGTTTCGGCACTGCTCGCAATCCGGCTTCCTTTATATCCCAAACTTCGAATCCGTTTAACAACCCAATTCGCAATGGAGCTGCTGCGAAGTGTTCTATCCGGAGAGCTTAATTTGGCGTTGGTGACCGCTCCGCCAGAAGATGGCCGGATCACGGCTGTGCCTTTTTCGGAGACGCCGCTGTGCGCTGTTATTCCTGAGACGCATGCTGCCGCTCACGAAGACCGACTGAATCTGCGCGATCTTTCGAACGACGAGTGGATTCTGTTTGCAAGGCATGTGAATCCGCTTATATATGACGCAATTATGGACACTGCAAGACGAGAGGCGATCGCTCCGAAGGAAGCTCACGACATAATTACGGGGCAGCAAGCGATACACCTGGTGTGCGAACATGCGGGCGTAGCGATCCTCCCCCGACCGATCGCTTTGGGAGTTGATGACGAAGGGGTAGTGGTGAAGCCTCTTGCCGATAAATCACTCTCGTTCGGGGCGAGCCTCGTGATGAGACGGGACGACGACTCGCGAATTGTGAATGAATTTGCGCGAGCATTTCTTCGCAGGCACGCGCCCGCGCGAATGGGTACAACACAAATGGAACTACCTTTGTCCGCCTGAAATCAAAGACGCGCCATCATCACTTCGAATCATTGATGGACGCTCCTGACCTTCGCAAACATCGAGTGGGCTGTGTACTCTTCTCCCTTCGTCCTTCGTGTACGAGCTAAAAATCGTACTCTGTTCTCTAGTGGAGAGTCTTCAGCTTGGCGAATCGTCTTGGTCGGCATTGTTCTTAGTAGTGGACCTTGTCGCGGGCCTCAGCCACATAGCCACATCGGCACTTCAAGGCTGACCCGTGCCGATGCGGCGCTAATGCAAGTTCTTCAGCTTAGCAATCGTCTGGTCGGCGTTTCTCTTGATGATTGGATCATCCGTGGAATCGCGTTGTCGACTGATATATTGAATTGCGGCACGCACGTTTAGGGTCAGACTGTCATCGGGCTTATCAATCAACCATCTTGGCGACGGTTCATTAATCTCTCTATCTACACCATTCGCATCACGTTCCCAACGCTTATTGACTAATACGAGCTTGAAATCCATGAAACTCTTATAATATCGACGCGTTGGAGTGCTGAACCTCAAATCAGGGCCTATGTGGCCGATTGGCTCGATGTCGACAGTGACTGATGTGCTACCTGCGGCTATAGTCACCGGCTTCCATACCGTATAGTCTTTGTCGATAAGAAGTACTGTTTTCTTTGGCACGAATGGACTGGAGTGAACGAAGTACTTGCGGGCTGTTTCCCAGCCCTCTGCGTTCTCACGTCCGCCTTCTGTTTCCATTTTCAAAAATTGTTCCACAATTGTTTTTTGAGCGCTCGCATCATTCTTTTCGGACTGTGCAGCCAAGCGACTAACGCCCAACCCCAAGAAAATAGCAACAAGCACTATGCGGTTCATCTCGCCCCCGAGTTCCGCCACCCACAATGACCCGTACCACCGCCTAGTTGTCTCCCGGTAAGCAGGGGTCAATCAACACAAATGCAACGAACGGATTGTTTTGAGCATCTGCTGGATAAACTGAGGAGATGATCAGCCAAGCGACGAATCCCCCACTCCGTCCGGGAGAACATACCTATCCACGTTGATCGCGATCGTTTGCAGGCCCAAGTCATGCACCAGAGATTAAGTTCTCGTTTCTGATGGCCCGGCACCGACTCGCCTAAGCGCTAATGCAAGCTCTTCAGCTTCGCAAGCGTCTGGTCGGCATTTCTCTTGATGACTGGATCATCGGTGGAATCGCGTTGTCGACTGACCTATCGGTTCCCACACGGTATAGTTTTTGGTGATCAGAAGAATGCTTTTCTTTGGCATGAATGGATTGGAGTGAACGAAATACTTGCGGCATGCTTCCCAACCCGCTACGTCTTCACGCCCGCCTTCTGTTTCCATTTTCACGAATTGTTCCACAATTGTTTCTTGAGCGCTCACATCATTCTGTCTCGAGCCTGACCACACGGCGACAGCTAATGCAAGCTTTTCAGCTTGGCGAGAGTTCGGTCAGCGTTTTTCTTGATAAGTGGGTTGCTCGTCTTGGCGCGCATTTCTGTCACATATCGAATGGCAGTATCAACACTGATCCATAGCATATTTCCAGCACCTTCAATTCGCCACTCCGGCGCGCCGATTGTCTCCTTTCCTAGCCGACTGTGCGAATCTTGTTCCCTGTGTTTGTCAGTTAAAGTTAACCGAACTAACAAACCTGACTTGTAAGATTCGGAGGGAATGAACAAGAGCTCAGAGTTGATCCGTCCCTGAGGTTGGATGTCCACGGTTACTTCTGCTCTGGTGCCATGCACAATCGGGTCGGAAATTACAGAGCCTTTGTAAACTACGGAAATCACCTTCTTCATCGGCATAGGTGTGGGCCGGACGAAGAATTGTTCAGCCCGATTCCAACCCTGTGGCGTCAGCCTCCCCCCATCGATTTCCATGTTCCAAAAATCCTCTACAACCTTCCGCGGGGATCTCTGTTGATCATCAGAACCCTTAGCTACTGCGGCAAAGCTTGCGACGACAAATATCATAGTAAAAAATGTTAATCGAGTCACAAAAATATCTCCTTGGATACTTCTATTCGGGTTTGAATGGTTGAAGTGCTGGCTTATGGCCCGCCGGGCCCTCTGGCACGAGATAGAGCGGTAGCGATGAAGGTAATGGATAGGGCTCGCCCCTCCAGTTCGAGCTTGTCGCAGACGAGACATCGTGCAAACTGAAATATGTTCCAACCGTGTACGCGTATACTGCTCTTTGAGTCATATCTGAGATCAGCTGTGCTATAGAGATGGTTACACGTGATCCGTAATTCCGTACTGCCACACCCGCCTGACATCCTTTGAGTACAATGGAAGCATTCGGCCCGAGAATATTCTGTGAGCCATTATAAGCAGTTACAACAGCCGCAAGGTTCCCCACATTATCTATATCGATATTAGTGTCGGCTCCCTTTCCTTCACCGGGTTCCAGCAACGATTTTCTTCCTAGCACTTCTCCTGTAAAAAGATCTTGAATCGTGTATGGCCCGCTATGCCCGTAGTAAATGACGCCTCCACCGATAAATCCGGCCTTTGCCGTGAGTGCGGTTACAACATTTTGAACAGACGAAACTCTGCAAGCTACTACGTTGTTCCCCTGGGTTTGAAGTTCATTGGCGGCGGTTTGTGCCGTGATATTGAAACTTTGACGAACATTGTGGATCCCATTTCCGGGATCTCCGACTAATAACAAATAGGTGGGGCCGCTTGCGGCAAATGTCGTGCAGGATGGCGTTTGGTTTGTTCCCTGCGTAGGAGGCGGCAAAGTACAGATGTCACAGCTTGACGGCGTCGAGGAATTAGCTATTGGCGTCAGTTCTGCGTGGCTAATAGCTTGCGAAATGGTTGGTGTAGTCGAACTCGTTGAGTCTTGCCCCGTGTCGCTAAACTGCAGCAAACATTCGCAAAGAGCTGCCGATGCGTTCTGGTGCGACGCGTCACCGGCTGGAGTAGCCCACACACTGGCGGAATCCGCACCAACTGGAAGATCTATAGCCGCTTCTCCGCCACCCACAAACGATGCGTACCATTGCCCAGACCACGCAAATGCCGGCGGGGCCACCAACAAAGGCAAGCTGGCCAACGTCCTTGGGTTGCCCTGGGAATCAATATGAATCAAATCAGTATTCGTCGTGCTCGACTTCGCCACGAGCAATCCACCGTCGTCCGTTGATGCTACAAGATTCACGCTAGCACCAGCAGGAACATCGTAAGACCACAAACCTTGACCGGAATTCATATCAAATGAATAGACTTGCGATGCAAAAGGAAACGTAGTTTGTCCTGCTATGGCCCCCATGGTATAAGCTACGCCATTTTCTCCTAGAACGACTGGTGTAAGCGGCGCAGAGACTGCCACAGGCAGGGAGTAGGTTCCGGGATTTTGAGGCGACAAATGCGTAACCATAGTGGGAGGAATAGGATTATTAGACAGACAACCGTTACCGGTATCTTCAGTCCACAAAGCCAGCACGCCACCCTGCCCATCAGGAATCGCTTGAGTGGCGTAATTGGACGAACCCGAGGTTGCGCAAGTAGAACTGATCGTACCGCTCGCCACTTGGCTTTCAAATTGTAAAGCCGTGGCGATCAAGGTTCCCGTGTCGGATTTTAGTTGTTGTGTGGAAACGGAACCGGTTGGCGAGACCGTCAGAATAGAGGTGGTGCTGTTGGTGATTTGAGTATCTACGATGGTGTAATAAGGCGCATTGCACTCCGTTACTGATGAGGTCAAGACAGTATTATACGAAGTGAATTCCAGGTACGCATTTCCGCTGGCATCGATAGTGATCTGGGTAGTTAGCGGAGCGGTGATCTGCGTGTTCCTTGAGGCCTGAACCGAGACGCCGCAATTTAAATCGTTCTTTACGGACTTTACGTAAATGCTCTGCGGCAGCCGATAATGCACGATTCGCTGACCCGTATTTCCGTCGAACACGTTCAGCCACTCGTCCCACTCAACGGGATTACTGTCCAGCTGTGTGGGACTCTTCGCTTCCAGGGCCACGACGGCTCCGTCCGGACGAACCGCAAAATTACTGAAGCCGTTCAATGAACTGTATTGCCATACTTGCGAACCAGTCTGCCCATCTAGATCAACGATCCCTTGAGTCGGTGAACTGGCACTCGAAGTCTGCGCGATCGCGCCACCAAAGGCGTCTGGGATAAAAGAGATGGGTGCTGTGGCACTAGGGTATGGCCTTTGCCAGAGCAGTTGCCCATCCGAAGTGAGTGCGTTGACCAGAGAAATTCCCGAGCCGCCAGGCTGTCCCGAAGAATAATAAAGGCCGGGGTTTCCGTCGCCAGCAGGCACAGCTACGGACAAGGGCGAGGCAGCACCCCCCACATTCGGAACATTCCAGTTTGCTGTACCGGGCGCCAATACAGTATTTAAGATTGTCAGTTGGATCTGGGCTGACGCACCTTGCACCGTCGCGGTGAGGGTAAGCTGGCCCACCGTGATTGCTGTAAGTACAGGCTTGCTCTCGCTGGTGATCGTGGCAACCGCGGGATCGCTTACGGTCCACGCAGCGTCCGTCCTCGGATGGCCGAGTTCGTCCACCACGCTAAATTGGTGGGTATCGCCGACGACAAGATTCACGTGCGCCGGTGTGATCTGAAGCGAGTTAGGGGATGGTAATGGGAGCGAGTCATTGACATGCATTTTCGTCAACGCGACATTTCCCGCTATATCGAGTGCTCGCACTACAACCAGATTGACACCCGGATTTATTGGAATGTTGCAAGAAAAGCTGCCGCCGCTGTTCGAAACGGGTATCCCGTTACATGTCAGTGTCGCAATTCCAGATAGGCTGTCAGTAACAGTTCCAGTTGAACTGATTGTCGGGACAGAAAAAGTCTCGCCATCAATCGGCGAAGCCACTCCGAGCACGGGCGGGGTCTCATCAATGTTTACGGTGACGCTTGTTGTTGCCGTGTTCCCCGACGCATCAGTGACGGTGCCGCTCACAAGCTGATTCGTACCCTCGGAGGAGACAACTTGTGGAGCTGGACAAGTGGTGATCGCGGAACTCCCCGGGCTGCAAGTAAACGTGACTGTCACACTTGAATTGTTCCATCCGGCGTCATTAGGTGCCGGCAGGACGGAGGCCACTATGGACGGCGGCCCCGCGGTACTCACTGTCACGTTGGTGGAGAATGTAAATCCGTTTAGTGCAACGAAAACAGCAGTCGTACCCGAACTGCCTGTCGTAACTAGCCCGCTTGCACTAACACTAGCAATACTCGAATTTCCCGAGCCCCAGGTGACCAATGTGGTGACATCCTGTGTTGTGCCGTCCGAAAAGGTACCTGTCGCTGTGAACTGCTGAGCTACTCCGGCCGGAAACACCGGATTCTGTGGGTTGAGAACTGCCGTTACCAATGCTGGTGCTGCTACGGTGAGAGGCGCTGAGACGCTGATCGCCCCGTATGCAGCAGTGATTGTGGTGGTTCCTTGCGTCACGGGAGTTACCAGTCCGGCTGAAGTGACCGTTGCGACAGCGGAGGACGAAGATGTCCAAGTGACATCCCCAGTTACGTCCTGCGTACTGCCATCGGAGAATGTGCCGGTAGCTGTCAACGGCTCCGACAGTCCAAACGGGATGGATGGGTTCGGCGGGTTGATAGCAATAGACACCATCTGAGCGGTGACGGTGAAGGTAGCAGACGAACTAATCTGGCCCCAGCTAGCGGTTATCGTCGCCGTACCCGGGGTCAATGCAGTCACTAACCCTGTTGAGTTAATACCTGCGACCGTGTTGGGTGATGCACTCCAACTCACCGTGTTCGTCAAATCTGTGGTGCTACCGTCAGTGTAGGTTCCAATCGCGGTGAATTGTTGCGTGCCGCCCTGCGCAACAAACCCATTCCGTGGAAGAATTTCGATCTCGGCTAACGGAAGCACTACATTTAGCGTGGTTGATCCACTGGCACCATTGAAGCTCGCGGTAATGTTCGCCGTTCCTTTTATGAAAGTATTGGCCAGTCCTGATGAGCTTATAGTCGCCACCGCCGGCGAGGAGGAATTCCATGTTACGGAACCGGTCAAGTCTTCAGTGCCTCCATCTGCGAAGGTGCCGATGGCACGATACTGAATCGTCGAACCGATGAGAATCGTTTGTGTCGACGGTGTGATTGTGATTGAAGTCAGATTAGATGGATTCACCATCATCGATGACGAGCCACAGATTGAGCCAACGCACGCATTCAGAGTTACGGAGCCTGACGACAGAGGAAAACCATTTCCTTGATTGGTGGTGTCGTTCGTAATAGTTGCAACGGAATTATCGGACGACGTCCACGTCGCAGACGCAAGCGTCTGAGTGCTGCCGTCGGCGAACGTACCAACAGCCGTGAAATGCTGCGTGAGGGCAATCGCGGCTGTTGGACTGGACGGACTCATCTCAACAGAGACGAGGCTTGGTGGAACCAGGGTCGCCGGTTGGTACAGTTCGCCTGCAGTCAATGCGTACCCTGAAGCATTCTCACCTCCGGCAATCAAGACAGCGCCGTTGCCCAGAAGTGTGGCTGTATGAGAGTCACGGGCTATGTTCTCGTTAGCTGTAAGGGTGAAGGCACCGGCTGTAGGATCGTAAAGTTCCGAACTCGCAATGTCATTGTAATTATTGTCATAGCCCTCTACGAAGAGAACGGATCCGTTGTTCAGCAATGTTGCGGCGTATGCATTTCGTGCTGTAATGGGGCTTCCTGTGACAGTGAATGCGCCCGAGGAAGGGTCGTAGATTTCCGCTGTTGTCAACGCATTACCTGCGTCGTCGAATCCCCCAGCAATCAGCACAGTTCCGCCATTTAGTAGCGTCGCCGTATGCGAATTACGCGCATTGTTCAGATTGCCAGTTGCCGCAAAGGTTCCAGTCGCGGGATTGTACAACTCCGCTGTAGCGGTTGAGTATCCGTTGCTATCGTAACCTCCTACGATCAGGACCATTCCGTTGTTAAGGGAGGTTGCAGTGTGATAGGAGCGGTCCGTTGTCATGTTGCCGGTGGCAACGAACGTTCCCGTTGTAGGGTTGTAAAACTCCGCAGTGGGCCCGCTTCCGTTGCCGCCCGCCATGAGAACATTGCCATTGTTGAGCAAGGTTGCTGTGTGCGTCAGCCGAGCCGTGGTCATATTATTCGTCGGCGTGAAACTTCCGGTTGCGGGATTGTACAACTCTGCGGTAGCCAAGTACCTTCCAGAACTTGCGTCCCCTTCCCCTCCAGCAATGAGAACCGTTCCATCATTGAGCAGGGTCGATGTATGCAAGTAGCGACCCGTGTTCAAATTTCCAGTTGTGGTGAAGGCGCCGCTCGCGGGGTTGTAAAGCTCGGCGGTGAAAAGGGGGCTAAAGCGGCTGTTATTTATGCCTCCTACGAGTAGCACTTGGCCATTATTCAGCAGTGTGGCTGTGTGCTGTAGTCGAGCAGTACTAGCGTTGCCGGCATTAATGAATCCCGCAGGCGCTCCTATCGTGAAGGTCACAGCGTTGCTGCTCACGCCTCCGGTGAACACTCGCACTCCGCCACTCGTTGTTCCCGCTGCGACCGTGGCAACAACCTGCGTGTCGCTCCAGCTTTGAATCGTCGCAGTTGTCCAGTTGACGCTGGCGGTGTCTGTACTCGCTCCGAAACCCGTGCCCGTGATCGTGACCGCCGTGCCGATCGGTCCGCTCGTCGGACTAATGCTCGTGATCTGAGGGTTCGGAGTGGTGAAGGTGACAGCGTTGCTGCTCACACCCCCGGTGAACACCCGCACTCCGCCGCTGCTCGTGCCGGTACCAACGGTCGCGACTACCTGCGTATCACTCCAGCTTTGAATAGTTGCATTCGTCCAGTTCACGCTCGCGGTGCCTGTGCTCGCTCCAAATCCCGTGCCCGTGATCGTAATCTGCGTGCCTACTGGTCCGCTCGTCGGACTAATGCTCGTGATCTGCGGATTCGGCATGCTGAAGGTGACGGCGTTGCTGCTCACACCTCCGGTGAACACTCGCACCCCGCCGCTACTCGTCCCAGCACCGACCGTCGCCACGACTTGCGTGTCACTCCAGCTTTGAATTGTCGCGTTCGTCCAGTTCACGCTCGCTGTGCCTGTGCTCGCTCCGAATCCCGTGCCCGTGATCGTGATCTGCGTTCCCACCCCGCCGCTGGTCGGACTGATGCTTGCAATCTGCGGGTTCGGCATGGTGAAGGTCACCGCATTGCTGCTGACGCCTGCATTCACGACTCGCACTCCGCCGGTGCTCGTGCCGCTACCAACGGTCGCGACTACCTGCGTATTACTCCAGCTTTGAATCGTGGCGTTCGTCCAGTTAACGCTCGCCGTGCCTGTGCTCGTTCCAAAACCCGTGCCCGTGATCGTGATCTGCGTGCCCACTCCCCCGCTGGTCGGACTGATGCTCGCAATCTGCGGGTTCGGCATGGTGAAGTCAACCGCATTGCTGATGACGCCTGCGTTCACCACACGCACTCCGCCACTGCTCGTCCCTCCACCGACTGTCGCCACTACCTGCGTATCGCTCCAGCTTTGAATCGTCGCATTCGTCCAGTTCACACACACTGTGCCTGTGCTCGCTCCAAAACCCGTGCCCGTGATCGTGATCTGTGTTCCCACTCCACCGGTCGTCGGGCTGATGCTCGCAATCTGCGGGTTTGGCATGGTGAAGGTGACCGCGTTGCTGCTGACACCTCCGTTGAACACCCGCACTCCACCGCTACTCGTTCCTCCACCGACCGTCGCCACCACCTCCGTGTCGCTCCAGCTCTGAATCGTCGCATTCGTCCAGTTCACACTCGCCGTGCCCTGTGTAGTTCCAAAGCCCGTGCCTGTGATCGTGATCTGCGTTCCCACGCCGCCGCTGGTCGGACTGATGCCCGTGATCTGCGGATTCGGCATGGTGAAAGTCACACCATTGCTCGTCACTCCGCCATTCACCACCAATACGGGGCCCGTCGTTGTGCCAGGCGTGACCGTCACCACCACCTGCGTGTCACTCCAACTTTGAACTGTCGCGTTCGTCCAATTCACGCTCGCTGTGCCTGCAGTCGCGCCAAATCCGGTCCCCGCGATCGTGATCTGCGTCCCTACCACTCCACTGGCTGGACTAATGCTGGCTATAGTCGGCGCCTGTTGAGAAATAGCACATGAAACACAGAATATGCAGAACAGAGCAACCCGAAGACTCATACGCATGACTTTTCTCCCCGTAAAAGGCTGGAATGCCTCGAAACACACCATTCATCGCTCGGCGTCAAGGGCTCGCGGAATAAGAGGATTACAGCCATGCTGCACTGACTCCGCCAGCTACGAGCAGAAATGCGAGCCCGATATGACGGACGACCTAAGCTAACCTCGATCTGGTCACACAATTACTTGCTGCGTTAAGCACAGGTGTGATCCCGTACTGCCTCGCGGTTCCTAAGTTCGACACGCTGTAAATCGTTAAAGTCGGGGAAGGACAGTTAAACCTCGCCCTCTGCTTCTAGGTCTAACTATGAGTATGGGGACGGACTATATTCAGCTCTGCTTGTGGAAATCAACAACAAAAGCAACTGGTGCCTTTTTACTTACCGGCGCGGTCGGTATTCCGACGAATGTCAAAGACCCATTCGATGCCGGTCGCAATTCCGACGGCATTGATTGGCGAGGTGCTGTCCATGGCCGACTCATCCGTCGTTTTGTAGCCGACCAGCGAACATCAGGCCTGAATAACCTATTACTGAGCAACAGGTCCGCAAGTCGCGCTCTATAAAACTTTGTTCTAGTTTTCGGACAAACAATCGTGGGTTGTTACGTTTTCGGAACAAGGACTATTGTGAGAATACTTGGTATGGCCTTAACACAGTTCTGAAGTCGAGCGAAAACCACTGCCGGATACGGCGACTGTCCTTTAACTGTCCAATAAGAATCCTCTATCGTTCCTTACAAGGTTTTAAGTTGGCCACCCGCGTCTTGTAAGTTGTTGTAACTACTAATCACCTTGGGCTCATAACCCAAAGGTCGGTGGTTCAAATCCACCCCCCGCAACCATGAACGCCACTGCCGAAACGCAGTGGCGTTCGCCTCTCACAGAAGTGTCAGTTCCTTCGAGGCCGTCCTCAAACTTCCCACAACTCCCTTTCAGGATAGCTTCCAGTTCGCCCGGCAATCTTGGAACTAGCCCATTCGTGGACGCAAGCGCGTTTGTCATTACTAATCCTCTTTGAGCTTCCTAATTTGTTCCTTGATGAGTGATTGACGCGTAATCATACAGCGAAGTCTTCGTCAGCCCCGTCCCTCGACTGACGAGGGGCTAAGGGGCAGTTCCCCCATCTACGGTAACTAAGCTCAAGGCGGCCCCGAGTGAATATCCAGTTTGGCCCTATATTATGGATGTACCCGATCACCGAAGTAGTTTCATTGCTCTCAGAAGTACTAGGAACGACGTGGATCTTCCATGGTAATGACAAGCTTGAAGACTGGCCATGATGCCGCTCGCCGCCGATTCTGGTTGGCGATGTCGGGGTTTGTCATGGCGCTCGCGCTGCTGCCCTTTTCCTACAGAGTCGAACGTCGCCTGGAGACAGCCGTTCACATCAAGGGCGGAGAATCCGAAAAAGTCGACTTGGAACTGGCGCAGCGTTTCCGGTCTCCGTACACCCACCGCCTGGTGCTGGTGATCACTGGTATTCCCGATCCGGATTCAGCCAAAGGCGCAGATGCATTGGGCTTCTTTACCAGTTCATTGCGTAGTGTGCCAGGAGTGTCGGGTGCCGTATCGAGCCTGGATTGGCCAGATCCTCTGTTCACCGGGAACAATGGCGGGACCTTGATCATCGTCGGATTGGAGCCGCACGATGAAAGTGTCGAGGCGTTGGTCCCCAAACTGAGGGCAAGAGCAGACTGGATGGAAGGTCAGCTTAGGTCGCAATACCCCAATATCAAACTGGAGATTACGGGTGAAACCCCACTGAACTTCGATCTTCGCAAGGTCAGTGCAGATGACGTCAACCGTGCCGAGAAACGAGCGATGCCGGTAACTCTCTTGCTGCTGTTGCTGGCTTTCGGCAGTCTTGTGGCCGCGCTATTGCCGCTGGGAGTTGGAGTACTCTCAATCTCGATGGCGATGGGTGCGGCTGCGCTACTCACGCATTATCTGCAACTGTCGATTCTGGTGCAGAATCTGGCGACGATGCTCGGCCTTGGCCTGGGCATCGACTATGCATTGCTGATGGTGAGCCGGTTTCGCGAAGCATTGGCCGAGGGATATGATCCCGGCCAGGCTGCCGATATTGCTGCCGGGCAAGCGGGGCGCACGCTGCTAATCTCGGCCACGACCGTTGCAATCGGATTTTCAGCGCTGCTGACTGTGCCCATCAGCGAACTGCGCTCCATCGGGATAGCTGGCCTGCTGGTAACCGTTTTAAGTGTCATGCTGTGTACATTCATTCTGCCTTGGGTGCTTGGTCTGCTAGGGCATCGCATCAATGCCGCCAGAGTGCGTCTTCCAGCCAGACGATTCAAAACGCCGGACAGCCTATGCGCGGTGAGTGAGCGGTGGGTGCGGTGGGGCAGCATCATCACCCTCCGGCCCTGGACAGCTCTGCTTGTCGCCGGGATTCCGCTACTGACACTTGCATTCCAGGCACGGAGAATCTCTCCCGGGGTTCCCGACCATAACTCGCTCCCGGCCGCAGCCGAGTCGGTGCAAGCGCTGCACACGCTTCAAGGCATGGGGCGATCGGGTATTGTGCAGTCCCTCCGAGTGGTCCTGGAGTTGCCGCCGCAATCTTCGCCGCTCTCGCCGGCTGGCTGGCTTGCCGTCAGTCGCTTGACGAAGAGCTTCCAGAGCGATCCTAGAGCCCAAGAGGTCTTATCTCTTCCGACCCTCACGGGAATGTCTGACACCGCGGATGCTGTCAACGATGTGCCCGAGGCGATCCGCAAGTGTTTTCTTCGCAGCGATGGCCAAGCTACATTGATTGAGTTGCTGCCCACCGCCACTCTTTCGCCCAACGAACAGATACGATGGGTACGAGAGGTGCGTTCCTCCGATGTCGCGACGATAATCGGCATGCCGGGCGCTGTGCTGCACGTCGGCGGCGTTCCCGCACTCGAAGCAGATTATGAATCGGTAGTAAAAGAGCGGTTGCCGAGTGTGGTCCTTGGCGTCATACTGGGGAGCTTGCTGGCGCTCATGATCGGGTTACGTTCTCTATTTGCGGCTGTAAAAGCAATTCTGCTCAATCTACTTTCCGTTGGCGCGTCATTCGGTGCGTTAGTTATCGTTTTTCAGGAAGGCCACGGCAGCAAACTCTTTGGGCTCGACGGACCGACCGGCACCGTATACCCGATTGTGCCGATTCTCTCGTTTGCCATCGTCTTCGGATTGAGCATGGACTATGAGGTCTTCCTGGTCGCCCGAGTCCTCGAAGAACGGCGGCGCGGTCTATCCGAGAGATCAGCGGTGATCGAGGGCCTGGCGCGGACGGCCGGGCTCATCACAAGTGCCGCGGCAATTATGATTGCCGTCTTCACCGCATTCACCGTGGGAAGCTTTCTGGTCGTCCAAATGCTGGGCTTTACGCTCGCCGTGGCGGTGTTCATTGACTCTACAGTAGTGCGGATGGTGGTCGGGCCGGCACTATTGCAACTTGCTGGCGACTGGAATTGGTGGCCGTTTGGCTTATATGGGGCACCAGCCACGCCTGAAAAGGAGCTTGTCCCCTGACGGCGAACACTGTGGATGCCCCAGTGAGTTGCATCAGCCTAATTAAGCGATTCGATTTATTTCACTTTCTCTCTTTGAGCGCTGGACTGGCTAATATCAAAGTCCTTGCGTCCAAGATTTGCCTTTCCCGAGCCCCCTTCGATTACCAGCATCGACGAGCCGGGCTTGCCTTGCACCTTTGCCTCCACTTGGCTCGCAGACCAAGCGCCGCCGATCTGCCGCAGCCCATAGTAAATGAATTCCTTTTGCTGTTCCGTCCCGCGAAGCGTCTTCACCACATGCACAGGATACAAAATGTGGCGGTCAATCCACGATGTTACCGAATCATAGTAAGTCCGGTCCTGAGAGCCGGACATGCTCTTAAGGACAAAGCAATCGCGTGCGCCGTATTTCTCCGGTGCCAGGAGTTTCTGATTCTTCCAGAAGAACTGGCTCTCTACCATGTCTTCATAGGAGAAGTCCGTTCCCACTAGTGGCTCGTTCCAACGTTCGAATGGCAACACACTGGCGGTCTTCTCGCCAGGAAGTAGCGCCTCAATGGTCACGTGCCCACTCACGCTCATATGCAGAAGAAGGCTCGTCTTCTCTGAGCCAGGCCCCGAGATCTCGCATAGTAGACGCAGACCATCGGGAAACCAGTGAGCCTTGCCGACAAATTTGTAGCTCGTGCGCTTGCCATTGCCTTCCACCCGCGTGAGTCGGCCAGTCGCGCGGTAGTCCAATTTCTCAATACGCTGGCGCGAGCCAGTCAGCACTGTCTGCAGGTCAGGATTCGCCGCGAAGGCCCGCGATGGATGCACCACCGACAAAAACACTACCAAAGCGATGGACGCTTGAATCGTCCCAAAGGCGCAATTCGCCCATCTGACCTCTGCATACCGGCCAAACTTGCGGCTGCGAGAGAGCATTCCGACGCGGCGCAGGAAGGTCATAGCTCTGTGTACAGCCAAATGGTATGACATCTCCAATTTGCGCCTCCTTCAATTTCCATATCAACTCAACACTTTCGACTTTACCTTCGAATATTGCATCGGCGCTAGTCCAAGCCGCCAGTTCTGATGCAGTCTTGACCTCCGGTGGTGGTGCAGCGCACGTACAACTAAAAACAAGCGCAGGGCTTAAGGTGAGTCCAAGAATGACTGCCGCCATGAATTGAACACGCATTTTGATACCCGTAGATCGATGAGTATACGCGTCTCGAAGCAGCTTCAAATTAACCGAAGTTGAAGGGCCGTTGACCGAAAGTTATGAAACTGAGTCTTGCCAGGGGGCCGAAGTTCGCCGAAAATCGTCGATGAACCGCCGTTATAGGCGCCGGATTACTACCCGAAAGTCGGCATAGCGCCACAATTCCAAGATCAGCTAGACGGGAGATGCGTGGCTCGACGCCCGTTTTTCAATACTGATCCGGATTCTCAGTAGTGCAGAAGGGATGGAAACACGGAGAACGCGCTTCTAGAATGGATATGTAGAGCATGGGCAAGGGGAGATACCGATGTCGGATCAAGTCCATTCTGAGGAATACTACAAGAAGCTCACCGCGCACGCGAACAAGCTTGCGCTCAAAAAGCCCGACCTGAACCTTCTGCGGAACCAACCGACGGGCGAGTACCCGATCATGGCGCAGGCCCTTGAGACGCTCTTGCAGGAGCGCAATGCGAAGCGCCTTTTGGTCCTGCCAAATCTCACCGCTTTTTCAAACGACGCCCTTGGAGTGTTTTCCGATTATTCGGGCGAAGACCATTCCGCGAGCTACTTGACTTACTCTGTTTTGGTTTGCGGTTACCGGTACACTGGCGCCTTTAGCGAAAGGATGAAGGGCGTTAGGAAGACATACAAACTTGGCGACAAGGAGATCGCCTTCAAGGACTTCCGGATGGGGCAAATCCAGGCGTCATTGGGTGACTATTTGGATGCGGCCAACTGGCTGCCGGGCTTTCTATGCACTATGGCAGTAGATAAACGCATTCCTACGCTTTTTGGCCCACTCAACGACCGATCAGTTCCCGATATGCTAGCGAAAATTCTCGAGGATGTGTGGCTCGGCGGACGTGGGTCGCGCGAGGTCGAGAAACTGCTTCGCATCGTTCACATGGTCGCGTATCTGATCGCCCTGCTAGGAGTGGACGGACAAAAGATCCTCTGGATGAGCGACCATGATGCAACCTGTGCGAATCCTAAGCAGCATGAATCTATGATGGCGGTGCTGCAACGGGTCCTTGCGATCTATTCACGCCCCGGAGTGACATACCCTTTGCTCGGCGGAGCTCTGCCGTTCAAGCCGCGAAGCGTCGAAATGAACGATCTGCTCAGTCTTTCCGACGTTGTTGCTGGCTCTATTGCACAGTACCTCACGAAGAGCGTGACGGAACGGAAAGAGGACATCATTCTCAAGCCTGGAGCGGAAAAGGTCGTCACCTTCCTCGCGGGCGATGGAGTCGGCCTGAAAAAAGCTGTGTTCCTCATTCGTCTTAACACAGAGGGCAATATCGAGTTAGCCACGATGAACTTCTCGTTGGTCAACCCGCCTGTACGAACCTTCGTCCCCATCTACGACCGACGTTCGTAAAAAGACTAGCTCTGAGATTTCGTTTTACCTACCCGTTTATGAGTAGAAACATCTTGCTCAAGGAAATCGGTATCGAGAAGTCGGCCAGGCGGGAGGCAAAATCCTGGATGCTTCGGCGTTTCCCAGGACTAATGTGTCCGATGCCGGCTCAAATCCTTGCTCGATGAGCGCGTTGGCCTCAAAGCGGCAGTTGAACCGAGGTCACTCCGGCAAGGCGACGATTCGGCCAGGTAACGAGAGCGCGCTTAAACAAAGCCTCCGCAGCCGCCGCGCAAGCTAGTCGTGCAGCACGACGTTGAGAAGCGAACTGTGAACTTGCAAGCCTTCGCTGTTGTAGTCGATGAAGCCTAACGTTCTGAACCTGTTCATGAAAAAGTTGACCCGCGAGCGAGTTGTGCCCACCATCTCTGCGAGCGATTCTTGACTGATTTTGGGAACCAAAGCTTCGGTCTTACCTTCTTTACCGAAATGAGCCAGCAATAGCAACATCCGGGCAAGTCTCTTTTCACTCGAATTGAAAAGCTGATCGACCAAATCCTCTTCGTATCGGATGTTCCGTGTCAGTAAATATGCCACGAACATGTCGGAAAACGCGTGTTCCCTGTGAAGAACCACTATCATGGACTTCTTGTCGATTCGCATCACCGAGCAATCGGTCATTGCGGTTGCGGAGCACAGGCGCAATGGCTGCCCAGCAAGGCAACCTTCTCCGAAGAAATCGCCCTCGTTCAGAATACCTATCGTGGCTTCCTTCCCGCTCTTCGACACAACGGTGAGTCTCACCTTTCCTTTCTGTATATAAAAAACAGCATCGGACGAATCGCCCTGAACGAAGATCGTCTGCTTCTTGCGAAAAGCTGCGATCTTCCTGCCGCCATTGATGGTCGAGAGGAATGTCTTGGTATCGAATTTGGGGCGTTTCTTGGCAGCCGCTGCGGGTGCCATGATTGGCCCCCTTTCAAGAATTCCGAATGCGCAGAAGGGAACTTCCCATGAACAACAATGTTACGTTGGCGGATAACTGCGATCCGCTCCACGAAAATAATGATTCCACCCCTTGGTATCGAAAGTCAACTATTCCCTATTCCCACCTTGCTTTCCTGAGCCATCTTCACGCCTGTACACGTTTTGTACACACAGATTGTCCCGGAATTATGCCTTTGAAAAACCCGAACGTCGGCGATAAGTCCTCGCAGTTCAGCTCGGATTATCCTACCTCTTCGATATGTGCTGATCCCGCTGCCGGACTATCGTCACTTTGCCAGCATATCGGCAGTCTTTGGCGCGTGGATTAAAAATAAGCCGCTACAGGCCTCACGGAATCATTTGATCTTGAAGAGAACACACAATAAGGGTCCCGTTTTTCAGGGTGGTGATGTAACTGCTCGAAAGGAAGATGAGGGCGAGACCTTTGTGAGCCACAAATGTGATTCTGGTCGCGGCTTATCATGTCCTCGGAAGGAGTGTCTTCCCATGGACAGGAAGGAGCTTATGAGCAAAATCCGGGCGGACCTTCGAGAGCAGCCCAACAGCCACTTCTGCGAGATTTACTTTCGAGTGACCGCAAACAAAGTCAGCAGCACGGAGGTACACAACGCCTTCTATGAACTGTTGAAGAGGGATGAAATCAGCACGACGGGCGGGAAGTGGAGCCTGCGTGAGGAACGACGCAAGGCTTCCTGAACTCAAGCGGAAGGTTCAAGCGGAAGACATCATCAAGGAAATTAACAACTTGCAAATATCACAAGAAATCTGGCCAATCTGACAAATCAAAAGCAGTGGATGGGACTCTGCGAACTGGCCTCGAATGAACAGGACCAAGACAAGCTGGGTGCGCTCTTTGAAGGAATTCTTTGCCTTCTGGAAGACCAACTGGCGCGGCCTAACACCGCTGCTGATGGCATGCCACACGACACACCAGCGTTAACTTCAAACTGAACGGGCCGCCCATGCGCATTGGACCAGAGTGGTCTTGAGCCAGGGGGCACCCTTTTTCTTGCGCGTGGAGCGGCGTTTTCCAGCGCTTTCGTCGTTCTTGGGGCAGAGTCCGGCCCAGGAAATCAGATCGCCTTCGGTGGGGAACCGGCTCATATCGATACCGATCTCCGACACGATCACCTCGGCCGAGAGGCTGCTGACGCCGGGAATGGGCGGCCAAAAATCACGGTGATCTTGTTGGGCTGACCGATGGAGCGGTTGGCGTCCATGAGTCGCTCCCCAGGGCATCGAGCGCAGCTCGGCGATGGAAGATGAGATTATCGCAATACTCGACCTGAGCAAAGAAGAGGCGATGCTGACAGCCGGCTTGTCTGCGGTCCCTTTCCGTAAAGAAGGGAGTGAAGCTGTTCACTTGCGGCCGCAGACGAGCAGATCGTGCGCGGTCAGAGAATCGGCGAGTTCTTGAAGCCGCTGGGGGTCAGGGCAACGCAGGAAGGCATTGGTGGTTTGCTGAAAGTCGATGTTCTCTTGCTGCATGCGGCGGGCGAGCCAGTGATGCTGGTTGAGACAGACGCGTGCAGAAAAAGGAAAGTAGGGGGAGACGCGAACGAGCATTCGGCCCCAGTGACGATTGTTCAGGTAGGGTTGTACTGAACGACCCAGCGCTGAGCCAGCTGCAGGTGCCAGCGATTGTCCTTCTTGTTCCCGATGTGAGCAGAAGCGACCGGAGCCAACGACGGTATGGAAGAGCACGAGCAGCAACTTCGTGGGTTTTAAGCATTGCGCTTATTTTCTCTGACCGGACGAAGGGGCCGAGCGATTCGACCGGCGAGGCACAGTATCGACTCTCCAATTCATCTCTTTTTCGTAGGCTGTCCCTCAGCGATCTTGAGGGCCGCAGCCGCAGCGCCAGCCGCGCCTTGCGACCAGTTCTTATGGCGGCCCGCCGCATTGAACCGTTCCTCCGCACGGGCCTGCCACTTCTGCCCCGGCGCACAACCAAGAACCTTTTTGAGACTCGCGGCTGTTACCCTGACGACAGGTAGGCCGCTCTCAGCTGCCGCGAGTTCGGTGATTGCTTCTCCTTTTATTGCTTCGACGGAAGACTTGAACCGACCCGACGACGATCCTAGGAGTGCGATTGTCGAGCCTCGGTTCTTGCCTCCGCGGTCGAATATGACGACAAGACGGTGCCGGAGTTCTCCCAGATGGTCACCGGATCGCGCCTTGAATTGAATCGACTTGATCGACTTGATCACGAAAGTCTCGCCCGAGCCTGTGCTTTGCGCGATGACGACTGCGTCCTTGGTGGGGCTCACTCCGAAGATCATGCGCGGACTCTAGCAGAACTGCAGGGTAAGGGTAAAGTCACGTCCATACGGCAGTTTTGCGTTGACCATTCTAGTACGTCGTCCGCTGCCCACCTAGCCCAGCCGTTTCCAACCCGCAACCCCGATTTTAAGTGTTAACCAAATGGACTTTGTCCGAATGCCGGACTCCGGGATGCGAATGTCGGATTTCCTGACCGCGATGGACCCGCTTACAAACGCCGACCGCGCTATCGACTGCGATTGTTCCTAGTAGCGCAACTCTCCTTCCCGTCGCTGTCAGCGGTTGCCCATGAGCCGCGTGACAAGAAGGAGAAGTGACAACCCGAGGGCGGCTATGCCGTTGGCCCGAATCGCACTACGGCTCGCCGCCCAAGGGAACATTAGGGTCTCGAAGAGCGGCATGAATTTATCGGGCCAAAATAGTCCCGCTAGTCCGAATGCGAGACCAAGTTGGACGACGAAACACAGCCACAGAGTAGTCAAGGTTAGGATTCCAATGCGAGAGTTCCTTTTCATTGGAACTTGACTCGGGCATTGAGGGGAAGTTACGAAGGTTACGCTTTTCCGTGGCGTCTATTTCTCGGGACGCAACCCATTCGTCCACATCCTCCCCGAAGGGTTTCTCTCGGCAGCCTGGCCGCTCAGGGTGTGGTACCACTTGCATCCCTCCGGCGTCAAAAACTGCCTGTTCAAGCTGGATCACTTCTAAGCCTAAGAACGTAGGTAACTGGGCTGTGAAGCGGATCACAGAATGACGAACCAACTGCAACTCATAAGCGGCTACTTGGAAATGGAGGTCTACCCTAAGGCGCTGGGGAAGACGAAGGAAACCATGAAGGAACTACACACTCTGGCCACGAGTCTAACGGGACTGGCGGACGTGGGGATGACCGTGCCGAAGGATGGGGCAGTCGTGGTTCCGCATGGCTCCACAGTGGTGAGCCACGAAGATGTGAACGTGGATGTAGACAGAAATGAAGTGCGGTCAATTGACAAGAATGAAGTACGCGCTGGCTATGGCGAGGATAATCCTAAGACGAAGTAAGCTTCCAAGTGGAGGGCTTCCCGCCGTTTGCCGCTAGCGAGGAGTCAGTTTCTTCTCTTTCCGAACTCCTTATTCCTAGCTCGCCTCAGTTCGGACTCGGCCTGCGGGTTGCACTCCTTAGCAGAGTAGCTTCGATCCTTTGTGGACTTGACTGTTGCGGCGGACCTTCGGTTGGCTTGTGTTCGGCAATCGTCCCACAGGATGCGGCTGGTTCACCGGATTTGATGGGTACAACCGCGTTTTCAGTTGGCACTGCTGCTTTCACTAAGTCAAGAAGGAGATCTCAGTTGACTCCTCTCTCAAAATGTGACAGCATAAGCCATTGTTAGCGGAGCGTTGTGCTTCGTAGCAGCATGTTGTTCCCGCCGTTTTCGCTTCATTTTTTCTAAACTACTGGGAGTCCCTGCAATCGTCCTGGACTCTCTTAACCTGAGGGAAGCGACCATGACCCCCGTTATTGCAACTACGAAGAAACGCGATTTCGACCCGACGAAGTTCCTTACCACTATCGGTGAGGGCCGGAAAACTATGCCGGTTGGAAAGAAGCAGACAATCTACGCTCAAGGCGCAGCGTGTGATGCGGTGTTTTATATCCAGAAGGGGAAGGTAAGACTCACCGTCGTCGCGAAGAACGGCAAGGAAGCTACGATAGGCATATTGAATCCGGGCGATTTCTTCGGAGAAGGTGGTCTTGCGGGACAGCCTCTGCGCATGGGGACTGCAACCGCGATGACAGATTGCGAACTCATGCGAATCGAGAAAAAAGCAATGATGGACGCGCTTCGTCGCGAACATACATTGTCCGACATGTTTACGGCGTATTTGTTGGGGCGGAACATCCGATACGAAGCGGACTTGGTTGACCAACTCTTCAATTCCAGCGAAAAGAGACTGGCTCGGACTCTGCTGTTGCTGGCTAAATTCGGCAAGGAAGGCAAGCCCGAGACTGTAGTTCCCAAGATCAGTCAGGAGACCCTCGCGGAGATGGTGGGCACAACCCGGTCACGGGTCAGCTTCTTCATGAACAGATTCAGGGAGATGGGTTTCATTCATTACAACGGCGGGTTGGAAGTCCACAGTTCACTTCTCAGTGTCGTTCTCCATGACTAGCATCCGCATGGAAATCCCAGGTGCAGCTCACGAACCCAGCGAAGAGCAAATTAGGTATTCGATGGATCTAATCCGGAGAACGGTGCCATCTTCGCCGCAACCAGCACCTCCAACAACGTAGCCGTGTTACGAACGGCTTCCCGAGATGGCGATGAGCGATTCTGAGACGCACGGGATGTTGTTCCCGCCAACGATTCAAGCCGGTTGCTTACCTTATAGAGTTTTTGACCTTCGTGCAAAATTGCAATCGGATGCATGGATACGAGCCTTTCCTGAGAATTTAAAGAGAGAAAACCTCAGGTGAGCTGACTGAGTTCAGGGGAACCTATGCAAACTTACGAGCTCTGGAGCCCTTCGGTCGAGTAACCGTGCTAGTCGCGACTAGAATGTCGCGAGCAGCGTCGTTAATACATCTGAGCTGCTTCATAATCCATTGCTGCTTGTTTGCTAGAGCTATCTGATTTTCTTTGACGGTCCGAGCCGAGAATTGACGTAACACATCTACACTCCATAAGGCGTTGATTCGCGTGTCTATTTCCATAATAAAACTTACCTCGACAATGCCACGGTTAGGATCACGCACCACGGCCAACGCGCCTTCATCCCTGTCCGCGCTAGCCGCGCCAACGAGAGTATCCCCAGCCCCCACCACCGAGCAAGAACAGCACCAAAAGAACAATCAATACGGTTTCCATGGGTTGTACCTCACTTGTAAGAGGAAGGTGGACTGGCCTTTGTAACGGTCGTCTCACTTCTTCACTGCTGCACATGATAGAACGGGCTAACACGGGCGTCTGGTCACATTAGACCACTCTCAGCGCTCGATTTGCACAGAGCACCATGTAGGATTGTGAGCGGATTCGTGCTGTGATTCGCAGGCGCTTTTCGCCCCAATCCTTTCGTGCCGATATTTGCCCCAGCTCGATGGAGGCGATTGCTGTTGAAGTCACTTGGCCCAGGCGTCATCACCGGGGCTGCCGACGATGACCCATCCGGCATTGCCACATATTCTGTTGCGGGCGCGCAGCTTGGAATGGAACCAAACTTCTCTGGACTACACTCCTGACGTGGTCGCTGATGGCCGCGGTTCAAATGATGTGTGCCAGAATCGGAATGGTGACAGGGAAGGGCTTGGCCGGGACTTTTAGTCAGCGATTTCCAAAGTGGCTGCTGCGTGTTTTCGTCATGGCCCTGCTTGCGGCCAACACGATTAACATCGCGGCGGACCTCGCCGGCATGGCGGATGCAGCGGAAATGCTCTCCGGCGTCAATGCGCACTGGTTTGTAGCGGCTTTCGCACTCTTGATTTCGCGGGCAACCGTTCGGCTCCGTTATCACCAGATAGCAGACGTGCTCAAGTGGATGGCGCTGGTGCTCTTCGCCTACCCATCACCGCGTTTGTGGTGGGGGCTGATTGGGCCGGGTGATGCGCGATACCCTGGTGCCGTCTGTGCCGCATACCAGAGATGAATGGTCGATGCTGGTCGCAATTCTCGGCACTACGATCAGTCCGTATTTGTTTTTCTGGCAGGCGAGTGAAGAAGTTGAAGAAGAAAAAGCGGCCGGTCTCAATTCGCTTTCTCAACGGAGAGGAGCTACGGCCATCGAACTTCGGTTGAGGAAGATGGATGTGGGCGTCGGCACAAGCCGCCGAAGCCCTTCGGCCCCTCGCTGGCAGGTTTGCTGCGACCTTGATTACCGTCGGCATTGTCGGCGTCGGATTCCTTGCCATCCCGACGCTGGCGGGATCAGCGGTCTACGCCTTCGCGGAAACGCTGGGGTGGCGCCAGGGTCTGGACAAGAAATTGAAGCAGGCACGCGCGTTTTACACTCTCATTCTCCTCTCAACTGGGTGGGCGTCGGACTGGACTTCGCTGGCATCAACCCCGTGAAGGCACTCTACTGGACACTGTCATCAAAGGTTTGTTAGCCCCCTTCCTTCTCGTCGCAATCCTGGTCGTCGCTTCGGACAAGAAACTGATGCAGGGCCAACCGAGTTCCCGCTTGGGATGGATCGTCGTGGCGATCACGACAGTGGCGATGTTCGCCGCGGGCATAGCCATGTTTGTGGTGTAGGCTGCCGATCACGCTGCTCTCGAGCCGCACGCTCGCCCGGTTTAGCAAAAGTAATTGTCAGAACTGTGCAGTTTGGACCGGCGGGGCTATTCCTTCCCGGGCTATGCTGTATCTATCGAGCCGATGAACAGTCGTAGCGAAGGCGATCTTCTGGTCTCGTGGAAGAGGAAACACTCATGATCCATGGCGCCAAAAAGCCGACACCCAAACTGAGGAGAGCTCTCCAACCACCCCTGTCACACCCCGGCGCGATCCCTGACTCAGACCGTGCCAAGAAACCGCCGCTCGGCGAGACTCGTGCCACCAACCAGGAACTGGAACCCGGAGATCGGGTCGAGGGTTTGGGCAATTTCGGAACGCCGACGGGAGAAATCGGCACAGTTGAGCGAGCTAACGAAGAGGACGCGGTCGTCAAGTGGGATGACGACGGTCGCACGAGACTCCACCAGCCGTCGCTCAAGAGGATTTAGGCGGCCCAGCAGCGCTATCGCTCGTTTTTTGACGGATCGCTGAAACTTTAAGGATGAACACGTTTCGGATACGGGAACGCGCCCACGACATGAGGATGTGTGGACTATAGTACTCAACGACAAGGAGAAAACAGATGAATCCGAGTACGAAGGATGAGATCGAAGGCACCGTTCACGAAGTGAAAGGCAAAATCAAAGAGAAGGCTGGCAAAGTCACGAACAATCCTAACTTACAGGCGGAAGGCAACGCCGAAAAAAACACTGGCAAAGTTGAGAAAAAGATCGGACAGATCGAAGAGGTGTTCGAGAAGTAAAGTAGGTGAGCTCTGCCCAGAGCACGTTCACGCATTCGGGACAAATGATGTACCGCCGTTTCCGCTCCAGTGATTGCCCGACAACGGCGGACGTCAGCTTGGCAGTCAGAGTTCTGGAGCGGGGGCACAAGTGTCAGTCCTAACGACCGACCACTCCGGCGCGCGAACCCGCTCCGCTAAGCCTTGTCTCCAACCAACGGCGCATCTGCGAGCAGAAGACGTATGTCTGATTGAACCAAATGATTCGCGGCTTTGTGGCCGGCAACCTTATCGTCGGTTCCGTAATGGCGGCGGCGACGACGCTGGTGTTGTGGAGTGTTGGCATGAAAGGCGCAGTACCGCTCGGAATCGCCAGCGGGCTCTTGAATCTGTTGCCGTTCCTCGGACTGATCGCTGCACTTGCTCTTCCTCTTGCAGCGGCCCTCCTTCAGTTCAACACACCGGGACCATTCATCGTCATCGTTCTCACGGTCCTCTTCCTACATATCGTATCCGCGAACCTTCTTATTCCGAAATTCATTGCCACTCGCGTGAGTATTGGGCCGGTGGCGGCGACGGTTGGGATTCTCTTCTGGGGCTGGTTGTGGGGTGTAATGGGTTTGCTACTCGCCGTGCCACTCACAGCATTCATCAAGCTGGTCGCTGATTTGCATCCGTCCTTATGTCACTTGTCCAACATGCTGGCGCTAACGCCACGACCAACTCCACGTTGGATGCGCTACGGCGAAACGGCTTTGGAACGGGCACTTCCTTACCTGCGCCCACGTCCGCAAAAAGTTCCTGTAGGGCGCCAACCCTAGGCGGACGAGAACCGAGGGGTCACTGAGGGAAACCGACCTCCAGACCCTCACGACCGCTTGTTCACCAGACAGGCACATTTCAGGCCGGATCACATGGATTCGGCCTTTTTCTGTTCCCGACGGACTGTTTGCGCTGTTAGATGCATGCCCAAACCGAGCTCTTCTGACCAGACTTGAGATTGGGGAAATGAGAAACTCCGTGGTGAAGTCATTTGCGAGCGAGACCAAGGGTTTTATCAAGGTCAGCTCGCTTAGGTCGGTCGGGAGGCTAACATGCTTTGGACTATTTTCGTTGTTTTGCTTATTTTGTGGCTGTTGGGTTTCAGTTTGCACGTTGGCGGAGCACTCATCCACTTGCTTCTGGTAGTGGGGCTGGTAGTTCTCGTCATTAACTTATTGAGCGGACGACGAAGTGCCGTCTGAAGGAAGGGATCACGAGTCCCAGCGGCGGTAGGTCGCAGTGTCATCGTCTCGCCGACCGTGGAGATTCCTAAAGACAGCATTGCGAAGTACCAAACTGCACTGCAAGAGGGAAGAAATCCTGATGATCGCCTACGGGACAGGCCGCAGAAGTATTCAATGCAAAGTACAAATCAAGAGTACGCATACTACACCTAGCCGAAGCAGTAGCGGTGATAGTTAGCATCCAGGATGCCGGGGACACATCATGCCACAGAGCACGCACGATCGAGCCGCAGAACTCCATAACCTTGCGGCCCACGCCCACGCCGCGGCCGCCACGGCTCACGGCAAGGGAGATCATTTAACTGCTCACGAACTCAGCAAACAGGCGCACGAGCACTCCATGAACGCCCACAAGCTCGCCGAAGAGCTGGGCACGAAAGCTGCAAGCTCCAGCAAAGCTAAGGGCGGAATGCCGGAACTGCGCGCCGACCTCGACCTACCCGTCTCACAATAGCTCCCTTGCCTCACTCCGTCAATAACGGGAGGGGCGCCCACCCCTATGATAACGATGCGGAGCGTGCGTGGATCCGGCGAATGTACTCGATTTTGATGATCGTGCCAGACATGAGCGGAGCGCAAAGGGATGGAAGCCGATTGATTCGGCGGCTTCTTCTGACTCGGTGTACGACTTGCAGCCAAAATCTTGCCAGCAAGAGACAGCCTGATTTGGGCGTTGGCGTAAGGAGACTGGCAAGTTTGAAAACAAGCTTCGGGCTGGCGCCCCCGATGCCCAGTTGTGTTTCGCGTTTTGGTTTCTGAAACATTTGTTGCCGCGTAAAACCAACTCCTCTGCCCCGCGAGATTGCGGACTGGAGTCCGAATCCGGAGCAGCAATACACGCAGGCCGAAACTGCGGGAGATATTGAGCAAGACCTTCCAGAGGGCTGCGCCGAGGAGCTTAACTCATTACGAAACCTGTTCCCTTTTGCACATATCGTTCTTCCTTTTGTTCGGATAGTGTTGAGAGACCGAGCGGAGCGTGAAACATCCATAAAGACTACGCGGGCAAACGGGGGCGGCGGTGCTGCCTCGGTTGAGAGTGTGGCGGATACTCTCGAACGTGAACTTCGCACTTTGATTGGGGAATGGTTTAGCCGAGTTGAGAAGGAGCACCGGGGCTAACGCGTATCCCTCTGAACTATGAAGAGCGCACGGGCCATCTTCCTCGGCTTATGCATGATGTGAATGTGCGATTACGACGGGACGAAGAAACGAAAGCTTTGATATCAGAGGATGCGGCCGACCATGGGAAATCGCGGCATAGACAAGGCTACCCAGTAGAGATGTTGATAGAGGAGTCTCGACTGCTGCAGGTCAGCATTTTTACGACGTTGCACAACAACGTGAAGAGTTTGGAATTCAGTACACTGCTTCCTGACATTGTGACCATCGCGGACGAGGTAGATGCGCAGTTGAGGGAGCAGATGAAGCACTTCAAGGCTGCAGAAGTTGCCGAAAAGACCAAGGCGAGTGAAAATCTCCATGAGCCTTATCCATACGTCAGCTTCCGTGGCCAGCCGCCTGAGTGCATTTGGGTTGGTACCCGGTAGCTCTGCATGCAACATAGCGGCTTTTTTTGCGCGGTACGGATTACGGTACGTAAATGTGTTGGCTTGTACGGACTAGCAAGGACTTAGGTGTCCGCCCGCCTCTTGCAAGTCGTTGTATTTCCTTATCGTGGTTGTTCTTCACGGCGACGACGCGGGTTCAAATCGAAACGAAGAATGGGTTCGATTTGCCAGATGAGCAAGCGCGGGCAAAGGCCGCGGGTGCAGGGCATACCGCCAGTTGGAAAACCGGTTCTAAGCACGTGCGACGATGTCAACGAAATCGCCGCGACCTTTTCAGTTCGCCAATGATCTTCCTGAACTCCAACGACGCAAATGGCCATGCGTCCAAAAAGGGCAACGCGAGGGCAATTACGATTCCGATAGGTTCTAATCAAGGACATTACGTCACTCTTTGCGCCGCGTAAGTCCATTAGATTCTGTTAATTGAGGATCTCATAACCTCACGCTCCTAAGGATTCCTTGGAGTTTCCTGGACATCCTTGTTATGGGAGCTTTTGCAAATTGGGCGTCCGGCGCAGCAATGCACCGGAAGATCACTCGTCAAAGTCGGTGAAACCTACGTCGCGCGAGCGATAAGGCAATACCGAACCAAGCCCCTGAAACTGGGGG